>Ga0123355_10012775_pt1 | contig 13025 bp, 10 predicted proteins | sample TergutEmb28metaG_3_FD_89872 | JGI IMG/M metagenome (GOLD analysis project Ga0123355, IMG submission 89872) | Embiratermes neotenicus P1 segment gut microbial communities from Petit-Saut dam, French Guiana - Emb289 P1 | ecosystem: Host-associated > Arthropoda: Insects > Digestive system > Gut ... | reverse complement strand
GTAATCAACATCATAGTCGCGAGCTCCTGATGATGGGCATAGTAATGCCCGAAACATATTTTGCCTATAAGAGGAACAATAAAATAACACGCGGCATATATTTGGTTTTTTATTCTTCAGTTATCACAAAGATGCACGGTCCAATAAATATCAGATCCATACACCTTCTCACGAGGAGGACGAAACGTCAGGACCTATCTTATTGACGATTGTATGTCTCACGTATGTGCGTTGTAACCGAAACATAAAAATAACAAATTTTATTTTATGATTATACAATATAAACCAACGAAATACACAATTCTTCATTATTTTAATTATCAATTTTTTCATGTCTTCTACATGTTTGAAACCCGAGGGTTCATCTTCAGGAAGATGGTTGTATGTACAGGTATGAATATAGAAGACATCAAAGAAACTAATATTTAAAGTATTAATTAAAGAATTGTGCATTTCGTTGGTTCATATTGTACAATTATATTACAACGCACGGTGAAAAGAACATAAAACGTAATATTTATTTAATGACTGTATTAAAGGTTTCGGTTTACAAAATCCCCATTGTGCTTTGAACTCAACGGACTTGTTTGGAATTCGTATGTTAATATACCAATTAGAACCAATTAAAACATACCAGTTTATATATATATATATATATGAAAATAATTTCCACAATCCATGTATTCTCCGAAAAAAAAATGCTTCTAATTCCATCTGCTGAGATTTCGCCACTTTCAAAGCTTTAACGTCAACTGGACCAATGGGCGCTCCAAAGTTAGATTAGATTTTCTCATTAAAACATTTCCTAAGACTTCGTTTTAACACACTATTTTAATAAAAATGTCACTATTATTTACATCCAACCCCCACCCCAGTCAAAGTGACATCAGACCACGATTTAAATAAACAAGCCATGTCGGGACTGGATGGGAGTTCGGTTTCATAAAACGGAAATCAAAACGTGATATTTTCGATAAACGGAAAACATCTGGGAAATATTAATGATTACTCTAAAATTTTCTTTCAGTAGTATCCAACTACCCGCGGGTATTTGATTTGTGATTCCTCATTTATAGTGTTGTGGAGTGAACACTGGGGCCTAGGTCTTTGTTCTGGATGGTCTTAAATTTAATTAGAACGTGAGTCAACAACCACCCTTGATGCGTACAACAACCAGTTGTGGAGGATACAACAATGTCCCTATTTATAATTCAACCTAGTACGACTTGATTTGTTTTAGCAGTAAATCAAGTATATTCAAATTATCAACAACTTTCATTGTTGCTACAACAATGTGTAATGTTGCATTCACATACACAATTACTATAGTTAATGGGCGTCAAGTATTCACGGCTTACTTAACATCATTGCAGACCGTGATGTAAACAGTGTTGCCAACATAGTTAATATTGCCCTGTTTGTGGTTAACAATAAATTAAGAAGAAAATTAATACAAATTTATTTTTTGTAGTTATTGAAACTTATCAACCAGTTGTGACAAACCAGAGTTATTGTGTAGGAAGAACAATGAGTTACTTAGTAAGAAATATGGCCACTAATTAAGGCGACACACGAGTTCCAGTGGAGATGACAACCAGTGCTACAGTATGCAGTGTGTTTAGCAACAGTCGCGATTCTGTTAATGATAGAGTTGTGACGAGGTATCGGAACTATGAAACACATCAATAAATAAAAAAATAAATAAATCATGCTGGTCTGTTAATTCACCACGTTCCTCAAATTGACGCCATGTATCAAATTATTTGCTTTAGATATTTCAACTATGCGCATTATTGGTGTGTACTAGCGGTCGAACATTTTCGTTTACACGATTACTGTGGGACCACAGACAGATGGAATTTGTGCCGGTTTTGTTGTTTCAAATACAGACGGAGATACGGTTAATATGGTGGGAGGAAAGCTTATAAATTTGCAGCAGGACCCAAACCTTCAGATTTGCCACTAATGTGCAGGGTGCTTTTATCTTGAGCAGATAACATCCATTAATTCAAGAAAGAAATCGTGTTTACTTCATTACTGCTTTTATGAAAACCCGCCGTCTGACTTCTTAGTCACATGAATCTAGTACACAAATTAATTACACTTCATGAAACATCGTGTATTCTGATTCCGTTGCTCGGGGCTTTCTAAAGAATTTTTCCAAGATCGAAAACTCCTGTAATTCGAAACTTGTCATTTTCTTAGGGTCAGGGCTGTTAGACCATCGCTGGACACTGAAGATAAACGACGTTCTTTTCTCGCTCTTCCTGTAGCTTGTTTGATATGTTCCATTTAACCTCCATATATGTGTATGTGTGCGCCACTGCGACCTCTCAGTACGAACTATGTCTTGTTGAAGAAGTACTTGCTTCTGGTTTAATATTACCTCGTCAAAGTACAGATAACATCCCTTGTTCTTCTTTTTACGTCTTTTTAAAATCGTATACTCTCTTTCGGCTTGCTGAATTTTCATGTTAATAAAACAAATCTTATCTTGTAGCAATTCACTTTGTGTCCGTAACATTCAGGATATTTTGTGCTTCTTCGTATTGTAATACCTCACATAGAACTTTGTTTTGCGTAATATATCGTCGTTCCACAAATGTATAAAGGAGTGGTCGCCCCTTGTAGCTTCAGTATGCCCATATCTCTATTCCTCTAAATCGTCTCCTCCCATCTCGATGATTAAATACTGTACGCCTATCTCGATATTTGGAAGTGGCAAAATTGGCTTTAAACACTAAATTCTGGCTCCTTTTGTCATCTCTCTGCCGTTTGATATCATACAGGTAAGCTGCTTATTGTATTCAACTGTCTTTGATCGTGTTTACTTGTCCATTCCAATTTAACTCACAGTTATTTATTTCTTTTTCGGTTTCAGTTAGCAGTAAACCTCTTATTTTTCCAGTTCATATTCTACAGTATTTCGTAAAGTTACTCCTAGCAGTGTGCAAATAAATTTCGTAATCTCTATTTTTCTGATGACTCAAATCCAATTCTAAAATATAGCCTTGTCCTAGCCTTTGCAATATACGAGGACGGGATGATACGTTTTGCCTCCACTTAAATAGAAAATGAACGGGAAAAGATATTTTAATGAAATAAAAAATGAAATATTCCTACGTCAATTATTTTCAGAGCTGCATAATTATTTTTCTACAAAATCACCACGCACTTCAATACACTGCCGCCAACCGAACGTCTGAAAACTCTTCCATTTCGATGTGCGCTGTGTGAGGACTGTAAGCATGTGTGTTTTCAAGGTGAAGTATGATGGAAGAGAGATACCATGCGACTACACAAAACCAGTTTTGTCCAGAATGTCTAATGTAAATAAAAATATTACAGTGGAGGCAAAACTTATCAGACCACCCACATACAATCGTAGCAGAACGTCTTGTTCCAAATTATTTGCTGTCAATCGTTTATTTCCACTACAAAATGTCCTGACTTTATCGATTTAATCAAATATTTTATGTGAATGGTATTAACTTTGGATATGTGTTCAGTCCCCTCATAACTTTTTTTATCACCAATACTCTTCTTGCTTGTCCATTCATTTAATTTAATCTCACTTCTGATATTGTAATTAATATACTTATTGTGTGGTCTTCATTAACGTATTTGTGTTTGTTATAAACGAAGTTGGACAAGAATGGGTTTTTATTCTAAAATTCTAAGGCTAAGCAGTCCCGTTACAGACCTGGAGTGGCCCAGAAATTTCCAGGAAGTTAAGGTTCCCAGATTTCATGACAGTGGTAAGGTTGTCAGCCTCATGCACCGGCCGCCTTTACCCCCCTGGTACTCATTTCTGTTAGAAATTGAGTCGACCCCAGGACTATAGTGCGATCGGAAGGATTTTAATTCAATGAAAAATTCCAATGACACCAGCTGGGATCGAACCAGCGACCTTCCGATTTGTAGTACAGCACCTTAACCACTGTGCTACCGCAGTCGCAATTCTAAAATTCTACAGAAAGAAATCTCCAAGATGGGCCACGACTACCTATCTCCTTTACATGCGTGATCCACACTCTCTCCAGTTTGGGAACTGCGCCACCTGCTGGCCCACCGATTCAGTTCAGATGCTTAGGGATTAAGAATCGCTCGACTCCGAGGACCGAGCGAACTGTGATAAAACCCTCAATTCATGAGATGTGACCAGACGCTGAAGTATTATCTGGTGCTTCAGGAACTGATTTGTGTTCTGTGTAGAGCGAAGAGGGAACAGGTACTGCGGTTGCTGTGACTGTGAAAACAACGTGGAGAGACAACAAATAGTAGGTTGTAGGCCGATATATATGTTCCGCTCCAGGAGAGGGTTACTTGCGTGAAAACATCGCTGCTCTGCTGCTCTCCCATTGTCTTCTGTTCATTGTTTACTTTACCTTTTCCGACTGGAAAACTCGTGGTTTTTCCTAAATCATGCCTTCCCAGCCATATTTCTTCCGTCGTGTTTGTGCAGTGATTTTTTTTTAATTAAAGGGCCGTGTGTAGGCGATGATTTTCTGTCCAATCGCGGGTTCAACTCCTGGACTACTGAAGATATTTCAACGAAATTCGGCCTGTGGTGTCGTAACTAAGAATTGTAAAGAGAATTTGTGGTTTTAACCGTTCCCATGGGCCTCTATCTTCTATTTACGGTAATTTAGAATTTTAATTTATGATACCGAGTTACACTAATTCTGTAATAACTTGCTACACATAACGACAATGTAGGCCCATATATGGAATTAATGACTTAAATTGCCATTTGAAACAATTTTGTTACTGTGTGTAATTATATGCAACAAATGTAACAATCCGACATAAACCTGAAGAAGAAGGAGAAGAAGAAGAAGGGAAGAAGAAGAAGAAAAAAGAAGGAGGAGGAGAAGGAGGAGGAGGAGGAGAAGGAGGAGGAGAAGGAGGAGGAGAAGAAGGACAAGGAGGAGGAGAAGAAGGACAAGGAGGAGGAGGAGAAGGAGAAGGAGGAAGATGAGAAGAAGAAGGAGGAGGAGAAGGAGGAGGAGGAGAAGAAGAAGGAGGAGAAGAAGAAGGAGCAGGAGGAGGAGAAGAAGGAGGAGGAGAAGAAGGAGGAGAGGGAGGAGGAGGAGGAGGAGGAGGAGGAGGAGAAGAAGAAGAAGAAGATATCCTCGAGTTCGTCTTAAATTTCACGCTACGAAGATGAATGGGGGTAAGCTTTAGCCCTGGGAAATAGCCATCGTTGGTGATAGAATATGAGACCTGATGAGCCCACACATTACTCCGAAGATAATAATCTCTAATTCTGTTTGGAGACCAACATTTATTCTATAGTCCATGATCCGATCTCCAGACCAGCACTGACACATATAAGCAGGCTCTGCACTCTACGTACACTAAACTAAAATTCAACTTTATACTTATCCCCAAGGACAAAGGTCAAAATCTATTTTTTCGTAATATAATATGAATATTCCTTCTTACAGTTTACAAGAAGTTTTATTAAGAAAATTTTCAATGCTTTGAATAATAATCATCGCATAGAGTGTTAGGTGCGCGACTGTGTAGTGCAGTGTCTAATGTGAATAAAGTACGAGAATCAGATTTATATTTGCAGCAACTTCATCGAGTAGTAGAATTTTCTGTTGAGATTCTAATCATTTCTCAGCTAGCCGAGCAAATCTTTGCCTTTTAGCAAATACGATGAATTATTACTGCGGACGCAAGAATTCGCAGCTGGACGTTATCCCGATTCAGATCTACGCAGTGAAACTCCCACGATGTATTCCCTTAATAAGATTAATTTTGATAATAACTCCAGACAACGCATAAATCTCCTGAGTGATTTTATTTCAATTTTTAATGCTGAAAGTTTATAGGTATTTCTCATCAGAAAATTTATGCTGCATATCCTACAATTTTTATCTTCCTTGATCTGACCACTCTAATTTTGTAGTCAGTGGAAAAGTTATGAAGCTTCTCATTATTGTATTTTCTTCAATTTCTCGTTACAAACACTCTTTCAGATTCAGAATCCTCCTCAGTACCCTGCTCTCGTATATTCTGTTCGTTCTTTGGTGCTGGAGGTAAAATGACGCGAATTTTCAAAAGGATCCGTGAAAGTAATGACACTTATTTCAAACTTTACGTTTTGTATGGGAGACAAACACTTAGGCGTTGTACAATATTTGTAACAAAATCATATGGCTATAAACAGGGTAACAAATTTTATGTCTGTCACTATATCCCTAATTTTTCTTCTTCATCTTCTCCTTTTCCTTCCCTTCCTTCATATTTTTCTCCTCTTTGTGTTTATTCTTTATTCAAAAAAATTAAATAAGTGTGTTTTACTTACGCAGGCTCCCCAAGTCTGTAAGGACCTTACGTTTCCACCTTACCTTTCCAGGTTGTTTTTCTGCTTTTAGGCTTAATGAAATTGTATTAGGCTTGTTCGATGTAACGAGAGAGGGAGAAACACAGTTTCTTGACACATAGATAAATATGTTGACTGTTTATCATTATCTTATTTTGTACGTTGCAACAATAGCGTCCTTCCTTTAGGTGTTATCTATCTTGCGCTCTTGTTGGCTACAAACCGTTATTTATCAAAAGTGTCCACAGGTTAGTAATATTTCTTTCCACATGAGTAATGTTTGTTTGATCCCTTCCCATCCGTGTAACCGCTAAAGGCACGCGAATCTTTGTACGTTGTCTATTGTATAGAATATTTTAAATAAAAAATAATACAATCAGACCCTCTGCTGTGATGACTCCAGAAAGCTTTAGACAAATCGACACAAAGTGGAAGTTACAATTCAGTGGTTACCACTTCTGACTTTATTTGGGAAGTACTTGGTTCATATCACAGCCCACATTACAGCTGTCTTGACAGAGGTTTATTACGATGTATCTCTTCCTCCAGGTGAAAGCTGGGATGGTATCTAAAATTTGGCCCCGATTCCTCCTTCAGGGAACTTTACATTTTGTTATTCGGTAAAAATTCTACCGTTCGGCATTATGTAGTCTGAGCTATTTGCAGCTTTGTTCAATAATGAAGGGCAGCTCTCAGTGTCATAGTGCCAAACACAGAATTCAAACGTACCAGCAATTTATCTTTTGAATTTTCTGCTACAGTCTGATATTTCTGTGAATTTCGTGGTGTAGTATATTTATTGATAGATATGTAATTCTTCCAGGCTAAATAACGATCATTGCTTTTTTGTGTTAACAATGTGGATAGAATCTAACTGACCACCGTAGTGACTGGACGTGTCTTATCCGATGTGAGAGATGAAATGTCTAGAGCTAAAGCTTTTCATCGCTATTTTATTTTCACAATACAAATATCCCAGAATAGCACTCCCCTCTGATTTAGAATTTAATGAAGGACATGTCGAATACTGATATCGTGGCTTTCGGTGTTTAAACATAATGGCCAATATATTTACCACTTTTTTCAACTTTAAATCTACACCTTGCCAGTAAGATAAGCCTATTAACTTCACTTAATTCTCACAACAAAAAGTGATTATTTGCGAATAATTATAATGGAAAAGAAAGTTTTATACGTTCCATGTACGTCATTCCACAGAACTATGCTCCATACAATTTTTAACTTCTAGTATTTTATACTCGTCGATATTGTACTATTTAAACCATGAACTGTAACCAAAAATTTGTTGTCTTTTAACTGTGGAGTTATTTCGACACATTATAATTGTATTTGTATTCTTGTTCTCAACACCCTGAAGATGGCCGTATGAATAGTTGAAACTTGACGGTGATTACTGTACGTCAAATTGCATTTCTTGTTTTTTCTTAATTTCTACAACGAAAAGAAAGTTTGTTCAACTAGGTAGGAAATGTTTTCTGAAATATATGTTGCATGTGATACGCATTTCAAAGGGTAAAATCCCAATGTGAATTCTTCTTCTTTGTTGGTTTATTCATTTATGTTTAGGGTTTCCATGTATGTGTTGTTATATTACATTTAGACGTGGAGTTCGACAAATCTTTTGAAGCCTCAGCTTCACACAAATTACATTTACAAACGCATTTGCTAAATTACAGAACAAACCGTCTGTCCACTGCAGGGACGAACGTAATAAAACTGCATAATCCGTGTATTTTCTGAGAACCGTAGGGAGTAGGCTATAAACATTCTTTGTGTAAAATCCGGAGTTCCTGAACGATGAAGCGGGTGGTACATATAGTTTCCACTGCATTAAGGGATTAAATACAGTATGCGCCCTTCTTCAGCGTTGTTGTTGTAACGGCCCTCGTATGGAACATGCATTATGATGTTGGATAAAGAGGAGCGAACCGCCTTCTTTAAGCCCCGCACTGAACGAAGGACGTAAAATTGAGTTATGAAAAGTGTCATCTTGCACATGTGCCTTGTAATATCATGCTATATCCCAGAACTTTTATTCATGCCCCTAAAGCCTTTATTGTCTTCACTCTCATCCTTGCCTGATTTTCGCCCCTCGCTTGTTGAATTAAGACTTGCTTCCGTTGATGAATTTATGAAACTTCGATTCATATTTAGAGCAAATATTTGCTTCTACCGTGAAGCGTTGAACTGAGTTCGTAGGAGAAGGTGCAATGTATTTAATATTTAGAGAATGAGAGCTCATTATTTGACGTAATCATGTTACAGTGGTATTAATTTAGTTCATGTGTAGTGTAATAAGAGGGGTTACATTTTTAATGAAATCAAAAGAGGCTGATGGGCTGGTCACATGGATAGAAGAATTCTGATAGTTTTGGGGGAGGAAACCCGGTCTTTGGGGGCCTACGAGGAGCGAAAGAGTGCCTGTTGATTTAGTTTGCTTCGTATTACAATGTTGTTTGTTATAACACTTTGTCTTCCGGTAGGCAAATAGCCACATTTTGGTAGAACATTCTGCTTCCTTCTTCATAGGGTATGATGGTACCCACTCCATCAGATTACACAATATCGTAACCTAAAATCTCCAACAAAGTGAAAAAGTCACAAATAAGCGAATTTACTTATCAGAATTGCAGTGTGGTACTTTAAGTACATATTGGAGGGATCAGAGATAGCTCTGTGTAATATCAAAGGATTGTTTTTTATCTTAGTAATTAACTAATTTGATGCACAAAATTTTGTTTTACAATAAGTTTATTTCATGCCTCTACATGTTTCGAGCACCATGTGCTCATTATCAGGAGGTCAAAATTGTATCACACAGCCTCTGGTATCATCACACCTACAGGTAGCCGTCCTGTGCACAGGACGGCCACCTGTAGGTGTGATGATACCAGAGGCTGTGTGATACAATTTTGACCTCCTGATAATGAGCACATGGTGCTCGAAACATGTAGAGGCATGAAATAAACTTATTGTAAAACACAATTTTGTGCATCAAGTTGGTTAATTAGTAAGATAAATATACTGAGATGCATTGTCAGCAAAACATCAAAAACAAATCAAAGGATTGGTTAGTAGTTATCTATTTAGTTAAGAATATTTTGACATAAGAGAATGTTGAAATTATAAGAAAATGCAGAGTTTTACGTAGAAGCTTTGCGGTTTTTGCACCACACGGAACTTTATTAAGGGCGATCAAAATAAGGTCGAGGTGGGAGGGGGAGTAAGCCCGCCAAATCTGCCTGCTAGAAACTACAAATGCTTACAGCATTTTGGTTTCATGTACTTTGGCCTGCGATACTGTGTAGTCTTGAATAGGATTCCAGCGTTTACTATAAACCTGCTGGTTTTATATTTACGGTGAACGTCGCCCCACAAGACTACAATCTGAAGACACACCGCCGTAAAAACTCTAAACCTTACTATGAAAATGCGGCCGGAGATCCTGAAGGGAAGGCATCGCTTGCGAGACAGGCATAGAGTTGATCTCAAAAGACATAGGGGTAAGAGTTTGGGTTTGATTCAAGTAGCTTGCAATAGGAACAAGTAGCGGACTGTTGTGAACGTGGTAATAAATACACGCGTTCTGTAAGAACCTTGGAAGTTACTACTGCGATGAAAGACTGTTTATTTCTCAAATTTATTTAATAAGTAAAAACTTTTAACTCAAATTTGTTTTGTTGTATTGTCCAAAAAATTCACAATATATGGTACAAATATAGTAAAGTGTGTAAAATGCACGACACGTACTATATGAAGTTAATTTTTGTAATTGTTATAACAACATGTTTCAACCCTAAAGGGCTATCATCAGGCTTGTAACTGATAAAGAACTTAAAAAGATATAGAATTGCACTTAAGAATGTTTAAAATTGCATTTTAGCAAATGTAATTTTATACCTTTTTAGTATTCTATGAAGTATTAGCCTGATGATGAATCTAGAAGTGTAAATGTTGCTATAAGAATTAAAAAAAATAAAATTGTGTAAATGGTTTTTAATTTTAAATAATTACACGAGAACACAACTGGATGTCTGCCCTTAAAATTACCTCTCTTAACTCTGTCCAAGTGGTTGCTTATTGAGGCTGGTTACGTCGTTTCAGTCTTACAGAAAAACTGTAAATTAATTTGTAAGGTTATTGTGACACATTTCATGTTGAACACTACAAGAAAAATGTGCTATGTATTGTTTTCTTTATATTCTCGTGTATACCTATACATTATGTTCTGTTTTTCGTTGACTGTATGATTGTATATTGTATATTGTATATTGTATATTGTAGAATCGACATCCTACTTTGTTGAGTAGAGAAAGGTGGGCGAGAAATTAGAGGGTAATATTGGAATGAAATTGAGAGGGTTCGTAGATGTAGGGGTGGGGATAGACGAATTCGATATACATTAACGGCTTTGGCTATGCCTAGATTGCTTACGAGTCACTGATTAATGATGTGTACTTATCAATAGTGTAATGACGTTTGATAATAATAAAACTACACACTTCAAGAAAGACCTACTGTGCATACCACAGGTCCACAAGGAAATTTTAAAACTGATCGTGGGCATACAGGGAAATGTTGATGACCACGAGCGTGAAATACGTCAAGCTTTGTAATGTTAAACACTATCAATAATTCCCTTTCATAGTACGAAATATTAGTACTGCCTCTGACATAATCACGGTAGGTTACGTAGTAAAACAAATAACTCCTAACTATGGCACTGAAATAGAATGAGTAGTTATTCATTTCTTATATTGAAACCAACTAGATGCACTAATTTCTCAAGTTTATTTTTGGAATAAATCTCTACATGTTTCAGAGAGTTCCTCTGTCCTGATCCTGCTCGCAAGCTGTCAGCAAACCTGTATGACATATACCATTGATGTGTGTACAGTAAGGAACTCCTGATGATGAACAGAGGAACTGTCCGAAATATGTAGAGTTTTATTCCAAAAATAAATTTGAGAAATTAGTGCATCTAATTGGTTCTATTATAAGAGTTTTTCACGACGCACAATCACCTGAACGTCTGATTATTCACATAACTGAAAAGAAGACAGGCACTCTACATGTAACGTAACGTCGAGGCGCGTTCGTGCAACCATTGTTGCAATGGAAAGAAAATAAATATTACACAACCTGAGCATGTATTTGCAGGCTTATGTGTCCAGCATGCAATGGGCTTGCGCTTTATTGTCATCTGCAGCCTGCCCCGCTCTACAGTATTTTTCGGAATTATTTCATAAACGGCACGATTTTCGAAAAAAAAAAAGTTACTGAACATAAAATGTGTGTATTGATTTTCTCTAACCGTTTGTAAATGTACAAATGTAATAGAAATATGGCAGTGAAGAATGTCCAGAAATGTCCAAGTTCTACTGCAAAGTTCATTTCATTACCGTAATTCTTCAAAGCGCAGTGACATGTTTACCGCCAGTTTTAAAGGCAAGAATATGTGTAATTTAGGTACACGTTGTATTTATGTGTTCCATACGATTCTCAGAATAACAGCGCTTATTTGCGTAAACTGCGGTGCGGGATGATTGTAAGGAAGACACAATTTATTCCCTCTGAGGTAGGAGATAGCAGTACGGAGTGAATGTCGGCTTTGCGGATGATTCAGTCCATGTATAACATCAAAGCAAATCCCTTCGCTAGGTCAGATCGACGCTGGTAGGTTGTGGTGACCACTGCCATGACAGCAGACGAAATTGAAGACGCAGCGCCATCATGGACCGGACAGTATTCGGTAGATAAGAAAACAACTGAAGAGTTTGTAGAACCTAATTTGAGGTACGCCGAGCCAGACCAAGAATGTCACAGCATTTCACGGCATTTCACTTTGTATCTTCGAGACTAATCTTGAAAGGTGAGATGACCTAACATTCTATTCTAAATTAATTCGGTACTACAATGATTGTAAGATCATCTTATTACACTTGGTGGCAAGTAAAATGTAAGAAAAAATCTGTGATTATCTTATTATATGTATGCGAGGAAATTAACCTTTCAAGGACTAAGAATAACTTGAATTATTTTTAAAAATTCTGTTCGTACCGCGCAGTAAACACTGTACGTCTCAGTATCAATAATACAATAATCAATGCATGTACATAAAATGTAACACCGAGGAGCGTTTGTGCAACCATTGTTGCCGTTGAAAAGCTATAAGTATTACACATTCTGAGTGTGTGTTTGTAGCCTTAGTTATCCAGCATGCACAGCACTGTGCCGTATTATATTGTCACCTGTGACCTTTCTGGCTCTACAGCTTTTTTTTTCCACATATCTCGTTAACGGCACGATTTTCGGGAAAAAATCTATTAAACATAAAATGTGTTTTGATTTTCTATATAAAGTTTGTCTGAAGCATTTCTCATTACAAGATGAATTTAGCGAGATGTTATCATAAATGTAACATGTTTTCATGTAAAGTACCTTTTATTATTGTCAGTTGTTAAACAAACTTGAATTATTTCTGAATATTTAAAAAAAATACTCAAATATAAATTGTCATAGAAATCCGTCCAGTGGGAGCAGAGTTGTTCCATTCGGACGGACAGACGTGACGAAGTTAATCTTATGTTTATTGGACCTTGCATCATCTTGATGGTTGAGTAAAGAGAGACCAACTTGATGCCACTTGCTTTATTATTACTTTATT
>Ga0123355_10012774_pt1 | contig 13025 bp, 9 predicted proteins | sample TergutEmb28metaG_3_FD_89872 | JGI IMG/M metagenome (GOLD analysis project Ga0123355, IMG submission 89872) | Embiratermes neotenicus P1 segment gut microbial communities from Petit-Saut dam, French Guiana - Emb289 P1 | ecosystem: Host-associated > Arthropoda: Insects > Digestive system > Gut ... | reverse complement strand
GCTGGTGACTTCCATTCAGCACTTTGGCGTTTAGTTGTGGGATCATAGCGAAAACACCAAGTTTCATCCTCTGCTACAATCGAATTCAAGACATTTTTATTTCTACGGGCAGTTTTAATGATGTCTTTTGCGTACTGAACACGCTCGTGTCTTTGATCATCAGAAAATGCATGCGGCACAAACCGGGAAGCGACCTTTCTCTTACCCAAGTCTTCCACTAAGACTTGACGAATCGTCTCCCTGTTAACACCAAACTCATCAGCCATCATTCTCACAGTCACACAACATTCTTCTTGTATTCGTTTTCTCACTTTCGCAATGAGTCCCTCGTTACGAACAGAAAATGGACGCCCAACATTTCTGCCTTTATAAAACCTGAAGTTCTTTTAACGTGTTCACAAGATATGACTGACTGGCAAAAAAAAATTTGGTTAGTTGCGTTCGCAGAATAAAGCGATTATTAGGTTCGTCACATACGTCTGTCAGCATGAAACAACTCGACTCCCACTGGTAGAATTTTCACGAAGTTTGATATTTCAGTATTAAAGGAAAATGTGCCGCGATAATTCAAGTTTCATTAAAATCTGACAAAAATAATGGGTACTTTTTATGAAGACCTACGTACGTTTATAATAATGTCTCGCTGAATTCTTCTTAGGATGAGAAACATTTCAGACAAAATATTTTGGTGAATATAAAACACGGATTTTCTGTTCAATAAAATCGTGATGTTTATGAGAAATGTGGAAAAATATAGTACAACCTGACGGGCCACAGACGACGATATAATGCTACGCAGAAAAGATGCGATTTGCATGCCGGGTAACTAAGACAAGAATAGACGCCGTTTTATAATATTTAATATTTATTGCTTTCACACGACAACAGTGGTTACGCTAACCCGCCGCAATGTTACGCTACACTGCATTACCTTTTTTGTTTACAACTATTTACATTTTAATAATACACTCCTGCAAAATTTCCTTTTATAAACCCACGCCTTCTGTGAAGGTATTACGGCACAGGCGCTGTAGCCGTACGGTGGAAGGGTTTGCTGTAACACTCAGAGACTAGCTGGACATCTAACTTAAGTCCCTCACGTAAGAAGGTAGGAAAACACGCAAGGCAGAGAGAGAGACTAGTCTAATGTAGAACCTCAGCCAGGATTACAACATAGCGATGGGGTTGTATGAGGAAAGGTCCAAATGCTGTGTAAAAACTAGTGTTTGATTACACATATAAATTGCACAATTTTAGAAGCCGCAGCTCTACACCTCGGTACATAATATACGAAGTTCTTACATTAGCAACTACCGAGGTTTTTAAAATACTATTTTAACTAAATAATTTAAGTTTTTTTTTTTTTTAAATCTAGTACTGCACTTCAAACAGCTTCATCTCCAATATTCCTGAAGCAAGTCAAAGAAAGTATTTTGACCCAAGGGTTGGCGTACAATTCATACAAACCTTAAATTGTGATATTAATGTAATATTTTGTAATTTCCCTTGTAAATTCATTAATGACTCCCTGATGAAGGTCACCGGTTGGCCGAAACATGCTGCAGATGTAATAAAACAGTACTAAAAATCACTGGATGTGTCATATGATGGTTATTATTTTAATATAGTATCGTTATATTGCAGTCTTCATTTGTTAATTTCGTAGAATTTTAACTGTCATTAGACATGATAAACAGATCCCGTTACATGCTGGATCTTTCTTTTCAATCACTTTGTCTATGGGCTAAATGATACAGGATTGGTTCGATAGCAGAGGCGGGGATTTTCGCACCTAGTCACCAAATTGTCCTGACCAGTTCAGCCATTACACAGAGGGCATACTTGATCATAAAGCGGCCGGAACGTGAATCTATCTTCACTTCGCGTTTTGTTTAGTAGTTCGTGTAACGACATTCCCACACCACTAACACGCCTCTCATGTTGCAGTGCTTAGGAGCCTCCTAATAAGAATGAGGTCGCAATATCATCCCGACGTTTGGAGCAATAGAGTAATTGACGACTACTAACGCAAAACAAACGCAATATTCATCTCTACATTCCGTCCGAATTCCTTGAATCCTACATTCTGTTTGGGAATTCCTAAGCTGTTATTTGACCTAACATTAATCACCTAGGAATTTAAAATATTCACTTATACGTCACTGTCTACAGAAATGCTAAATTCTCCTAGTAACAGTCGTGACACAGCACAGGGTTCAAAGCACAATACACGACTTTATAATCAGACTAGAGGAGTAGCGCAGTTGGTTGAGGCACTGCGCTACAAGCCGGAAGGTCGCGGGCTCGGTCCCCGATAGTGTCGTTGGGATTTTTCATTTACCTAAACCTTTCGACCCCACTATGGCCCTGGGGTCGACTCAGCCTCTAAAAGAAATGAGTACCAGAAATATTTCCTGGGGGGTTAAAGGCGGCCGGGGCGTAGGGCTGACAACCTTACCATCTTTATGTGCCGAATATCTTGAAAACTGGGAGCCTCAACCTCCTGGAACCCTCAGGGCCTGTCCAGGCCTGTAATGGGATTGCTTTACCTTTATAATCAGACTAGAATAATTACCCACGATTCGCCCCGCCAGGTACTTGCTTCAGCTGCCAGCGTCACAGGATAAGGAAGATATAACTTCAGAGCAACAACAGTACTCAAATTCAGAAATATAAGTTTAGATAAATAGTTCAAAATGGCACTCAAATCATATCCCATAACTTGCGCATCTCTAACAGCCGTGGCTGTCCTATATAATGGCAAGACTACGGAGTTTTCCGTTAGACCTGCAGTAGGAAACAGAATTCAGCAAACTTACATCTGCATTGGACGGTAAAAGGTAGACTCCAGTTGAAATGTGATGGCACACGGTGACGCACGGGAGGGGAAGTGAAGGGGAAACTGGTGAATGGAGTGGGTAGCCAGTACCCTTCACACTACCTCGGAGCATGATGTACCCAGCATTACTACCGCTGATGCGCACACCTCGGCTGCCAGTAGTCGACTGAACTGACGCCCCCGCCGATTTAAATGGACTCGACCGTTTCGCCGAAAGACGAAATCTGGTTTCTGCGCATGTGCCATCACATTTCAACTGGCCTCTAAAGCAATCCCATTACAGGCCTGGACAGGCCCTGAGGGTTCAAGGGGGTTGAGGTTCCCAGATTTCAAGACAGTCGCCACATGAAGGTGGTAAGATTGTCAGCCCTGCGAACCGACAGCCTTTATCCCCAAGGAAATCTTCCTGGTACTCATTTCTGTAAGAGGCTGAGTCGACCCCAGGGCCACAGTGCGGCCGGAAGGGTTACGTCAAAGAAAAACTGCACTTGACGGTAGACTGCTGAAAACTCAGCGGCATTTCTCTTCATTTGTTACTGTCTGTGGAAGAAAAAGAGATCCGTCACAACAGTCAGTTTCAAACGCCAGCACAGACGTGAGATCGCAATACAATGCCCACGTGTTTATTGAGAATCAAGAATCCCGCTACTTGATCATTTTCTAGCACATAGGGGACTGCAACTCTCACCCATTTTATTCCCCTTCTTCGTCCCAATTTTACATTAATCTCCTTCCTTCCTTCCTTTTTCTCGCATTCATTTGTCGTCCCTTTTAGGTGATTTGCCTATCGCTATAGCTCTCCTCTTCCCTCTCTTCTTTCTTTCTTTCCTTTCTTTGTCTGACCTCTTCCACCTACTCACAGAAAGTGTAGTACAGTATTGCCCACACTTTCTTCTTCACGGACTCCTTTTGGCTCCAAAAAATAACCACGGATCCTCACATTCTTGCTCAAGTAAACATACATTTCCGGATGTTAGGTAACCAGAATTAAAAATTTATAACGCAGACGTTATTTCAGATACATACTCTCTACATGTCAGTAGCATTCGTACCAATGCATTACATGATTTCACCTTAATTAAAATGACTGTCGCTCGCTTAGTGAGAACAGGGAGTCTCTAAATTAGATATTCTAACGGTCATACGAAACAAACATATCACCAATTAAGAAGTTCCTAGATTATTTTTAACAAAATATTATTCCTTCAATTTAAAAAATAAGGAAACTTCAGAGAAGCCATTACAGAAACGTACCCACGAATCCCAACTGATCCGCGAATATCACTTTTGGAACCACAGGGGCAGAAGATCATTGTTGCACTCCCCTCGACGAGGGCTCAGCCCGTAGCACAACACACAACTTTCACAACAGACAAACATCCATGCCCCTTGTGGGATTCGAACCCGCAATCCCAGCAAGCGAGCTGCCGCAGACCTACGCCGCAGACCGTGCGGCCACCGTGTGCGGCCTCCTCCCTCGCCTGTCTCCCTTTGTATCACGCAGTTCACACACCCAAAACAGATCGACTTACCACCGTAACTGCTATGAGGACGCAGAGCAGGACGACCAGGCAGAGGGTGTGCCACGTGAGCTCCTTGTCTGCTGGTTCCCCGATGTCGGACCCGTTGGTGCTGGCCGTGGTCACATTGCCCGCCATCCGGCATCTCCTGAAAAAGAGCAAAACACCAGCATGGTTTGTATCTGCGCACCACACCATTCAGGCGTACGGAGGATGATAAACGTGATGGTCAGTTTCAGGCTCCGTCCGCGTCACCCCAACGGAAAGAGCGGGAGATAACAAAAGAATATGAGTTAAGTAAGGAAGAACGCAGCCAAAAATTTCGTCCGCGGCTTTGTGTGTATGGTTACTGAATCCGTCGTTTCCAACTTGCGTTGCAGCAAATTTTAACCAAGAGCTTCAAGGCAGAAACAAAACTATAAGAGAATTCAAGTCCATAATCTTCATGAAAACACTAAATCTGTGAATCATGCAGCTATGAAAGCGTAATTATAAATTTTGCAATCAAACGAGGTCGCAAATGGAAAATCATCAGACTGTAGTCGCTCAGTAAATGACAAACTCTTATGCAACTGGTCTGATGGTTACCAAAGATGGAATTTGAACAAGTTTTTTTTCTTTTTTTTTTTTTTCTTTAAAATCACTGGAAATTGTGGTGTCTTCATATCCCATTTTCTTGCCAAAGTATCTACAAAGAGATCGCAAAGAAATAAATTCTGATTTCTGCTGCAAAAGGCTGAACTATAAAATTAAATATCATAATACAATTTAAAAATGCCACTGCTTTAGAATCGTAAATTGATAAAAGACAAACTTAGGAGTCTGACTGCTGTACAAATATATCCTAATATTGAAGAAGTGTAGTTACATGTCCGATTAGTTTTGAATCTACTTATTTGCGTAAACCTGCCTTTTCTACCAACAGCATTACAAAAACAGAGACGCTAATCTCTGTAACTGCGTTAGTATGGCTGCAACAAAGTATTTACTGATTGTCAGAAATCAGTGACAGGAATGTGAAGTCAACTATTACACTAAGATTATTTGCATTTCAGTTTAGTCCAGGGGTCCAAAATTTTTCCAAAATCTAGGATCTACCTCAAAATTCTAGGCGACAGAAGGGTGACATAATTCGATTTAGAAGATGCACAAATAAAGAAATTAAAACCTATAATCGCCGATCCCAATGGCCGCGCGGTGTAAGGCGTGGGTCTGCGGCCGCTCACTTGTTGGGTTTGTGCGTTCGAACCCCGCCTGGGGCATGGACGTCCGTCTGTTGTGAGTGTTGTGTGTTGTCAGGTAGAGGTTTCTGTGTCGGGCTGATCACTCGTCGAGAAGAGTCCTACCGAGTGTGGTGTGTCTGAGTGTGATCGTGAATCTTCAACAATGAGAAGGCCGTAGCCTACTAGGGGCTGTTGGGCCATGGAAAAAAAAAACAGATATAATCACAACATTTAATACTCATTGGTTGTATCTAGAAATGTTAAATTTGATATGTACGTAGTTGAGGAACATAGCCACAGATTTATATGAAACATTGTTTTTTTTAGTCAGGATATAAAAGACACTTCGATGGGCTGAATGTATGAGGTTATGTATCAGCGAAAAATTCATTATCGAAAAAATCAATGCAGACAGAAAAACAAAAAGTTCTTAAAACAAATATTATTTTATACCATAACAGTAATAATGGCAGTTTTTTCACATTCGTAACGGGCATCTTGTTATTATCAAAGATTTATTTATTCACCAACTAATGCACGAGTTGTCTTAATAATAATATTAAAATTTACATTAAATTTACATTAAAACAGCTCCGACGTGTTTCGGTGTTACAGCTACATCATCATCAGGAAGCGCATTAATGCGCTCCCTGATGATGGTGTAACTGTATCACAGAAACATGTCGGAGCTGTTTTAATGTAAACTTTAATGTAAATTTTAATATTGTTATTAAGACAACTCACTAGTGCACCAGTTAGTGAATAAATAAAACTTTGATAATAATGGCAGTGTTTAATATATATAATGTTGTGAACAAAAAAAAAAAACCCCCGCAACCTCAAAGGATCTGAACAAGTTCAAGCATGCACGGACCCGAAATCGCCTCCAGGTTACGCTATACCGACAATTCTTATATTGTGTTTATTATGTGTTTGTTTCTCTGTCAGCCACCTGATTTTTCTAGGATGCGTAAGTTGCACAAACTGAACATAAGCAACGGAATCTAATCGCAATCACCACCTTGTGTGTGAGTAAAACTATTTCATTCTTTCTCTACGTTGTTCTGCCATCACGCCGTCAAAATTTCAACTTTACGTAAGTTCACAATTACAGTGGGCGTGAGTAATAACACAGGAAGTGCAAATTTCTTAAGCAATTCATCGCACACAGAGGCAGCCATTTTGAGTTCTGTTTAGTTTCAGCTGTATCAGCGAGTGACATTAAATTTCATTGGTACTGCGCCCTCGTATTTTAAGCGCCCCATTAACATTAACTATTTCCATTACAGATTAATAGCAGTCTACGTAGACAAACCAATTTCGAAATATTTTCTTAATAAAGTGTAAATTCTACACCCACGTTACCAATTTCTGCCAACATGACAATACTACAGTTCAACATTATCAACCTCTATTACGTCTTACTTCCATTAACGTGTCGAAGTAGTAATTCCAGGAATGTTTCCGCAGTGGAAGAGACGTCGCATTTCTTAGTTTGGTGGGTTCTGGCAATCCTCTAGATATAACAGCACACGTGTTTCTTCAGTGAGTCCAAAGAAGGGTTGTGAGTGAACGCAGTGAATATCGGCACTGATTTGCATGAATGACGATCGATTTTACGGGGCGAGTTTATTAATTTTAAAACCTGACTTTATTCTAGTGCTCACGAAATATGTCTTAATTAGTTCCAGTCGAAGTAAATATGTAATTCGGTTTTCAGCGTTGCTGACCTTGCCTAACACCACGTCATGTCCTTCCTTCCGTTTGGAAAGTGAGGAGTTGCGGCAACAACCACTGAAGATGGGAGAGACGCCGCAAGAAATTAGGGGAGAGATGCCGCAATTAAATAATTCCAAATCAGTTTGAAAAATGATGCTTATACCATTCATTCAGAGTACTAAATATTATCTGCTCAGTTGCTCTATCTTCCAAATAGTCTGAATCGTTGTTTCTAAAGATGCCGACAAAACGACAAAAATTGTTGCGCATATTCAGACCTGGGAAGATTTTCGACACTGATGAAAGTGGAATACAAATAAATAATAAACCCCACTCCTTAATAACAAAAAAGGGGTCTAAAAATGTTCATGTTTTAAAATCGGGAGAAAAGACTGATTATATTACGGTACAATGACCATCATCAGGGGGTTTTATCCGTACCTAACTAAAGTTATATTTACGTTAAAACACTCGGTAAAATTACGTCATTTTATATATATATATATATTAGTCGATGTGGCAGCATGCCGCTCTACGACATGCTGCCACATCACCTAATATATATAACGAAGTAATTTTACCGAGTGTTTTAACGTAAATATAACTTTAGTTAGGTAAAGATAAAGCTCCCTGATGATGGTCATTGAAAGCCGAAACACGTAGGAGCGATATTATTGTGTTGTAATGCAAATTTAAAACATTTAACCAAGTTTATAAATAATGCATTTATTGGCGTAGCAAATACCTAGCTTGATGACTCACTTTATACCCCCAGTATTTTGCGCTGTGTCCTTTAAGGAGAAACGCAATTTGCATACGCAAGCAAGACAAATCAATGTTTATTCTGTTTATGTAACGAACAAAAGCACATCGATAAAATGGTACATAAACAGAATATTCTTAAATGCACGGATAAGGAACATACAAATCATTGGCTTCAACACAGAATACGCGATTAACTGAAAGCATCTCTAATGAATATGCATGTAGATGTAGATGTACTCGTTTCAGATTTTTCAAATTAAATATTCGTTTAAAAATACAAAGCTGTGCTATCTCATTTAACGTACGGAACAATCAGACACTCCGCAGTTCGAAAGATGGCCAAATTCCTGATAAGACTCGACAGAACTAATTTAATTTTTAGGAAACTTATTCAATTATAATAAGAAAAACCCCGAAGAAAAGCACTGGACTATTCTTTTATGACGTTTGATTTCCATTCTTTTCTTTCTCCGGAAGTTACGTGCACTGACAATTGACAATCAAGTAAGAAGCACCATCTACAGCACAGACGTCTTTCTACTCTTTACGTCACACATCACAGACTATCGTTTTCCCAGTAAAATAATAATGTCTAACAAAAGGGCGTGCGACGAGACATGAAGCTGATCGAATGACACTTTGAAAGACAGACGCCAAACCCTATGTCAATAATAAACCTTGCCTATCACCAGCACCTGCTCATGTATCAGTGCCAATGTGGTGAAACAGAGTACGATGATATTCTTATTGAGGACGTTAGGTAGGCCTGCCATAAATTAAAATATAAAGTTATTTACAGGATGAGCATAAAGTCTTTCCCTGATTACAAACATTTATTACAAGAAAACTACGTATTGTTATGTTACAGTTGCATAACCTGTTAGTGTCAAAATGTCGTCAATGAAGGAGCAAGCCCAGTGTGTTTTGTGGTATCACGCAACAAAATCACAGGTCTCAGTGCAGCGGAAATTCAGAAGTGAGTACGGACGACCTCCGCCAGATGTTAAAAGCATCAAAGCGTGGTATTCAGAGTTTGTAGAGACTGGCAGTGTTGGTGACCTTAACAGATGTGGCAGGCCCAGTGTGACTGATAAGACTGTTGATGCTGTGCGTGAGGCCTTTCAACGCAGTCCTGGTAAATCAACGCGTCGTGCCTCAAACGAGCTTCGTGCACCTCAGAGTGCAGTAGTTAAGATTTTACACGAATACTAATGTGTTGTAAAAAACTTGAGTTACATTTTGAAAAAAAAAAAAAATATATATGTTTGTATTCCACGTACAGTAGTTTTCTTGTAATAGATGTTTGTAACCAGGGAAAGACTTTAGGCCCACCCTGAATTTAAAACAGTAGCATCAACACTCTCTGGCTTGTTAGATATTTCACTGACAGCTGTTTCAGCCCCATACTATAATATATAACTTTCTCTACCATTGTATTATTAACTTACACACACACACACACACATATACGCGCACACGCACACACATTTCTTTCATTTCAGGATGCCTACATACTACATACCAGCTACATATAACATTTGTCACACACTTTAATTTATCACAGAAATTTTTATCTGCATTTTATATTTTGATATGTATTTAAAACTACGTATTTTTAAAACTTAATATTTTACATCTGAGCATCGGTTCAAAAATTTTGTAACATCTCGATACATCTATACTTTGTAACGCACCTCACTGAGGACGGTCACAAGAATGGCTGGAAAATGTTAGGAGGTATACTACGTTTATAAGCTACTTTTATACATTTATACGCATCTGTTGGTAGACTAATATATTTCAAAATATTCCTTGGAATTGCATATACTGTATTAAACTTTGTATTAGCGGAGCAACTATCTCAAGAATCACTCTGTCCGACGGAGCTAGTTAGATACTAAGCAGTTATAACTGCATCCTGCTTAATTCTCTGTCTTTCATGAGACCATTTATAATTAGCTTCTCTTTCAAACCTGGAATATATTCTCGGAAAACGCCTTGATTTAATTCACTGAACGCATGGTATTATTATTGTCGCTGTTGTTGTTGTTGTTGTTGTTGTTGTTGTTGTTGCTGCTGCTGCTGCTGCTGCTGGTGTAGTGGTATCACATATAATCAATTTTGATCATACAACGTGACGTAAAGAACTCACCTGAGAGACACGAATATACTTTAGAATAATATTAAAATGGATCTGAAAAGCACAGTAGTTTTATGTCTATATCACTGATTTGATTCTTGTTACATCAGTATAGTGGGTTCTAGGAAGCCCTGTTTTCATTTACGTGCCAATTCCCATGGTACAGGAATATTCTTCAAGAGCAGGTCTTATCAGTTCTTCAACCGGTCAAAAAAATTCCAAACCTGATTCTGAAGCCGAAGAACGGTGTAAGAGTATGTACTTAGTTCTGCTGACTCAAGATAATACCAGTGGTGGGTTCTTGATAAGACGGTAATGAACTTACGGGTTCCACAAAATTCGGGGAATTTCTTGACTAACTAGGCGAGTATCGGCCTCCTAAGCAGGACCCATTACTTACAGCCGTCAATCACGTATGTTGGTCAGCATATATGTTGTCCAGTATATGAAAAATACCATTATGTGACACGGCGGTAGTGATGGTTATAATGTTGGTGATTGTGATCATGATGGAGATACGTTATGAACGAACCTTTTGGAAACAGAATAAAATTTCAGGTGCAATCTGCAAAAACCCGGATTTAGATTAGGTACAGCTAAGCCATTACAGACCCGGGCTTGCCCTTAGGGCTCTAGGAGGTTGATACTCCCTGAATTTCTATACAATCGGGATATGAGAGGTGACGTTATGAGGTCTAAGCACCAGCCGTCTTTATCCCCAAGGGTTATTCCTGGTACTTACTTCTGTTAGAAGTTGAGTCAACACCAGGGCCATAGTGCGGCCACAAGGAATAAGTGAATGAAAAATTCAAATGACACCATAGGGAATCGAACCTGCGACCTTCCGGCTTGTAGCGCAGTGCCTCAGCGAACTGCGCCACCGCGCACCGCCCCGGTGTAAATTACAGGGTTTAATTTCTTCACGCAATTGTTATAAAAATAACCAAAACCCAAGTAAATTATCCCAGCAGGACTGCACAAGAATGGCCATAATGGTCAACACACACTGCGTCGCTCGGAAACTGAACCCAGCACCATGCAACACATATATGGGTCATTTGGCTGTAAAGGGTAAAGAAAAGTGCTAACCTGCAAAAGCCGTGTTTACCATCTTACTCCTCCCTCGGTAAGTTACAGTTCACCTTACACATTACGCACATTGTCCTATTTGAGTCCATGCCCAGCACCGAGGAAGCACTTCACCGGGACGTGGCCTACTCTGTCGTCACACGGATCCTATAGCATTTACGAACACAGGCCGCTCGTACAGTTATGCAAAAGTGAGCAAAATCGAACCAAAAGACTAAAGATTATCGAAATTCTTGTAACTTTGTTATCGTGTTCTGTACATTAAACTGCGCCAAGTCAAACACGTCCAGTGAATGCTATCGCATGAATCCACAAACGATAAGAAGATTTAGCTAACAAAGTCGTAACATTTTGTATGTTACAGAGCGGCAAATACGCACTACGAAAATAGCATGGAACTGCAATGAGACAAAACTGGGGCAAAAGCAATGGTATTAGTCCGTTGTTAGGTTACATCAAGAATGGGATATAACAAGAGATTTTACCAATCATCGCAAATAGGACATACCGGCCAAAAGGTTTAAGCCATATCTCCGGCTAAGCACCAAACACAAGGCTCATTACAGCAGACTGTGAGGTGTTTATTTCCTCTACCGATAAGATAACCTGTATGTGCGGGGGGATCTTCTGTCCGATTCTTCGCCACAGCACTGCTCTTCCGAGGCTTCCATTTTTTAATGTTATATGCATGCATATGTGTATGAACGCACAATAGTGAAGACCTTCATGTCCCTGCGTGTGAGCAGATACGTGTTTTGTTTCCGAAATTGTTACGGGTTGGGTGAAACTTGGTGTGGGGATGGGAAGTGCAACAAAAGTCGGGGGAATACGAATTTGCTTCAGGATAGCTTAAGCCAGCGTCACTCGGGCCGAGATAGTTGACTGTCTCACTCATGCAGGTACGCGCCGCATAACGACGTTTCGGTCAACGACGGACCGCATATACGACGGTGATCCCATAAGATTATGACATTATAATACTTACCATTGTATTACAATTGCCTACAGTATTCAGTACTGTAACACGCTGAACAGGTTTTTAGCCTAGGAGCGATTGGCTATGTATAGACTAGGTATGTAGTAAGCTACACTATCTAGGTTTGTGCAAGTACAACCAGTGAAGTTCGCACAACGACGAAATCGCCTAACGACGCATTTCTCAGAACGCATCACCGTCGTTAAGCGACGCATATTTGTACTCAGTAGTTGCAGTACATGACATATAACGTGTAGACATGTCTCATTTAGTTCACAAAAATCCCAAATTAATATTTACAGCTCCGAAAGACTTCACCACAAATTAAATATTCTAACTTTTACATTTATCTCCTTCTGAGTATTACTCCCTAAAACAAACCTTTTCTAAAAGGAACGTGCACCGCAGAAGACCCGGTGTTTGCAGGCACATCACTGAAATTCTGTAATGCGACGCAGAAAATGTATTATTTTGTTATTATACTACCCATAAAAGAAGTCTGTGTGCGTTTATGTCTCTTCGCGGCAGCCATAACTCATCAGGAAATATACATACGGGCCTGATGGCAGGCCTTAAATTTATTCATACTGTTATGAAAGTAATAACAGAGAAAATATGCCATCGAACGCAATCAAGAATGTTTATTACATATACGAGAAATTCCTTTACAACATGCTGCGGCCGAAATGAGTTACCGTCAAGTAATATATAACATCAGAATATACTTACTTACTTACTTACTTACTTACTTACT
>Ga0123355_10012772_pt1 | contig 13026 bp, 8 predicted proteins | sample TergutEmb28metaG_3_FD_89872 | JGI IMG/M metagenome (GOLD analysis project Ga0123355, IMG submission 89872) | Embiratermes neotenicus P1 segment gut microbial communities from Petit-Saut dam, French Guiana - Emb289 P1 | ecosystem: Host-associated > Arthropoda: Insects > Digestive system > Gut ... | reverse complement strand
GCCCCGCGGCACAGCGCTTGAAAAATAGAAAAATTGGGACGCTCCCGTTAATTTTTTTTCAGGCGTTGGGTAAAAAAAAAAGATTTCCCCCCCCCCCCCCCCCAAGCACAGAGACTAGGCGGAATGACCAAGGAATCGTGGTTCGATTCCTGGCAGAGGCCATAATTATGTGTGTGTGTTTATGCACGCACACTGAGAATCAAGAACGGAAATGGGCACAGGTTGGGCGTTTTCCCACGCGTTATATATAAATATGAGCAGAAGAAATGCGACGCTCTGGGGGATTTTTATGTTTGTTGAAGTGTGTTTATTTTCAGACATTCTGATTATTACGCATGTAGATCCACTCCACTTCTCATCGTGGATTAGCACACGGTTACGTAGGCTGAATTCTAAGCCCTGTTCGAGGCTAGCGTTTCAGTCGTTAAGTTTGAGGTCACATGAAAGTTAGTTGCCTTGAAATCCCGAGAAAACTCCAAACGGAACGTAAAGGTAATAGATGTCAACGTACGATTTTGCGGACTCTCGAATAGATGCAATTGGATATAAATGTTTACAGATGTAAGTGATTAAAACATTTGTCCTATATTGATGTTAATGTTATGCAATTTCAACAAGGTAATTTGAGAAGCTAATCGTATTATAGTGAGATGTATACTGTATTGTTACAAATACCTCTCCGGTGTACATTTTAATAACGAAATTCATGTCGAGATTCCGTGCTGAATACATTTAATCACTGATGTAGGCGTGTTATGGAGGAGGAAAGTTTCGTTTCGGCTATCGCTGGTGTGCTTCAGGTTTTACGGGAAACGGCCTGAAGTCCCGTTCAGTTGTCACGATGGAATGTATAGCTATGGGTGGGGGGGGAGAGATATCGTTGCCAGCCGCCAGCCATCAAAACCGACCATTCGTGTGTATGGACAGATGTGAAACAGTTTGACTCCGAGTATCTCTTGCATAGGCGTCTGGAAGCTCCGGAGGAATTGACATTCAACCACCACCTAATGAATTACGATGATTTTATTATTGCTAATGCGTAGTCATATATAATCTTCCAATAATGTTTCATAAAACAATCATCCAGTGGAAATGCACAGATTAGTGATTTTTGTTGTATAAACTCTGCACAAGACACCCAGTCTGTGTGGCTTGGTTTTCAACAACACGTAATGGCCCTCGAAATTCAAAGTGTGAATCCCCCGTCGGCATTCTATCTCAAAGATGGAGATGGAAAAAGGTTTGCATTTTAACCAATGTTCCAAATATTGAAATCGTCTTGGAACGGTTTTTGTAATTGTAGCAGGGTTATTATGGATTACTACCAAGTACCTGTATTTTTTATTTTGTAAAGTTATGGTATTGGGGAGTTATTTTAATTTTTTTTTTTTTACGTTTATTTCTCCCGGAAAGGACACAGGGAAGTTTGGTGGTTAAAATGAGAACCAAAAACGATGAAACTGAAAAGGTAACGTCATTTTTCTCAGGAACGATACGATCGGTGATGAAGCAGTTTTATATTATTTGTTGGGAGCAGTGAGTGACGCGACGAAGCGGCCGCCATTTGTGTGCCAAGACTTGCACAGGGTACTGCGCATGTAATGGCTAACTGCTGTCGTAGTTGCTCTCGCTTCTGTCTCGCAAGTTTCTTGCATGTATGGTTCATGGCTATTAATGTCTTCGTAGATATTTCATATGTTCTGTTTTCATCTTGTATGTTTAAGGCAGACTTTATTTTCTTATTAATTTTAACATGCAAGGAGGCTTTTATAGAACGCTTTTTGGTGCAGGGATTTTGAGTTACATGATGTAAATATGACTGTTTGCTTTGTCCGATGCATGGAGATCCCATCTCGACCTATGGACTGTGTTTGTGGCCGTGTTTTGAATTTTGTTAGCAGTCGGGTATGTTGTTCGGCTGGCTGCGTTACAGTTGCCATGGGGTTTGTATCTTGGTGACGTTGCTACAACAAATTTGTGGTATCTACTAACCCAGTCAGAAATATCGACCTCTTCAAGGTTCTGTAGCGTGGCTTTCGGAAGGAGGCCAGTTTCACTGCCATAGATTTTGTTTCATTTAAAAAATTGTCCAGTTATGCACTGTAATAGTATATATGTATTTCTTTCATGTATATGAAAGATAATGACACATGTAAATTTGCCTGAGTTCAGGGGTAACGCATTCTAACATCATTCAAGTAGTAATGACGTACTCGTTTACAAATGTTTATTTAAATTAACATAATTAGGGGATCTACGTTTCCATACTTGCGAGAAATATGTTTACCATAGGAAATATTCGGAATGAAATATGTTTTGTAAGACCGATTTAACAATAGTTAGGCATACATTTTATATTTGTTGATTGTGACTACGTGTTTGTGTGTGTTAGCATTGTGCAATGTGATGACGTGTTGTTTCCTAACGCTGCTACCAGGCTGGAAAGCACCTACGTCATTTCTTGTGACAGGTTTAATTATATGGACGGATTGTTCAGCTGCAGTTGCAAACGAGGATGTGTTAAAATTGTGCTTAAATGTTGCCCCCACAGTAATAGACTGCCGGAGTGACCGAGGAAAATAGTTGACATATGGATGGCGTACAGTATGAGTCAGAAGTATAGTGGTGCAGAAAGAACGCATGGCACTCGTTTTAGACTTTGAATTGTCGTGTTCAACGTAGTGTACTGAATCGGGTACGTTTGCTGGAGCTGGTAATGGGGGTTTGTGAAGTTCATGACGTGGCATGTTGACGTATTGTCGCATTGTAAGAACCGATACTCGCGACTCCCCTGCCCAATTCGCTAATGAAGGCCACGTAACATGTTTGCAAGCAGTTCGTAATTCAAATGTGCCCCAAGCATTTAGGTAAGTTTTAGGAAACGCTGTTAGATTGTGCATGTCGTACAGCACATAGGTATTGTACGAAATGCATTCCTTACATAACGTCGACAGATTAGGGCTCGAGCGTGTTTATAATACAGACTTTCCAGACAGCTGACTAATGTGGCAGATGATTCTTTGTACATGAAAATATAACGGGGTTCGGCTAATTTCATTCTATTTTACTCCAGCATACTGTAATTGCAGCAACCAGTGCTTGAAATTAAACAATACGCGTGTGGGTAACAAATCATAACCTGCGTACATATTTACAGATGTTAAGTTGTACGTACGAATACGTTCAGCTTCGGAATACAAGTTTGTTTTTGCGCATTTTTCAGATGAGATGCGATTCTACACGCCTTCGATGTGTATTTGAAGATGTAACTGAAATGCAGATGCAATTTTTATGCATAGGACAGCTAAGGAGCTGGTAATTTAAAAAAAAAAAATCATCTCATACCTAGGAAGACCAGCTTTTTTAAGAAAGTATTTTTCCGTCAAATCTGAGTAACCGTTCACGTATTTCGTAATAGATTCGTGTCACTGTAGTGATCCGAAGTACAAGGTCGTTTTGTGACCACCTACAATCAAAGGTTTTTTTTTTTTGTGTTACTATTTATGTAATATGAATATATTTCTGGTGTACTGCTAGTAGGTATGCGGGAATTGGTTTGCGCAAAGAACTTAAGCAACACTGATAACTTGCACGGGATCTGTCGCATAACGAGTTGAAAGGTGGGAAGTTTGTGCAGCCAGGTCTTTATTTCTGCTGTCTGGGATAGTTTCTAAAGTCAGAAAAGACTGTAATTTGTAACACATTATGTTTTTTGCGTGTTGTTATGGGTCGGCGCTTGGTAAAATGCAGCTGGAAATGACACCGTTCCAGTCATCATATAAAGAGTACCTCTAATCGCGTCCCCGAGCAGCAGTACTTACTGCAGCCGACAGCCCGCGTGATAACGGAGCTGGAACAAGGGGCAGGCGCTCAGTCATGTTTCATGAGTCACAGAGAACAGTTCATAGTGCGTGTGAGACATGGTGTTTTCTGTTGAACAAAGAGTGTTCATCTGCAACACTTTCCTAAAGTATGCGTCGTGGCAGATATGTCACCGGAAGTTTTGTAAAAAATATCCCGATTCGAAAGTGCCATGTAAAAGAACCGTATACAGGATAGTGGAAAAATTTAGAAAGACAGGTTCAGTGCTGGACAAAAAGAAAGTACGCAGACGTTTTGTCTTAACTGAGGAGAAACTGCACGAGATTGGCGCTCAAATAGAAACATGCCCCGGTAAATCTTTGCACCGGTTGGCTGTTAAAAGTGGCGTGTCAAAATCCTCAGCTCATAGGGCAACGAAACTCCTAAACCTACGCCTGTATAAAGTTCGAGCCGCACCACAACTGCCTATTCTAAACGGGGAATCAAGAAGCGGGCATTGCAGGTTGTTTCAAGAATCGTATTATCACACACTCGAATAAGATAAACTTAAGTAACACCCAATTTTGACAACCACTTTTATAGATGCCATTCAACACAGGTCTCTTGTTTCATTTAAATTCAAATGTGAATTCTCACTGATTATGATAAAGTGGTGTCCGTAATTTGTTTGTACTGGAATCTAGAATTATCCGAACATTCCCTTTCGAACCATTGAGTGATGGTATTTAGAAATGTGCTTTCAGAATTCTCTTGGAAACGCTGGCAGAACACGGGGCTGCTGGTTGCGGGTCGGGCGATTGGGAGACCACATGATATTGGCCTGATTCCTCAAGCCAAAGGATCCATGTTGCGTCGGTTCGTTCAAAGTGTAGAGGAACTGTTTCCCAAACCTGTTTTGCTGCGGAACCCTTTTGTATTTTTGCGTGGGGTGGGGTGGCCGTTGGATCTTAAGTCCAATAATTTCATGCACGTGTTAAACATTATATGTAGTATATCACGTGTTGATCAGAAATTTCGTGTTGAGTCGCTAATCGAAAGGAATTCGTTTGTTAGAAATGAAATGTATTGTGCCTCGTTTGGTTGTAGAACTACAGTTTTAATCATTTCGATTGTTTCACTTAACTGTTACTTGGAAGGGAGGGGGAGGGATGTCATACATCCACTGTACTAGCGGCAGTGCCAGTTTATCTTACAGCACAACTACAGAAACTTCCTGTTGTATTGACGTTACAATACTCCCACATGTCTTGAGAGTTGTGTAAAATTCAAATAGGCTTTAAACGCAGGCCCAGATTAGGAACCACTGAACGAAGAGGTACGGTTCTGCTAGTGCAGCAAATCCGTGAGACTGCTGCAAGCAGTAACTGCAGCGTCTGACGAAATCGGAGCTGTAATAGTCCTTGAATACTGTGAGACAGTTCAGAATCGCAATGTATTGAGTACCAGCGTTAAAGGCAGTATGGTAATTACGTACCGTGATTGAAGGTGTTTTACATTGACATTTGAATAGTGAGGCACTTGATCACATTATCGCCTTTGTTGATGAGATGAGATGACCGTGTTAGAGAACTATCCTTACACACCGACATATATGACAAGCACGTATGATGCACATATACTACGTAATTAGTACCGTGGTAACCCGGTAAATTTGAGGTCATGGTAGTGCCTAAGCGTTGTGCCAAATGTACTGGTACGAAATGTAAGTCGATATTATGTTACAGGTGTCTGTTCCTTTTTGCTTTAGTTGAATATTTCCTAATTAAGATTTGTGTTACAAGTTTCTATGAATATGGGGAGTTTCCGGATAAGTATCTTGGTCCTAAGAGATTTGTGCGTCAGTTTAACTGTGCACGCTGTGCCAAAAGAGGGACTATTTACGTTTACCATCCAAACACCGCCGTCTATATTTAACTTCCTGTTACGAATTTTGCTGTCGTAATGTTGTTTCTTTGATGCTGCCTTGGTGGTGATTTGTGCTATAAACAGGTAAAGGCAGGCTGATTAATTCCTATATAACATTGTTTACCAACCTATGACCCGCTGACCTCCAGGAGGCCGGGGATTATTGCAAGGGGGTGGCGAGGTTATTTGAATGGCCCCGAGGATTGACGTAATCATCCAGCAAGTGTTGTTACTCAAGCCAGCGGTTTGTTTCTTTCCTTGTCCGCTATTGTAATGAGTATGACGTGAAATATAAGGGTTCCGAGATTATGGTATTTTTATTTGTCATAGTGTGTTTTATGAATTAACTGAACATAGAAGTATAACTGTGAGCATGTGGGATTCCGCGATTTTTTCCTCTATGTGAAGAAGGAGTCGCCATGCTCGCAAAGTTTGTGGACCATTGCTCTAGAGCAGTCTGATGTGGAGTTAATATGTGTGTAGCTATGGAGTAATTTGAAGTAACAGGAAAGAGGCATGCCAACATCTCAAAGTCAAGATTCGGGTTCCGAATGTATTAAGTTTTATATATATAAGGATATCGCGGTTACTTCGGAGTTGAACGTGTTATCCCCATGTTTCGTGTTATCACGACGGTCGGGAAAAACAACTACTAAATGACGTTATTATGTGCAACAGGTGACCGGAAGTTCTGATGCTTTGCACAGTATGTTCCGGTGTTCAGCCGTTTGTCGGGATGACCATTCCCTCAGTTTTAGGTTATAACACTGCTGGGAATTTGTGGCGTTTTTAAATGTAATTTCACTTTTATACAGACAACAAACGCTCGATTTATTATTGAGGTAGAAGTTTACAGGGTATAAGTGTATTCGTGTTGTATTGCACTGCCAGTGAAGCGAACATGTTAGAGTAAATAACACCTACCATATATTCCTTTATTGTTCATAGAACGCGCGTGCAAACACACAAAAACACAAACACAACCATACCATTTACATACATAAATGCTGTTCAACAGCATACCAGCACATGGCGTCATTATTTGGTGTTGGTTCTTGCTTTTAAATTATGGACATATTTGGACTGAATTGTACTTAAGCATGTAGTATGGATAGTATATGCCACTGCAATGTTCCACATGCGATAAACCGAATAAACGGTAGCTCAAAGGACGACCTTTGTACTGTGCATGTGAATAGGATGTTCATTGCTTCCAAATGAAGGGGTTCACATCTTTGTTTGAATTTTTCACAGGACTGAGTTTCATGTTTTCGCTTTCAGTCGGGACACAGTGAACAGGTGCCATTTAATGGCTGCTTTAAAAGTTAGGGACATTACTTGCTGGGAGTTTTATTGTGGACGATGATTGTGTTTGAACGGTTAGGTACACATATAATGGGAGAAGGCGGTTGTATGATGGTTTGGGGTTTGTCCAGAGATTTGTTTGGTCTTTGGAATATAAAGAAAAATGAAATGTTTATTGTTTAACCAATATGGCCAGCCTGTGGCTAATACGGTTATACAAAGATAATGCGGTTTTAATGATTAGAGTAAAAGGGTTTTGTTTTATATACAAAGACTGTGAGGTCATAGTGCATAACTTTGTTTACATTAAAAGTTCATGGATTTAGTTTTGCTGTTCAGGGTTGTAACTTTATAATACATAAAGCGCTCCTGCATTATTTCACATTATTTTTGGATCATGGGGAAGAGGAGAAATCTACAGCAGTGCCCTTGTTACATCGGCACGTATAGATCTGCTTTAGTCCCTTGTTACGTCGGAACTGACTTAATCGAGAATCTGTAGGGCTCTGTGGCCAAGTTGTAAATTTCGCCATATTTTTCACTGTATGGAAAATGGTGCTGATTTACATTTAGTACTAGTGTTTGTGGGTTTTTTTGACAGTTATTTTGTCGAGGTCATACCTATCCCGTTGAAATGGTAGATTAACCTTAGCATTTCGCGTCAACGGAAAGAATAGCGTTAGGAGCCACACATTTGTGAATTACATTATTGTGGCTAAGAATCAAATTAAAATAGACCTGTGTGTGTGGTAACTTTGCCCCATTTTTGAAAATAGATCGTAAACCTTAGTAGGGAGACGCAATTCTGAAACCTGCATTAAAAGCGGAGTCGGATGGGGGTTTCGTGAGAATTTTGTCTTAAGCTCACAGAATTTTATGTGACACTTTATTAATTCAGGGGTGCTCAAATCCCGGGGGACCAACTTTGGTACAGCGGCGCGTTGTTTTTTTTTGCGGTCACACACTGCGGGGTTTTTTTTTTTTTTTTTGACATACACATGTGTATTATTGAGCATAAATACCAGACGTTTACACGTCACCCCAGAATTTGAATCCTCCGTGCAGAACGTTTCATGTGACCCTTCTGGAGCCGGGAATTCGGAGGTGGCTCCTAGATTTTCGGAAACAGTGTGGGCGCGTAGTTTAGTTCCTTCTGAATACATGTAAATGTTGAGAAGTTAAGAAATGTGTCTTTGGGACATAGCTTTATATAAAAGTCAACCTTCGCTGGTCGCTGTTTTCATGATTGAAGTACTCTCTCGCTGTCAGTAAATACGCCATAAGCGTTATTTAAAATTGTTTAAACTCTTCTCTAATATTCTCGTCGCCCTTCATAGAGCTTCAGAGGGTCCAGCTTGTATTTTGATTACGGTATAAATATATTCTTAATTTGAGCATACGCACGCCTAACCGGCGTAAACGGGCTAGCATTCGTCGGTGAAAAATAATCACTCGTATTCACTAAGTCCAATGCGGTTGAAAATAGTTTAAAATATAGTTAGAATGGGATGACTGCGGGCGGGTCACTCATCTGCCACCGAGGGTGACATCAGCCATCCAAGCACTGTCCAAATGTGCATTGTCCAAAAAAATATGTGTTGTAAGTGATGGGGGTCCATAAAAGTTCGCGTCCGCGGAAATCTGTCTTCTCATTAGAAACTTGCGGAACACGCTGCCATAACTCTCCGAATCCAGTGTTGGACGAGGGATCCCTGTATTAATGATACAACTGAAGCAACGAAATATGTTCGCCTGTTTCTTTTGAGTTAGGTATGAAGGCAGTTAAGCCGGTTAACGGAGTGGTTGAAGGAAAGTCCACTATATTGGTGTCTCGCCTTCACGTCTGGAAGATGTTTATTTGTAGTGTAAAATTACTGCCTTCATGCTTAAGTGCAATTGGAGAGACGTCATAATTGTCTTAGTTGAACACGCCAATTAAAATTTATACTCCGACGGAATAGGAAAGCATTTACCTTAAATTCCCTGTCATCTGTGCAGCGGAAGTAAAAGTGGTTGTAATAGACTTACCTACTACACAGTGAGTCTCTGTATAAGAAGGGACTGGGAAATATTCACTAGTTCTCTTGTGGGAGTAAACTAAACAGGGCTTGTCAAGGGGGTGTGGGGGGGGGGGTGGAGGGTAGGGGTTGGGTGGTACTCGGAGAAATTCAATTAATACCGGGTTCTTAACATATAGGTGAAAAAGAGCGAATCTTCCTGCTGGTAAGCTGAAATTTGCGTGGCGCTTATTGTACACTGTGTAACAGAATTTGGTCTTGTGTACAGCGTCATGTTGTTGTAAACATCCTTAGTTTAATTGTAGAGTCTTTCGTATCCGGGAGATTGTAAAACTTAACCATTCGGCGAGCATATTAGCCTGATCGGCTCGCCAACGTGGGTAACGCTCCGCAGAAATCGTACTGTTCACGGGAGGAGTCCGGTTTCAACCAGTGACACACTTTCATTTAGAAGTTCATTTTGTTGCACGAAATAAGCTCCCGGCTCACTAGCGGCCGTGACTGACTGTTATGTCGGCAAAAATGCTGCGCCTTCCCGTTACAGTGTCGAGCGGCGTCCGCACCTTGAGGGCACTTGTGATGTTCATAATTAGTGGTGGAAACACAGCGGTACTACCATAAATTGAAGGTGAACATGAATTGTCGTAGGAATTCGAATCCATAAAAGCATGCTCAAAGCTTGGATGGTGCAAATGAAGTATTACATATTTCGTGATGTCGATGTATGTGGCCCTGGGATGTCTCCCCAATCGCCCAGTATTAGGGACAGGTTTGATGTAATGCTAACCTGAATTTCTGTTCCGACATCAAAGAAGCTGCACATTGGAAGAGGTCTGCCATACGCTACGTTGAATTTTATTTGCACTTGCTGGTGCTTGAAACCATTGTAACATTTCAACGCAATTTTCGAATTTACATATAGCTTGTATCACAAACAACTTGATGACTGGTCTGTCGTGATGGACTGAGAACGTTACGCAGTCGTCCGCTGAAGAAAGGATGCTGTCACACCATTGTGCGTGACCTGGTATTTCATACATTGAAGGATAAATGTCGGATGTTGATGAAGGGGTTTGTGCTTTTTCGTGCTTCATTAAATGTACCCGGAACGCGCCTCTCGGTGGGACGTGATCTATGGCCGTAAGTTGTGCAGGAGCTTCGAACCCGCGGCTTTCGGGATTGGGGGTACGCCGAACGCTGTTTCTTGATTACTGTAACTGAATCTACGCCATGTGTTGGAGGATAACTGTAGTGACACTGGTTCTTGGTCCGTTTGTAAATAAGCATATTTTCACAAGTGTTTTTGAGTCCTAGTGAACAGAATGTAAAGGGAAACTAGAAATTTCTTAAGTAAAATAGGTGGAATGTGAAGTAATAAACAGCCGGATTAATAAAGTGACGATTAGTGTTTACAGTTCGGTGAAAAAGCTAGAAGAAGCAAGGTACATGTAACCAGGGGTGCACAAATCCTGGCGAATAAATTTTGTAGTGTGGCGCGTAATGTTTACAGTACAGTCATTGCAGTTTTTTTTTCCTTCATACAGAAATCCGCATCAGTTCACATGCACTGAGCACAAAGCACCAGATAACGGTGAAGCTCCAGAATTGTGGGTCCTCAGTTTGGAACATGATGCATGTCATCTTTTGGTCTGAATTTGGAGTGGTCTCCCCGATTTATAGAAAGCTCTTGAGCCTCTGAAAGTACACTGTCGTGTTTCTGTAGCTGCAGGTTTGCGCGTAACTTTTGAGAAACATCTGTTGGGAAGAGTGTGACCACGTGAAAACCTTTAGAAAGTGTAGAAGGAATTCGACACGCCTCACGAAAATTGGCCGAGGTGGAAAACCGATGCAGGCCTTTTTGACAAGCGTAATTCGAAGATAATTAACGAATTCCCTGCTTTACAATTGTTGTTAGTACTAAAGAACAAAATTAATTACGGCGGTGGAATGTGAGATCTTTGCAAGATAATTAGATATTTCGGCTTCAAATGAAGAAAATCGGATAGTTAAAGTTATTATGTACAGGCATGATGTTGATCAACAGGATTGCCCTATTTAAGAATTATAAGTCTTATCATGAATAAGGAGGTGCCGTCAACAACGTGGATGAAACGTACATTCAAATCTATATTATTTTACGTACGAATAAAAATTTGCACGCGTCTCCGAAGGACGAGTCATCATCACACATGTTGGATGTGAATGCAGCTGCATTCCGTTTGCTTTGTTAGTATTTAGACCGAGGACAGAATTTGGTAACTACGACAGATGGCTCAAAGGGAATTAATTCCAAACCTGCCTTCAGATTCGGTGTTTGTAGTTGATATCGCAGCCTGCAGTTTATATCTCAATTTACTCCAACTTCATCTCAGAAAGTGCTAAGACCTACTGGATTTGGGGCCATGACTCCCCCCCCCTCAGTGACCGGATGTGCAAGTCTGAACTGTATTCTTTCATAAGCCACATTTCAGAACATCCATATTCATGCCATACCTGCGAAACATGACCCCACTGCTCTTCACTTACCGTCAATTCTGCCTGATTTTGGTTGGAATGTACTGATACGAACATCGGTTATGTTAAGCTTGCTATTCAACGACGCTGCCAACTATTGGGTTCTCTCTTGCTTCGGTGGTACTGTACATGAATGAATGAGTATGGAACATTGGTAGAGTAATACAGACAAGGTGAAGCACAAGTACTCGGAGTAAAACCCATCCCAAAACCAATTTGTCCACCACAAATTCCACGCGGATTGCCCTACGATTGAACCCGGGCCTCTGCTGTTGAGGCCGGTGATTAGCTGCCAGAGCCGATGAGCATCGTTTAGGAATATGTTGTTAGAATATCATTTTCCGTGTAGGTGTTAGTAAGAAATGGAGCAAGAGTTTGGTGTGATCGCAGAGGAAGAATGCAGTTTAAGGTGCACCAGTGCTCAGGAGTGAAATGAAATTATTTGAGGCCGCAACGTACTTCATTATTGACATTTTGAAATCATAACTGACGCACTTAACAGCAGCTGTAGCATTAACGATAAAAAAAAAAAGAAAAAAAAAAGAGGGAGAAGTTTCTTTGGGGGGGATTTGGCGAAGTTGAAACCTTGTAAAAATGTTCACCCGCCAGTGGGTGGAATTTAGTTTATACTTTACGTTTTTGAGTTTAGTACAGAGGACGTCTTCCCCCACGTGCGTCTACGCGAACAGACGGCGTGCTTGGGGTTGACAGAACCCATATGCTACCAAAAGGTCTTATTCAAATAAGCATGTTAGGCAGATTAATTTCAGCTTGCAAGTACAGGAACGTACCTCATTATGTGATGGAAGTGAAATATTCATACATCTAGGGTCTTTTGCATCACAGTGAAAACCGCATTGTAGTGTAAAGCTTATATTTTATTAAAAAAAAGTTTTTAGGCTATAAATGACAAGTGACTTGTATGTGTTTGAGCCAAATATGAAACTTAACGTATTGTTATCGTAATTGCAGTAACTGTCATATTGTGTCGTAACTCGATGTCACCAGTTGTGGCTGCACAACAGTAGTCATATTACCAGGCGTAACTATGTCTAATTTCGCCGTGAACTGCTTCACACCCCCTAAGTCGCATGCAGGATTTGTACCATAAACTCAGCAGCGGGGAATAGTTTATTTCGTCATCCCTCACTACTTTCTCTTCCGTTATCACATTTGCGTGATCCGTGTTACTTTAAAACAGCGTGTGAAGTTACGTCGTTTCCTTCAAATCACGCAGTTTCGAACACGGCATGTGAAAACTGCATGTTTTCATGGAAACGTCATGAGAACAATGCAGAATATACAGTATATCACACTCCGTCCCTCGTGGAATATATATATTGAGTAAAGAGAAAACCAACTTGATGCCACTTATTTTATTATTTTATTCAATGCTCATTCAATGCTCAACATGTTTCGGCCGTTAATACGACCATCTTCAGGAGCCTGCGACTAATTGGTT
>Ga0123355_10012770_pt1 | contig 13028 bp, 7 predicted proteins | sample TergutEmb28metaG_3_FD_89872 | JGI IMG/M metagenome (GOLD analysis project Ga0123355, IMG submission 89872) | Embiratermes neotenicus P1 segment gut microbial communities from Petit-Saut dam, French Guiana - Emb289 P1 | ecosystem: Host-associated > Arthropoda: Insects > Digestive system > Gut ... | reverse complement strand
CTACAAGTCGTCAGCTCCTGAAGATGGGCACAAGGTGGCCCGAAACATGTTGAGCAACCTATAAAGGAAAAATAAACATAATACCAAAAGTGACATCTAGTTGGTCTCTTTATCCACATTGATGTTTTTGAAATTTGTAACTGCTCAAGTCATATAGGCTGCTGGTACAATGGCTTAACTGAGTCTAAGTCAAATCGAATGGAGTGATAGTAACCACGATTCTGCAAAGACTGGACAATGCAGCTTCACTCGACTCGCAATGTGACAGGTTTAGCCTAAACAGAAACTACATGAACGACAAGCGAACTGCCTGTGCATCATCTCGTGTTAGACTCGGTTCGACGAGCGCACCAACAGCGTAAGTGAAAGTTTCGAGGTTCTCGGAGCGGTGAAGTTGAGGGTTCAGTTGTCTGGGATATGACGTGCATGAGTGCGTAGTCGGATCCCTCGAAAAAAAAGTGTTGTACTCATTTTCGTTGTCTCAATGTACAGAATGTCTTGGAGATTTCGAATGCCTTGGAACGTCGGCATCAAATAAAATATTAATACACCGCCACTTATTAAAATAACGGAATATTAAAACGAAATTAATTTTTCGAATTATTAGGGAAGTACCAGGTTTAGAGTCTGCAACGAATCGTGTTCCCTTCAGGTGACTACAGGCCAATAATTTAGTTACATTTCGCCTAATCTCTGACCGAGACAATTTTCTTACATTTTTTAACATCCCTGCACCTCTAAACCAATGACTGATATATTCTTATATTGCCTAACACCGTAAGCAGATGGTTTCTCCATCAGACTCTGGATACCACGGACTCACTTTAGCCCTAGGATTAGCTATCATGGCAGACGTGTTCCGCAGAATTAGCCTTCAAAGTAAAAACAGTTACCTTATTGCAAAGAGCGCACGACCGCTTCCAGCATGTACTTTGCGGCGATTCAAAGGGTTTCCCATTTACTGTTATAGATCCTGTATACAATGGAGGTAACGGGATGTTAAGAAGACTTATTTATAAGTTTATTTATAAGGGTAAATTAATTGAAAACCCTGTTTCACTTAAAATATCAGACGTGTTTCAATGAAACCGGAGAAGGTGTGAAAGGAGATAATCCTCTCTCTTATTGAAGGTACTACCACGGAAACAGCCTGGAATGACAGAAGCAGCTAGAAAACACCAGTTTAACGGGCAGTAATTCAGCCACAAAATGAACCAGATACCTGCCGGACATATCTAGATTTTTTAACGTCACGCTACCGTGTTAGACAGTCATGTGACGTTACGTAGTTCCTAGTGATGACGTAACGTAGTTGGTGAGAGCAATAAAAATTACATATTATATAAGAACATGCGTCATTTTAGTGACAAAAAAATTGGAAATAATTAGCTGTACAGTGAACGTTGTCGCTGATAATTCTGTGCTTCACACAAAGTAATGGTAGGTTATATCTGGTTATACCTTCATGTGCTCAAACGAATATTCAGAAATATGCTAAAGCCTTCAGTTTGTCTGTCATACAAACTGCATCAATTAGTATTATTTCATTCCTTGTAACTTCACAAAACCTCTTCAAAAACTGTAAATTTCAGTATTGTGAACATTTTTATTCAGTGAGTAATATATTGGATTACTTTCAATCAAGAATTTTATATGACCTGCAATTTTATAAAAATATTGTTTAAATAATGACTTATTCTACATTATTTCTACAAAAAGCATGTAATCGCACAATTCTTTCAACTACCAGTACTAACATATCTTGTAGAGTAACCTTCTAAGATTAAAAAGTATATGTTAACTACTTAAACAAACTTATCAAAATACAGTCATGAATGAAAAGAATATGCCACTAAAGATAAGCTTTAGCAGATAGATGTTACCCAACAGTAAGCACACGCCCACAAACTATTAAATTAGACGTCTGTTTAAGCAGGAATTCATCAGCTTTGTCCCTTACTGAGTCGGTCTAATGCGGTGGCTCTTAAAGCGTGGCCTTCGGAGCTTTGTGCGTCCGCGGGATAATTGCTGTCTTCCTATTGTAAGACAGAACATACTGCATTCAGTACTTTCATATTTTACGACATCTGCTTATCTGGAATAATCTGATAACATTTGAATAAAGAGAGACCAACTTGATGTCGCTTGCTTTATTATTTCATTATTTAATGCTCAACATGTTTCGGATGTTAATACATCCATCCTCAGGAGCTTACGACTTATTTGTTGAGTTATTTCGTGGGTTGTATTGCTCTGTAAGGATAGAGTTTTTTTGCATTAGCGTACTTATTTAGTAGCGAGTGTTGAAGTCGTGACATGTGTGGTTGTTTTAGAAAGAGTGTTTCTGAAAATATTGGCTGCTGCAGTATCTTATGGTTATTGAGTTTTCTTTGTGTCTAGTATGCTTTTTGATAATGTTTCCTGAATATTTGCAGAAACACGCTTTCTAAAACAACCACACTCTTCACGACTAAACATTCGCCACTAAATAAGTAGGCTAATGCAAAAACCTCTATCCTTACAGAACAATACAACCCATGAAATAACTCAACAAATAAGACGCAAGCTACCGAGGATGGATGTATTAACATCCGAAATATGTTGAGCATTAAATAATGAAATAATAAAGCAAGTGACATCAAGTTGGTCTCTCTTTATTCAACTATCAAGATGATGCACGATCCAATAAACATAAGAATCTGATAACAGTTTACATTGCGTTTTATAAAAAAGAGTGATTTTATCCTTCATGATATTCAAGTAGTAATTTTTATTTTAATTACTGCTAGGACAGTCATAGAATCCCTAATGAATATTGACATTGACATAAGTAATTCATAATTTAAGCATGTTTGTAATTATTTGGCTTTGAATGTTACCGCGAGTTGTGATTCAGTGGTCCTAGACTTGAGAAAATTGTGGTGAGGATGGGAGAGTCCGCAGAATTAGTAATTCTTGTAAGGAGAAGCATAGAACCTGGTCTATGGTGTGTTTAGTAGAATAGTCCCTGTCACAGTAAGTAAGGCTTGCGGTAAAATGCAAAACAGAAAAATATGAAAATTGGGCAGCAATTCCCAGACTCTGTTGCCAAAAGAAAGGGAGCAATTCGGATGGCCATAAAATTCATTTTATAACGTACATGTTTTTTTCATTTCTATTAATTAATGTTTTATGTCGCCTGTTTATAGAAATTACTTCAGGTAGTGCAGCTCTTACAAACGTACATAGTCAACTCAAGTTTCAATGGCTGTGACCACCATTATATCGGGTTTGTCTTCCCTGTGTCTAAATGAGGAATTTCATTATAACAGTGCAATCCGAAGTTTTGTACTGATTATCGGACTTGGATATTTAGGCACAACAGAGATATCTAATCCTAAAATCAGAATGTAGATGAAAATAATTGTAGGGTACTTCATGTATGTACGTATTATGATTGTCTACATAAATTCTACAGATGACGCTACGCCCTTCTTTACTCGAAGGGGTAAACACCATTGCATAATAAATTAGCTTTATCACACGGAATTAGCTTACAGTCCGAAAGCGCACAGTGAGATGAATTCGTAATTGTACATGTCGGCCACCTTTGGATAATATTAGAAATCATTTCTCTAGCATTCTAACGAAACATGTTTTCTCTTTCATATGAGATGTCTGGAAAATCTGATTAGATTTTGCGTCTAACGCCGGAAGAAAAGAATCCACACAATAATAAATAAATAGATGAAAAAATGAAAATCATTTTTGAATAGGTCAATCTAAGTTCAGTGGGCACCGGCAGCTCTTTACCAGAGAGGTTATGCCGACGGATCATTAAACTCCGTCTAGTACAGAGGTTTAGAACACCATGAAGGCGTGTACACGGACAACTTCACATTGACCTGTGATTAATGTCTTTCACATCATCTACGCCTACACCGTTAAAAGAATTTGGTAGTTTAATAAAGCACCGAACAACTTCCAGTCTTTGCAAGAAACAGGCTACAGTAAATGAGTCGATATAATTACATTTTAAGTTACGTGTCTCATTACTGGATAAAATAAAATATTATAGCATTTTAGGTACATAAATTCAATAAAAGTCCTTAGTCGTAAATTACAAATTTTTGCAGATTTGATGTATTCATGGTGGTCTATATATGAATACTACCGTTTCTTGGGATGACTTCGTGTAGTAAGACAGACGTGTAACTACGTTTCGGACAAACATATTACCTCCATAATTCATATATCCAGGGTTAAGGAGCCTGAAGACTCCTTCTGAAACTTTTGTGCACGTCAATTATACCATAAAGCGCAACTACCCGAGATACAGTAACATTCAAGTAAAATTCTTTTCTCGGTTAGACTGCCAAGTGAAACTGACGGCACTGGGTGACCGGATAGCTCCAGCCAAAAGTACATACAAACCTAATATAGCATACTGTTAAATCGTTTCCTGCTGACTGAAACACGTGGCAGTCAATGGGTGGGATCCATAATGTAAACTATAACACACGCAAGAAAGATTCGATTTCTTTAGCGTCTGTTAGCTCTGAGAACACGGCGGTCTTTGTACCGGAGAGAATTGAAAGTTCTTTCCGTTTAAAGCCATATTAATAATATGGATGTGGTGATGAAGAAGATTGTAATTAGTTCCTAATTACTTCTGATTGAGCAGCTGCTATTGGAGGCCTGTTTGAGATTCTCAATCCGTATCGGATGACCGAGCATTTTATGCTGCACTACTTGTGCTCAAAAGAAAAAGTGTGAACTGTGATGGATGAGGTGGGGAATGAGGTAGATGCCATAACAAGGAGCTTAGTAATATACACGCCCACTTAGGGAACTAAAAAGTAGGAGCTGACCTGTCCTGGAGACGTAGCTCCAATGTGTGTAAGAGAAATGCGAGCAGAATATTGTGGAGGATAACTTTTTAAAAGGCGGAAACTTAGGAAATCCAAATATTCAACTTTTCGCCATAGCGACAGATAAATATTCAAAATCGTTTAGAAATATCGAACTGGCCACAACTTCAGGGTTAAACAGTCCAACAAAATTCTTCAAAATTCTTCTTGGACTGCTTGATTCTGAAGAAAAGGTTACTGCCATCCTTCGAAAAGTCGGTAACAGTTTACATACAAGTAGACGCGGCATAACAACCCGGAAGACTCAGACCTTCAGACTAACGTCGTGAGAGCGTCAGATTTCACACTGGACAATTTAGTTCGATGGATAGATTCGTGGTGGTTCCACAGTTTGAGAAAATATTTCAACCGCTAGGTTGAAGAAATCCAACAAGATCAACTGTATGAAGATATTTATTTATTGTTAAATTACTCTACATGTTTCGGGCGTCCATCGCGCATTCATCAGGAGTACATAAAATTGTATTTGCAGCCTCTGGTACAGATCATACTATCTGGGAAGAAAGCTTCCTCAAACGTGACCAAATAAGTAGCCCTTATTTGGTCACGTTTGAGGAAGCTTGCTCCCCGGATATTGTGATCTGTACCAGAGGCTGCAACTACAGTATTATGTACTCCTGATGATGGGCGCGATGGACGCTCGAAATATGTAGAGTAATTTAGCATTAAGTAAATATCTGCATACAATTGCATTTTTTTTGGATTTCTTCAACCTAGAATTACGATGCACGGAACCACAAATATAAAGTTTCAACGACTATTTAATCAGTTATGGTGGCACATACGATCGCTACGAGACACAAGATTTTCAAACTATAGCATAATTTGCCATAGTTTATTCGAGAATAAGTGACAGCAAGTTTTCTAATGTCCTCAGAAAATATCTGCTTAATTCCCTTAAATTCACCGTCTTGTAATTCCACCTACACGTTCAGAGCAATATTCTTGAACTTACTGTACACTTCACGTGATTACAACCTGTGTGCTCATAATTGGATTTAAGTGCGACGAACATGTTTACGATAACTTCTTTCGGTTCGATTGGTAATACAGGTAGAAAAAAACCTTAACTTTTTTTTTTTTCTCCAAAGTAATTTTTCCCCATTCTCTAGGCAGCCCCTAGTGGGTCAGGGCCTCCTCATTATAGAGTCTTCAAGATCATTCTCAGACGCTCTACACTCGGCAGGACTTCTCTGGACGAGTAATAAAACCGCCGCAGAGGACCTCTCCTTGAAAACAAACAACACTTTCAAGAGACAGACCTCCATATTCCCAGGAGGATTCGAACCCAAAATCAAAGAAAGTGAGCGACCGTAGCCCCACGCCTTAGACTACGCGACCACTGGGATCGGCTGTTCTTCAAAATGTGTCGTGAGATAATGTTACAGTTTCCACATGATTATACTGCAGCATGTGAGTGTTCCACTTCCTTCCAGGCTCAAAAATAGTGTTACAAATATAAAAACACAATGCATATCAAATAATTCATGTTACGGTATTCTCGGGTTGACACCATGTAATCTTATCATTGGATACTATAATTTCGGAAGAATCTGCTTCGCCCGTCTTCAGGATCGAATAAAATATGGCACTAAAAGTAAAGGTAAAGTGATCCCGTTACAGGCCCGGTGTGGCCCAGAGGGTGGGTAGAGGTATAGCTCTACTCTTCCATGACCGCGGCACTAGAAGTGGGTGAGTGGTCAGCAGCACTCCCCGGCCGCACTTTAACCCCGGGGAAGACCCGGCCCCCATTTTACATGAGGCTGGGTGGGCCCCAGGGACGATCTGGACGGGATTCGATCCCGGACCCTCCAGCCCGTAGTCAGTCGCTATAGCGACTCAGCTAACCGGTCCACATAAAATAGGGTATACTGTGGCAAATTACAAAAGCACGATACAATGAAGGGCTACCGGAAGAGATGGGTCTGCTACCATTAGCCCGAATAGGGTTCAAACTCCATGCAATCTTCCGATTACCCTCCTTGGAACCCACAACAGTCGTGTATAAGCAAGTAGACAAATGTCCCTCCGAAACTGTGGCATACATCGACTGTACTAGGCACACGGCGTCACATTCCAGACAACCGTGAGCTGAAAACACACCTTGGTGAAAATCTGGAAACTTAACAATTTAAACAACTGTTTTATGAAACAGTCCGTATGTCATAAATACTTCTGAACTTAAAGCATACGCTGCCGATCCCGGGGTCCATGGGTTCTGCTCGACTGCTGGGATCGCGCGTTCTTATCCCAGTAAGGGGATGAATGTTCGTGTCTTGTGTTTGCTATGTGTTGTGTAGGTAGAAGCTTCTGTGACGGACAGATCACTTGTTCAGAGGAGTCGTACCAAGTGGTGTTCTAATTGTGTGTGATTTCTTGGTTTCCTTGTGCTTCTTGGTTTCCCTGTTCCTAAAAGCAAATGCTGAGATGGTTCCCAAGATTCCAAGTTGCCACTACATGCTTCTCATGTAGCCCTCCCTACTTAAATTTAGTTGTAACTAATTTCATATTTTGTATACATGTAAAATAACCACTGCCACCGGGTGACAACCCAATTGCAGTAAATTATTATTATTATTATCATCGACTTTCTCACTTCTCAGTTTTGGTTGGGAAATATTCACATATCCTGAGATGTAGTAATCAATAGGATTAGGTTCGGTGGTCTTATTTGTAGTTTAAAACGTTTCTTACAATTGAACATTTGCCAAGAATTACAGACTTTTGCAGTTGTGTATATGTACTCGGGTGCAAGTTAAGTCTTGTTAGACTTTCTGATAGTGGCTTTGGAATTACTCCCGTAGCTGATATTACTATCTGGATCACTTGTGCTGCCTTTGCTTCCACATTTCTCATATTTCATTCGCCAGTTCTTGGTACTTGTTTTGTTTGTCGGTTATTGTTTTGACGAGATTATGTGTATTTGGGACAGCTATGTCTATCAAAAAGGTTTTCTTTGTTTTCGTATTCATAAAAGTTTTGTCAGGTCGATTAAAAGGTATTGTTTTGTCCGTAAGTATGCTGCGATTCCAGTACAGCTTAAAATTTTCATTCTCCAGTACATTGGCTGGTGTGTACTTATAATATGGACTTTTATCGTCAATCCATTCGGCTGCTTCTGCCAGTTTCTGATGGATTATTATTATTATTATTATTATTATTATCATCATCATCATCAGAAACCTCAACAAAGAAGCGACCGAGGCTCGGTTTGAGCTGTTTTCCCACAGAAGAATAAGGAGAAGACTAAGATAGGTAGGTATACGTTTTATTACTAAAGTAACTCCTGTCTTCCGCAATACAGTACACCAAAGTAACCACTCATACAGGCATCACATATGGAAGGACTACACTTGAATTTCCATAATATTATGTGCATAATTGGTTATATTCTTTCCAGCATTAAACAAAACATACCATCAGCATCATTACCATCGTCATTTAGCGTTCAGCCGTGCCAGAGCTTGAGCAATTAATCGCCTACTTCGGACCCATCAGGCTTGAGTTCAATCCCAGGCCAATGCGCATGAGCTTGATGGTGGAGGAAGTGACACTGGGAAGGGATTTTCCCCTAGTCTTTCGATTTGTTTTTCTGACAGCATTACTCTGTTGGTGTTTCCACCCTATCTTTTATCAGTCACAAACGGTGAGTATTATCAACAAATGAATGTATCATTAAATAATACACTTAAACGAATCAGTCACTTCTTCTTGTATAGTCAAACACTATCAGGTACATAAAGTAACGTTCACTTCAAGGTTGATTTTCCTTTATCTCTGTATGTGGGTGATAACATAAGTCGCTGCTTGATACGGCTGGTTACGAATCTTGTACCCATTCATTACACGTCGTACATTGGCGTTAATAAACAAAGCAAACACTAAGTACTATAGCCGATCATTTTTAGTATAGTTGTTTCTTTGGATTGCTGGCGTCAGTTACGGACGGTTCATGGCACGCGTTGTAAGTTAATCTGTCAGCGTATATTCGGGATCGTTGGTGATAGGTAGGAGGGGAGAGATTTAAATGAGAAAATGTTAGGAGCTGATAACGGACGCTAGCAGTCCAGTAAGGAATTCAGTCGCTTACGAGTGTGGGGTAGGTAGGGGTACAGAAAAGTGACCGTGTCAGTTTCCTAGAAATAATCTAGTTTCTTTTTTTTTACTGGATATAGTGCTACATTATTTTATATCAAGAATAAATTGAGTAAATAAAACAACAAATAAAAATAAATAATTAAAACTATATATGATTCGGTGAATCACACACGTTTCCCGTAAGAGGATCACCTACCAGACTGTGAGCGTCGGAACAAAAAAGTTACGAAGGGTGATCGTGTAGAGTACATTCTGGGTATATATATATATATATATATATATATATATTTGTGGACATAAGCATATACACTTGCTAGACTGTCACACGATGATGCTTGAAACCTCCTAAAGCAAAAACCTTGTACTCCAACAGTAAGCCTAGTCATATAGCGTTTTCAAATATTTTTCGTACATTACCATATTTCACTGACGTTTCAAAATTTAGGAGCACATTTCACATAAAAAGAAACGATTCAATATTTTAAAATCATTATTTGTGACACTGGACGTTTTCATTTACATAAGTCTTCCGGATGCACTATGACCCTGGGCACGACTCAGTCTGAGTACCTGGGACGTAAAGGCTGACAATCTTGCCACCTTCATGTGTCGATTGCCATGAAATATAGTCAACTCATGGAAAACTCAGGGCCTGTCCAGACCTGCACAAGGGTGGTTTTACTTTTGCTTTACCTATTAGTACAAGTACATCCCCTTCGGAATGAAAACTCTGCGCGGTAAGCGTGACTAACCCCATACCATTAACTGCTAGCCGAAAGCATATCAACACATCTGTCTTTTCTCTCGAAGAAAATGATGTACTCTGAGGTACATATTGAAATTCTGATACACCTGTTGCAAAAAGCATCTTTTCGGCGGGGTCATGGCTCATGAGGTCAGTCGCTAACCTCTCACCGCGGCGGCTCGAGTTCAAGCCTGAATCCGCCCATGCGAAATATGTGGTGAACAAACTGCCAGTAAATAGATTTTTCCGAGTACTTGGGTTTTCCCGTGGGTATATCATACCCCCTTTAATCCATACTCATTCTTCTTCTTCAAACACTCTTAACTAAAGGAAAAAGACCCATGTCTGGAGATCTTCCAATGAAAGCCACGCATTTTCTAAAATCAGGAAGCAGTGAGACAGAAGAGAAATTTCGTTGTTTGCAACGTATGAATTTCCCCATGCAATGTCGTAGTACTTGTACTGTGAAGGGTGGACGCAATCTGGAAACATTCCACAAGAGCAACACACTTTAAAGCCATTCCACCACCTCCCACCCCCCACCGCTAAATAACACGTCTATCATTTCTTTCATAGTTTTCACCTATTTGGTTCCAGAAAGGAAAATAGAAATTCGATCCTAGAAATGAGCGTAGGATTCTGAATCCCTCTCATCTAACCCATATTTCCAAGAAAGGGCATAAAATTGCCTGCACGAGTAGGCAAACAGTTTACTCACAAAACAGTGACGAGTGTCATAACTTACCAATGACGTAGGAGTAGCCGTCCAATGTCAGGATACACTTGCGTGAGGATGGTCCTGTGGGGCAGTGCCTGGTCAAACTCTTCACTCTTCTGCTGCTTCCTCTAGCTTCAGGGCCATGCAGGACCTCTTCATCTTCCTCCCTCTCTGCCACGGCACTTCCAGGATCGCTGTGGCACTTATGCACACTATCCTTACCACCACTACACATTCCCTCCATTTGCTTCCTCATATTCCTCAAAGCTACGGCAATCGTCCTCCCTCAAGGCTCACTACTAACTTCTGTCATTATCCCTCATGAAACAACTGCTTGTTGTGCAACACTTGTACAGAGTTTAAGTCACAAATGATATTGGCCTGATAAAACTCTCTTGACGTTCGCCTGTCTACCTTCTGAAGGATAAAAAGATGTTATTTCACAATACGGAACTTGAAAATACTTCGTCCAATGGGGTTATATTTCCTGGGAGGTAATAATTTGACAACTTTTCCCTTCGCCTCATCAGCACACTACCAAAATCCCTGTGTAATACTTTTGCTGATAAGTGTAATCGCTCGCAAACACGCAGATAATCCATTGGTTCAATATGTTGTAGCGTGCCTTCTAGTTAACAACGATCAGAACACAGCCATTTGAACACACCTACCTGCCGTCAAATAACGTTTGTTTATACACGCCACTTTAACAAATAAAGCACCAGGAATAAACCACGTTCACAATCGTTTTGTCGACTATGTGAATGCTGGAGGTGGGGGGAGTTTCTCTGACAGCTGACGAAATGACAGTCTTACCACCACGCACGCACACGACAACATTCTTCTCTTGCAAAACGAAAAAAAAAGTCCACTTGCGACCGCGTATAAACTACCGACGTAATGGTCTACAAATTCCCGTAGGCCGCATCAGAAAAAACACAACCGTTAGTAAAGTACCGGTAATGTAAGTTAAACGGAATTTTGTTAGGCCGAATGTTCGTTCTAATACACGCGTAAGGTACCATATCAACAAACGGGGAGAGACACAAGCTAATTAAGAAGTAAATGCGGCGCCCATATGAAACGAACATTGGGCAATTTGACAGTGTAAAGGACACGTGGCTATTTGCTCACGTTACGCTGTTACGGACCGCCCAACTGAACTGCCGCAGATCCAACCGGTGGTAGTTGATACGCGAGCCAAGTTCGTCGTGCGCCAGCGTGTTGTGCGAGAGAGACAGACCACTGGCAGCGAGCGATACGTCCTTTCCCGCCACTGCATGCCCCGCGAGTAGTTCTGTGGCAATCTGACGCATTCAGTATGTATATCCCACCACATGGACAAAAAAGTGGCGAGCGAACCCACCGATGCGGTGGAAGGGAGGGGGAGACTTGTCCAGAAGAGAAAATTAAATGAAAGAGGAGGGAAAGCATACAGACCTACAGTGCATATTCCACTGACACCACCCCAAAACAGACGCAATAATCACATGCACTTGTTTCACAAATTTTCACCTTCTGAGAGTGACAATTGGATTCGAGGGTTTACGGAACTTAATATTTATCTGAGAATTTATTTTCGGGTTAAGAGGTGGCACAGGGAACACATTTTATGGCAGCGGTGACTGATGAAAACATAGACGATTTTACGCTTAAGAGTCACAGGGATGAAGGTTGATCGTGTAGGAATCAGTGTAACCTCTTATGCATGTTTCCATAATTTCACGTGGAATTTTGATGTGAATTGAGAGCACACATTTTCGTTCGCCAAGAAGCATTTTTTTTTTTTTTAATATGAAGCTGTTCAAAACTCTATATTACTGAAGTTGACCAATTTGTAGAGTATGATACACGTAAATGGGTAGAAGCATTTTAGGAACAGCCTCCATCCACCAGATCAGACACAAAATGGCGCAAACTTTTCCACGCTGTAGATTACGTAACTGCCCAACAAATAAAAATGTACATTTATCACATATTACTATTCACCGACATGTTTCGGCCTCTTCTGCGACCATCAACAGGGTGTCCTATACGAACGTAAACGATATACACACACACACAAATGCACAAAATGTGTGTCTCACCACCCGACCGTTACATTTAATATCTTAAGTGCTTCTTGCGTTTATAAAACGTCCAGTTATATTATCATTAAAAGCAGATAAAATTGGGTGTGTTTATATTGCTTCTTAGCTGTATATAGCTGACACACCCTGTTAATTACGTAAAGATTTGTACCGTGACGGAGATCTATGTACAATGAAGAAGCAACATATACACACAAATTTATCTGTTTTTAATGATAACATAGTTTGACATTTTAGGACCACAAGGATCGCTTAAGGTATTAACTGTAACATCGGGTGGTTTTATTTATACATTTTGTGCAATTAATGACATATTATTTGTATACTTGTATGACACCGTGATGATGGTCGCAAAAGGGACGGGAACGTGTCGCTCAATAGTAATGTACGATAAAATAATACGTGTTCTGTTGATGTGTATTTGTTGACTTGTCACGAAATACTTTTTTTTTTTTTTTTTTTTTTTT
>Ga0123355_10012769_pt1 | contig 13028 bp, 10 predicted proteins | sample TergutEmb28metaG_3_FD_89872 | JGI IMG/M metagenome (GOLD analysis project Ga0123355, IMG submission 89872) | Embiratermes neotenicus P1 segment gut microbial communities from Petit-Saut dam, French Guiana - Emb289 P1 | ecosystem: Host-associated > Arthropoda: Insects > Digestive system > Gut ... | reverse complement strand
CCAAGCTCAGGGTAATGTCAGTATGATAAGTTGCTGATCAGACTGACATGGCTGGGTGTGGAATAATTTAGGTGTGGTTCCAGGCCTTATGACACTACTCACAACACAGCAGCAGCATGAATATATAGGCAGAATATGGTGAAAAGTTATTAAACATCTTTTAATTATATCAACCAAATGCACAATGTTTGGTGTCACATTCACCATTATGAGGGAAAACGTATGTGCCCTTTACTTAAAACCATGTTGTTATGTAGCTATTAACTGTGGTTTCTATAGTAATTATGTCATAAATTATGTATAAAAGGTTACTGCTATTTTCCCTCATGGTAAATGTAATACTGAAACATCTAGGAGAAATACAATAGATGTATAATGAAAAGGTTTTTAATAATATGAGTATGCATGGAATAGAATACTTAACAAAAATGGTGAAATGTATCAATTATTGCGACATATTTGTATGTTTTTGGCATTACATATTGCCACTAGTATGCTCAGGCTTTTCCAGTAGATCACAGCATTCTACAAACCTAGTGAAACCAGTCTGTCATCCATTATTCAGTTGATGGATCATGAAAGAATGACTTTTGAAGGTTATTTCTGAAGTAATGTATGCTAAAATGAAAATTAAAGCCATACTCCATAACAGGTGCAGTTGTCAGAAGTGTGAATGAATGTGCATTGCAAATGGAGCCAAATGATGATTGTTATGCTGTTTTCACAACTTGTTTACAGTTGATGGAGCAAATCACTGCACCTTTTAAATTATTCATTGGAATGCAACAAGAGGTGCAGTCCCAAAACACTGATTGCTTTATTAACATTTACAGACAGCTGGGGCAGGAAACAGACAGGTGGTCAGTATTAGTACAAGTACATTGTGTTTCCAGTTTTCACTGCCAGACTCCACTTATCACAATGTCCCATTTAGTAGAATCGCCCCATTGTATTCTGTCAGATTTTCTGTGGTGATGGCAGTACGTCAATTTCTTGTGTTTTGTGGATCATGGCATTACACTACTTGAGCTGCTGAAGTCTCACCACAGTGTAGGCACGTCACTCTGAGCTGAAGCCAGGCAGGCAAGAGAGCATTTACATTCAGTAATTCTGCATCCCTTCAAAGGTGACTGAAGAAAGATATAGTCTTGTGAAATTTTGAGATAGAGTGGGAAACTGCACTTTCACAGTCTACAGATTCCCATTTCTTTTAAATTAATGAGGTAAATTTGAACTTGATATCATAGCTTTCATTTGAGTTGTTGCCATCATGCGAGGCAATATTTTAGGTGACACTTTACATTTAATCCTCTTCAGCTACAACATATGTTCCATACACTGCTGTATATTTTTAAATACATCAAAGAGAACAAAGGGATAGCCTGATTGATACTGGCACAGATTACTTTGGGTCAGATTGCTGAAGAGTGTCTGCAAGAATGAAGACGTGTTCAAGTTAACAATAGGCATGCGCAAGATGAGTTTCATTCATATGGAGACCTTAATGGAGGATTCATGATTAATACGTAACGCTGAGACCACTGGACAGTACTTCCAGGTGTTTCTGCAAACTTACACCAGAAGGGGTTGGTTTCAATGGGCATCTTATTAACTCAACAACAACCCAGAAATTGAGTAGCGTAATGCTGTGCAATGCTTGCGTGACTTTCAGAATGCTGTCTTTGTGATGTAATGGGTGATGAGATGGAGTGATGACCTGACTGTGTCAAAAAACTCCAGATGGGCATTTGAATCTTTCCTCAAAACATTCCAACCTAGCATCAGCTGACTTCAAGAGGACCAACTTTTGACCCTTACACTCTTAAGTACATGTTGAAGCAGTGCTAGAAATAATGTGCAGAATGTGGGGACAGATACACTGCAAGAGGTACGTTTTGACTGATTCCACTGCTAGATTACTAGTGTCTGAAACTTTTCTAGTTACCTGTGTGTCACTAAATGATTTATACACAAAACTAGTGATAATGTTTGAAGAGTATTTACATTTGTTGTAGATATATTGTATGTAAATTATATGTTCCATAATTTGATATTGTTTGGAATTTCTTATTCATTAACATCCAATGTAATATTATTTCATTACACATTGCTGTAATTATAAAACAGTGTAGTAAAATGTCTTGTATACACTATAATGAGCATAATTTTTGTCAATGTATATAGGAATTTTTTTTCTTTCAGTAAATGAAATACTGGCAAATTGGTGTTAACCCTTTTAAGAGATAATGATGCCACAGCATGCAAAGAGCTCTGTGGTGGACACAGCAACACTGGCACAGTTCTTCTTTCCTCCAAGCTGTTTTTCCCTGTCCGCATCATGCCACTAATGCTCCATGCTCATTCATCTATCACTAACACCACTATGTAACTTCAGCAGTTGGTAGCATAAGTGACACTAGAAATTCAACACACAGCATACTATATTTGATGCCATTACATTGTAATGGTACAGTGAAGACATTTATAAGGTGAAAAGAAAGAAAGGCATAGGCACTTTAGTAGATAAAAATGAGGGTGATCTAGAAGTAAATGCAGAGAGCATTCTACTAGAATGCAGGATAAAATCAAATATACATGAAAATGCAACAGAGTGACCTTTGTGTCACATACAAAGGGAAGAACATGGACTAAGGGTTTGAAATTTAGTTATTGCCATTATAATTTAATCTATCACAGTAAACAACTGGTTGATGCATATGTTTTCAACATTATTGTAGCAAACATGTTTTGATCATTTCATGATCATCAGATGGGAAATTCACAGAGACTAAAAAATACATAGTTACCTACCATACCAAATATCGATCTGGCTCAGGACAGGGACAGATGGCAGACACCTGTGAATGCAGTAATGAACCTTCGGGTTCCATAAAATGCGGGAAATTTCTTGACTAGCGAAGAACCTGTCAGCTACTCAAGCAAGACTGTTGCATGCAGAAAGTAAGTTACCGACCAAGGGCTTTGAGGACTTGGTTAGCATCAAATACAGGTAACTGCTTGAAAATATGAGGCATGTGTCAGTAAGTAATGTTTCCTGGCCTGTCAAGTTTATCTTAACCATTTATTTTTTGGTACAGGGCAGCAGTTGTCAGGGTAACAGACAACAAATGGCACAACAGCCAGTAAGGCAAATGCTGTTACAGCAGTAAGTTAATATCCAGTAACAATGATACTGGAAACTTGGACCCACAAAGAAGTATGGAGTGTGATTCAATTTTTAGACAAAATTTGCTTCTAAATTGACATTCAATGCCAGTTGATAGAGGTCTATGTGGATGGCGTAACAAATGTTTCGTTAGAAAACTGTGCAGTGTCTGAAAATGGCCAGTGACTGCACATCAGACAGATGTGAGAGATTGTAAACTGACAATTTATTTTGGCCGGGGAAGCAACACTAGAGGGGTTACTGATTCCACAGTAATGAGGAACTGGAAATGGGTGTGTCACGAATGGCTGTCAATGCAATAGCCCATTTCTATGATGACAGAATTTTTAAACTGATGCTGAGATGTAACAAAACCATCAGTGTGCTCAGGGATTACACTGAGAAACACAGATACTTAGAATACATGAGTTGCATTTAACCGGGAAATGTAATCTTTAATTTTTAGGTGCATTTGCAAATTGCAAAAAAGCAACTATTAGCTTCATCATCTCTCTCCATCTCTCTGTGTGCATGGGACAACTCGGTTCCCACTGGATGAGTTTCATGAAATTTGATATCTGAGTACTTTTCAAAAATGTTGACAGAGTTCAAGTTTCATTAAAATCTGACAAGAATAACTCATACTTTGCATGAAGACCAATATACATTTATCATAATATCTCAATCAATTCTTCTTGGAATGAAAAATGTTTCAGACGCAGAGAAAACCAAAATACCTGTTTTATGTTTAATATTTTTTTTTTTTAAATCATGCCATTTACAATGAGGAAAAATACTGCATAGCCAGATGGCCACAGATGACAATATGGTGCATAAGCATTGAATGCAGGATGCATAAGGCCACAAGCACACACTCAGAATATATAGTACTTTCAGTGCAACAACAGTTGCATGAATGCACCTCATTGTTACTTTATACATACATTATCTGTCTCGTTATTAAGTTCATGTATCAAAGATGACAGTACGAAAATAAGCTGTACATGCAGAGGCAAGGCATTGGCAAAGATTGATGTGAGGTGAATGGAATAAAAGAAGAATGGTGAACAAGAAAGAAATGAAAGAACTAAATGACCAACCAATAAACAGGCCATAAAACATGGGAAATATGCAAGCCATCGATACTATCAGCATACATTGTAGATGTTAGTTTTATGTTACTGTTTATATAATTGTATTTATCTGTGTAGATAGTTCATGGGTAAAAAGAATTATTTTACTACAATTATACATCACAAGTCAAGAGGTTTATTAATGAGGACTGAAAGAGGTACACCTCAGCTAATATATACCAAAATTTAAAGTTTAGGAAACATGTCTGTCGCTGTCATTAGACAGGCTGTACACATTAAGTGAAACAATGAAGCCCCTCAGAGTGTCAATTGATTGCAGCATTATGAAGCTCAGTGGGCTTGCAATGGCCATACAATAAGAGGTTAATTTGCCACCACACTGCACAAATACACTTTAGGGTAATTTCATTTTGAAACACCTCTGTCCTAGGAAGTTGGAATTTAAACCCCATCATCACAAAAGGGTTAATGGCTGTTCCTGGAAGAGGGTTGACAGTGAGTCTGTAAGTGTATATACACCCACCAACAGTGGTTACTAACTACTTATACTGCATAGAATATATAAAACAGGTGAAGCCACAGTCTCTTGATATGTTGAGCATCTACTCTGCATTAACACAACAAAGACCCCCTGAGAAGGCATCATCATTTTCAGTTGCCCTGAAAGCTTAAGCAATAAAATGCCTACACTACAATATAATAGAAATATCTGGAAATGTGCCCTGTGAGTCCAAACCTGAAATGATTTATAATGAATCAATGGAGTGATGATACTAGAATATTATATTAAAATTTTGCATTACGTGATAGACTTAACCCATCTGTAAAGCTTTCTGTGTGAAGGCTTGATGGGAACTAAGCTGGGAATGGAGATTGAGTTACGTTGTCTTTGTACCACCCTGTGATGTTACCTTCTGTTCTTCGATCAACATGTCCTGCTGTCAGTAGGTCTAACACCTAACGCAAAATTTTAATATAATATTCTAGTAACACTCCACAGTTTCAATACAATTCACTGCAGAATTTGACCCACAGGGAATATATTTTTATACAACTGATTAACATATATACAGCCACATAACATTTTATAAAGGAACTGTAATTAAAAACACATTTTAAGAACTGTAAGCAACCTGACATATCTTACAATGTTTTAATGCTGCTAATCTATTAATTCATTGTAACAAACTCCTTGTATAACTGTTTCAAATTTATCAATTTGTAACTTTAGCATACATAATAAGAAATGCCCTGAGGATGATGTCTAAACATTGAAACATGTAGAAGTGCTATAAGAAAAAGATAATTTTTAACGAATATATTGTGCATTTGTTGGACAAATATAATAAATTCTACAAAATGCAAGGTATATACTCTATCAACACCATATGGAGAAATTTTACAATAAACATAATAAGCAACAGATGCAAGAGGTCTTGAGAAATTCTGTATAAACCAGATAAGGGGAATGCCGGGATGAAAGAGACAGCTGCCTGTGTAAAGCATAACTGCAGGAGCATAATTGCAGGACAAAGCATTTTACTTCAAAAAATTGACAAACACATTCAAATAACACTTTATTAATTTTACACAATATTTTTCAGTCTCATCTTGGCAACAGCCCATTATCCATCCATTAAAATATTGATCTGTGATTCCGCATTATTTCGATAATGATGTGACTGCAAAATGAACCCGATTTACTTGGTTTGTAAACAGCAGAGACATGATCTTGAAGCTTGAAAGCTGTATGTACAAGCAGTGGCATGCCTTAATTTCTGTGACAGTGCCAAGGATCAATGCTTCGTCTTAAATCCAGAAAATTCCATACATAACAGAGGATTTCTCTTCTTTGCCTGCAAAATATATAGTAACTCACATCACCTATTTTATTTTGTAAAGTCACACAGCTATCACCAAATATTTCTTATACATCACAACAACGTGTCTTTATACGTGCCTTCCACTGCATATTTCAGTAACAATATACATATATATAACATATACAATACAAGCAATTACTCAGAAGTCAATCTCACACATACTCTAGGTTACGCCGTCAACTCCAAATACTCATGTTACATATAATGTGGGCTTGGCTGTAAGGGTACATGTAGTGTATTGTAAGGATCTGATGATGGTGTGCTGAAGATTGCAGTCTCAATGTGATGCTATATCACTGGGCAAGTAGCTGGTGACATTTCAAAGGATTTTCATGCCTTATCTTTGAGTAAGGCAGTCCAAAAAGACTTCTTTACTCTAATATGAAGAAACTACAATCCTTCACAATATCAGCAACTACCTGCTCAACAAGACAGCAACACATCCCAGAAGACTGTAATCTTCAAACATACCGTGCACACCATACAGGCATAGTGGGGAGCAGAGGTATAGCTCCACCCTTTCTTAACCTCAGCAAAAGATGGACAGATAAGTGGTCAGCTTCAAGCCCTGGCCACTTTGACTCCAAAGGATAAGCCTCCCAGTACCCATTGAATAGGACGCTGGTTGGGCCCCAGTGTCAGTCTGGATGCCTTGAGAAGGGAAAATCTCGTGCCCCTACCGAAAATTGAACCCTGATAACTCTAGTCACTATACTAACAACACTACCTGTTTAAAATATCTTCCCCCCCCCCCACCATATTGTAATACTTTACAAAAATAAGCTTGTTGGAGTAATAAACACTTTTGTTATGTTAACTTAGAATCGTAAAGGAGCTAAGAGCTTCTGTTAGAATTCTGTTCTGCTGGACTGTGATAGATCCAAACCTTACATTCTCCAGACTGGCATAATGCATGCTGGTGCTAACTTGTTAGTTAATGTACAAGTACGTGAGAATTCTAGAATGCATATTATGTCATTCTATAAATTTCTTGCTGTGTCTTTCCTAGAATCACTGGGATTACTGATGTTATTGAAAATTGTATTTAAGCAGACCAAACCATACTATCACACATATTTGCTCCTGTTGTGTTATGTTACGTTACAATTGGTCAGCATATCACATGTGTGTACTATGATGTAAACTGTAACTGCCTGAATGCAGCGCAGCAGTTATCTCCTATGGATATGGTGACTGCAGCACTGAAGAATACTGTGTACCAGTATGTTTGATATGAACTAACCAACTGACATCAGAACAGGAAGTATAATAAATGTCATCATTTAACATTGTGTATATTGCAGGAGGTGCATTTTCAATAATTTTTTAGCAGGCATTAAATACTTCATAAACAGCACACCAATAAATGTGCCTGAAACCAATTTACAAAGATTGCAGGAAGTCATAAATTCTAGTACCCCATATTTTGGGTTTCATTGCATTACTCCATTTGGAATTTTATAATTCAGGGTGCTTATTAACCACACTTGCCTCCACTTTTCTCTTGCCCCACAAATGAGATTATCACATAACTTCAAACTTGTCTGATTTACTTATTAGGTGCCCCAGTGCACAGTTGATATTATTCACTGAACTGTGGCTCATTATAAGAATGAAGAGAGACATGTCCAGTAAAATACATCACTATATTGACATGTGATTAACATTAACATGTTTGGCAAGGTTTAACTCTTGCTATAAGCCATCATCAGTGCCAGTTTTCAAAATATACATAGAGGATACCACCATACAAACTTTACTGTAAATGGCAGAACGTTCTGACACCTCATTTCCCTTTATGTGTTATTACTTAACCCAGACATAATGTACCCTGATGTGCTTTTAATACAAAGAACAATGAAACAACTTTTCTTCCCATATATATGCATACATATAACAAAGATCTGGGCTGAATTATTTAGTTTACTGAGCCAAAACTGTATAACTTTTTTAATATTACTATTACAACTTGAGTGGCACTTGTGATAACTGTGTTTGGAGGGCCCCTATTAAGTAAACAGTCTTTCAATGGTATAAAAATATGGTTCATTACGTTTTGTACCTTTATGACCTTGTTGTGCAGCCAGGAGATGCAAAAACCTGTTTTTTTCCATTGAGTAATATCGACCCAAACCTTTGCAAATGTTTCACACTTACTTCATATCGGGCTTTGGCCTTTGACGTTCTAGAAGGACCAGATTCCCTGTCAAAATGTCTTTTACGCGGTCTTGAAACACCTGCTAAGTTCCTCAATGCGGTTGGGACAATGTATTCAGGGACATCTGCTAGATGTGGCTGTATTCTTACTGTATGAAGAGCTTTGTCATGGCGTAGTGACTGAAGATCTCGTGGATTATCTACAAAATAGGTCTGCACCCAAACCAAAGAATTCTGTTAAAATCATAGCTATTCAGAGTAGCATACCCTAACCTGTCCCTTCTAATGCAATGAAAATGTAAGAGACTAACATCCATAGATTTTGGTATGGTTCCTTCCCACAGGACTGTCAGTTTTGCTATACAAACACTGCAGTTCCTGACTTAGCACTTTTATTTAGTTCTATCAGCATTATCACAAATTATTCAAATGCTATTATCAGTGAGTCTAACATTATGGCATATGTCAACAATTCATTCATCTTTTTTAAGTCAGCTTATTACATCTAATTTCCCTTCAATACTGATTGTTTTTCACTTGTAGTGCAACAGATGATACAGACTTATGTTTCTCACTCATGTTGGCATGAAAAGCCAATGCTATTGAAGACAAAACTACATGACCCACATGATTATATCACCTACACAATCAATACATACATGTGACTGATGGCGTGGCAGTGGCACAACTTTCTGTTTGCCTCCCACGAACTATAAGCATCGACCCAAATCATGTTTTCCAAATTGTGTTAAACCAAAAATTATTGCATGAATTAAAAAAATTGTGTAAATTTGTAAGTCACATTACAGCAAAATCTTGCAAAAAAAGAAGTCACATAAAATGAGACCTGCCCATACTATGGATGAACTCCAGTCACTCACTTCCATACACGTCTGACTGCTGCTACCCTGCAGGCAGATATCAGTAAAACAGTGTTCTCTCTTGAATTTTAGATCCCATACTTTTGTTGTCTAAATGTTTGACCCAATAATTAGCTCAAAATTTGGGCAATGAATTTTATGACGTACCCTAACCTTACATGTGAGGAGCTGTATGTATTTACTGAATGTGATAGTCATGGGTAAGTTCTTAGTAATTAAATTAAACAGTACACCTGCAGCAGTACTACATCTCACACCATGCAATGATATATAAATAAAAGTAAGACCTTATAATTTTGTGGCTAGATATGTACTCTTTCAACTTGGCCTACCATCCACAAATCACATATTAATAAAATTCAATACAGCCTCTTACTCATGAAAAAATAAAAAAGTTGTGGGTTAAATATTCGTAGCAGTTCCCTGATCAGCACCAACAGATCTTCTGAAAAATAACAGTATACACATTTCTTTAATTTATATGTAAGTATGAAGACATTATGGTAGTCTTAATGTTTGTGAACCTTGCCTTTCAGGGTTCTGACCCATTTCAATTCCACTATTTCATCTTCTCCAAAGGATCACAATGAGACCAAATGGTTTGAGAGTTGGCTTCCCCCATTCTCCTGCTATTGTGCAGATCATTTCAGCTGTTTTTGGATTTCACAGGGTGAGGGTGACCGCTTTTGCACTTAATGGAATGAGAATCTTCTTCAAATGTATTTTAAGCTTCCAAAATGTGTTTAACTAACAATAAACTTATGTACTGTTTATACTTGTTAAGTTAATTTTACATTTTTACTACTGGTATTTCATACGTCTCTGGAAGCAGATATGGATTTTACACTGAAAATGGACTCCAAAGTTTTGGTGGTTCTATCAGTCCTTATCAATCACGGATAGCAGGACTCCTCTATCCTGTAATCCAAGTGATACTGACACAGAAAACAATCTCTCAATAATGAAAAAGTTGTTTCCTGTAATACAACACAGGCGAGACATTGGTCCTTACTACAACTCTGGCCAATATTTCACTTTCTACATCTTAATATTGTTATCTCTGTCGCTATAAATAGCAAAAATCTACTGGTCAGAGTTATGGCATTCACAGGTGAGTGGGGCAGAGTGAGCAGTGCCCCACAGGCTAACCACTTACCACTTCTGTGGGTTGTACATTATTTGTTACTGTGGTACTATTTCCTTCACTCTTACTTTCCTTTCTAAACCTCTGCGAAATTGCAGTGACATGGGAAAAGCAGCATTTTCACCAGTATATGCTTCATTAACATAAATAGCTTGAGAAAAACAAGATGCACTAGTGATATGTAACATGCAGTACTATCACAGTCATTCCAAAGTCAATTCCACCTCCTTTCCAGATAAGCAGTAGCTGCTACTGTTGGACAGTGGTGACATACACCTGCTTTTCTTTGTTTTGCTCCTCAGTGTCTCTGTGTTGAACAGGACTAATTCCTACTCAGCAAATGTCATCTTATGGCACACGGATGGGATTGAAAGCAAGTAGAGGAGGACACACTGTCAAAGAAATAGGGACTGCATTGTTACATACGCCATATGTCGAACACCACATTGTATTCAATACATTGGACGACTTCAAAGTGTTTATATTATCTTATGTTAAACTAGAAATATACTGTAAAGAGTGATTTTAGAGTGCATCAGTTTTGTTCAGTACCAACATATGGTTATGTTAACAAGCAGAGGTATAGAAACAAAAAAGCTGAGAAATTAAATCCACCTGCCTGGCTGTATGATGACTACCTGTACCAAGAATATTATTGTACCTATTGCACCATTCATGTATTAATTCCATTCAATGCAACATTTGATCTAACTCATATTAAAGGGGACACAGTTCACCAAAAGAAAGCATACCTTAAGCTTTTCGCAGTTTAATACTTCTTGTTTGATTTCCTTCAGACGTGCCTCTCGAACCGCAATTCTTGTAACAGCACGCCATGCATCCCTTGAACGGTAACGGAATCCTTCAACTTCTTCAAGTTTAAATTGGTATGCTCTAAAAAGTGAAATCCACAGAGTACAGTATAGTAAATATGTATTCAAAGGCAGTGAGTCTAAGAATTTTGTTTTTTCAATGTGTTTGCCATTGAAAATGGGTCTGCACATACACACAACAAGGGATGGTATGAGTTAACCCTGTACGATAATACAGGCTGGATTGCAAAACAAGAGAAAGATAAATGGCTGAGGTAATTTAAACATGGCTGCAAAGGTATGCACTATGCTATTTAAACTACAACATAAGAAATAAGTTAGGGTCCTAATATTAATGTCCCCATTTACACAATGTTCCATAAGCTGTGGACATATGGTAGACGATTTCCTAGGTCTTTGTGATCATAAAAGTTTATGTCAGCATGTGTCTGAATTTGAATGGTTACAGAGTTATGATTGCTTGCAACTTAGCACACAGATGTTAAGATTACTGAAGAGATACACAATAAAATTAAAAAAAAAGCACAATATCTGATAAACTAAGTCTCTAAGTTTAACTTCATGACAATAAACTGCCCTTGATATACAGTGAATTCTGCTTAAAGGAGGTTTTTAAAAATCTGATACCCTTGTGCCACACACCTTGCCACTTGGTTGGTGTGTGTGTGTGTGAGTGCAGAGACAAGCCTGGAATTTGTTTACATCATCTGTTACAGGTCTAGTAGCATATCATACCACTCCACGAGTTATGCAAGTGGTCCACTGTGGTGTGTTTACTACAGTTAAAGAACACCCACACCACAATAACTGTTGAGAATATTACCCATGCTGACAAAAACTATTTTGATCACAAACACCTAGGAAATCCTCTCCTACAGTAATGTCCACAACTCGTGAAACACCCTGTACAGTACATGAAACAATCTTATGCACATTCAAAACAAATCATATGGAAACATTACAGAAAAATTATAAGACAGCAGTAACATCAACACTTTTGTATGGGTGCGAGAATTGGTCATTAATGAAACTACAAGTAGGGAAACAGAAGAGATGACATACCCCAGGTCAATTGCAAGATATGCATTATATGATTATAAAACAAATCAAGAAATAAAAAAAGATCTAAATATACTTAATTTATCAATAAACGCCAACAAAGTACACAAAAACTTTGACAACAGAAGAAGCCACAGGCCAGTGGACAACTACATGAACATGAAATACCAGGCAAGCAATATGCATAATGTACTAAAAATATTCTACTAAAACTTATGTCTCAATGCAATCACAATCAGTAATCAACAAACAGGAAAAACAAAACTACAGACAACACCCAAGCAGCAATTAACTGACTACCTTAACTTTTAAAGTGCAGACTTTTATAAGCCAAACATTCCCTAGTGTCTGGACATTTTGGGCATTTAAATCTTAAAATTCGCCAGCTCCAAGAAAACATATCTATTTTCAGCTCTATATAACATAAAATTATGAAATAACTGTTTTGAAGAGAATAATACTGTACGTTCATACACAAAGAAGGAATTTTTAGTAATGACACACCCCTGTGAAATTTTATTTCATGATATATTCCATGCCATATCTGAGTTTTTAATGCACTTATCCTTTGCTAGAAATAGCAGGCATCTGCGATGTTATCTCACAGAACATACATCATTCACTGGCAAGGTAGCCAACAGCCATGCAAGGCTGACAACACCAAACACCATTTCCCTCCTGAACATCACAGTTCAGCAAATTTGGGCATGGTTAGTACTTAAATGGGTGACTGCTTGGTAACACCACATGCTGTTCATATGTGTGTGTGTGGGGGGGGGGGGGGGGATGGGTGGGGGTGTTAAAGAAATGT
>Ga0123355_10012768_pt1 | contig 13028 bp, 12 predicted proteins | sample TergutEmb28metaG_3_FD_89872 | JGI IMG/M metagenome (GOLD analysis project Ga0123355, IMG submission 89872) | Embiratermes neotenicus P1 segment gut microbial communities from Petit-Saut dam, French Guiana - Emb289 P1 | ecosystem: Host-associated > Arthropoda: Insects > Digestive system > Gut ... | reverse complement strand
TGCGGCGCGTGCCCGGCTCGAGCTGCGGCGCCACGTCAGCCTTAGCCACCGGAGCGAGCAGGCCGTTGCACGCCGTGCACCGCGTCCACGGCGCCAGCGGCGGCGCGAACCGGCTCAGCACGTCGGCGAACTGCTCGTCGGGCCGGAACCCGCGAACGTACGCTCCCAGCCACAGGCTGTGCCGTCGCAGCAGGCCGCGGTCCTGGGTCAGCAGCACCCGCCGTGCGGCGTTGGCCTGCTCGATCAGGTCATCGTCGGCGGCGTCGCGCTCGTACGCCGCGTCGACGCCGACCACCCGCAGGCGCCGGGCCACGGTTCCGAGGTGCACGTCGAGCAGGAACCTCGGCGTATCGACCCGCTGCGGGCGCGGCATGGCCAGCACGTGGGCGACGTCGCGATCGTGCGGCCGGTATGCAGGTCCGGCCGGCCTCCCGTTCACCACGAGGGCGCCGACCTCGGTCAGCGGCACGCCGAGTGACTCGACGACATGGCCCAAAGTCGATACGCCGTCGCACATGACCCGCACCGGTCCCCCGCGCTTGGCCGGCCGGAGGAATAGCGTGAGCTCCGGCGCGACGCTGACGTCGAACTCACTCCCTCGCGCGCCACACGAGCTCGCTACCACGCCGGCGCCAGCGCCGCCTCGATCAGGTGCGGTCCAGGCTCGGCCAGCGCCGTCTTGAGCTGCACGGCGAACTCGGCCGCCGTGACGGCCCGGCTGGCCGGCACGCCCATCCCCGTCGCGAGCGCGGTGAAGCTGATATCCGGCCTGGACAGGTCCAGCAGGTTCCGGGCGGTCGGTCCGGCCGGCGCGCCGGTCCGCTCGAGTTCCATGGAGAGGATCGCGTACGACCGGTTGCTGAAGATGACGGTCGTAACGTCGAGCTGCTCCCGCGCGTGGGTCCACAGGGCCTGCGTCGTGTACATGGCGCTGCCGTCGGCTTCCAGGGCGAGGACGGGGCGGTCAGGGCACGCGGTCGCCGCGCCGGTCGCCACCGGCAGCCCCTGGCCGATCGCGCCGCCGGTCAGGCTGAGCCAGTCGTGCGGCGGCGCGCCCGCGGTCGCGCCGGACAGCCACAGGCCCGAGGTGTTGGCTTCGTCGCAGACGATCGCCGCCTCCGGCAGCAGCGCGCCGATGACCGCGGCCGCGGACTCACCGGTCAGGTCGCCGTCTGGAATGTCCGGCCGCCCCGGCTGCTGCGGTATGGGTGCCGCGCCGGCCGCGACGCGATCGGCCAGCGCCGCGAGCGCGCCCGGCACATCCTCGCCCGGCGCGGCCAGCACGTGCACCGTGCAGCCGGCGGGCAGCGGCGTGCTCGGCTTGCCGGGGTAGGCGAAGAACGACACCGGCGAGGTCGCGCCGGCCAGGATCAGGTGCCGCGTGCCCGCAAGCTGAGCAGCGGCGAGCTCAACAAGGTAGGCGACCTTCTCCACGGCCGGAACGCCCGCCCCGCGCTCGTGCCGCGCCGGGAATGTCTCTGCCATCAGGCGAGCTCCCGTGGCGGCCGCGACCCGGCTGGCGGCATCGAGCGCCGGCCTGGTCAGCCCGGTCCCGCCGAGCAGGATCACCGCAGGCTCGCCGCCGCGCACTGCAGCCTCCGCCTGACCTATCGGCTCGTCCGCGACCGCGGCGGGCGGCCGCGCCTGCACCGGCGATCCGGACTCGCCGCCGTCGGACCAGCCGACATCGGCGGGCAGGATCAGCGTGGCGACCTGGCCGGGCGGCGACAGCGCAGCGGCGACCGCGTCCGCCGTGTCCGCGCCGGCGTCGGCGCTGCGGGCGGTGCGCCGGATCCAGCCGGCCACCGAGCCGGCCAGCGCGTCGATGTCGGACTCCAGCGGGGCGTCGTAGCGCTTGTGGTACGTGGCGTGGTCGCCCACGACCGCCAGCAGCGGCGAGCGGGCGCGCCGTGCGTTGTGCAGGTTCGCGAGCCCGTTTGCCAGTCCGGGCCCGAGGTGCAGCAGGGCCCCGGCGGGCCGCCCGGTCATCCGCCCGTACCCGTCGGCGGCACCGGTCGCGACCCCCTCGAACAGGCACAGCACCCCGCGGACCTCCGGCACCGTGTCCAGCGCAGCGACGAAATGCATCTCCGACGTGCCGGGGTTGGCGAAGCACGTGGTCACGCCGCAGCCGGCCAGCGTCCGGACGACGGCCTCCGCCCCGTTCACTCGCGCGCCTTTGCGCCGATCCGCGCCATGACCCCGATCTTAGACAGCCGCGATCGCCTGACGGCGGCCACCCGAAGCGCGCGCTACGAACCGGTGACCGTCTCTTTCGTGTTCTCTTTTCCGGGAACGTGGCCGTTCTCGGCGGGCGGCGCATACACGCGGATGTGGTCGATGAGCAGCGTTTGGGGGAATGCCGTCGAGCTATCCGGAGGTGCTGAAGGAAGCCCGCCAACCGCGACATTGACGAGCAGATAGAAATCGTGGTCGAAGACCCAGCGATGGCTGCCCGGGCTCGCCCGGGTGACGGTGTGATAGCGGACCTGGTCGATATACCAGCGAATTCTGTCCGGCTCCCAGCAGACGGAGTACACGTGGAACGCGTCGGCGAGCGGCGAGCCGGTGTCGAGGGAAGCGGTGATTCCGCCTGCGCCGGAGTATCCGGGCCCGTGCACGGCCCCGTGGACGACGCGCGGGTTGATGCCGAAGTTCTCCATGACGTCGATCTCGCCGCAACCGGGCCACCCGGCCTGATCGATGTCGGTGCCGAGCATCCAGAACGCGGGCCACATTCCACGGCCGGCCGGAATCCTCATCCTGGCCTGGATCAGGCCGTAGCGGAACGACTTCCGGCCGTTGGTCGTCAGGCGCGCAGAGGTATAGTCGCGGCCCCCGTAGGAGCCTCGCGCCCGCTCCGGATCGGTGCGCCGCACCACGATCGCGAGGTTGCCCGCGCCGTCGAGCGCAGCATTGGCTGTTTCGCCGGTGTAGTACTGCAGCTCGGCGTTGCCCCATCCGTGACCGCCGGTTTCCGGCGCCCAGGTGCCGGGACTCGGCGAGGTGCCGGCCGGGCCATCGAACTCCTCGGCCCAGGACAGGGTGTAACCGGCGAACTCGCCGGCCAGCTGGTCACTCACGGCTGCCTCATCCCGGGACGCCGAACGCGACGGCGATCAGCGGGCTCGCCTCAAGGCCCGCGCACCACGCCGGCGGCGCGCTCGCTAGCGCTGGTGGCTCCAGCGGGGACCGACGGAAAGCCACGCGTTCTCCCAGCTCGCCATCCGCTTGCGGTCAAGCACCCACCGGGCTATGAGGGCCGCGAGTCCTATCAGGAGAGCGAGCGCCGTCAGCGCGAGCAGGATCCCGGTGCCGATGGCCCCGACGAGCTCCGGCCTGCTCATCGCAGGCACCTGCACGTGCCCGGCGCTGTCGAGCCACACGGTCTGAGTGCTGCCAGCTCGCGAGCCCGCGGGTACCGGGATGTTCCCGGTGTAGTGCCGTCCGCCGGCGGTCCAGCGTGCCGGAGCCCACGCGGTCCAGGTGTTCGCGCCGTTGTCGGAGTACTGCGGTCCGGGAGCCGCTCGCAGCAGGACCGCCGACACCGGGTGCCACGACTGCTGCACGTGCTGTGCCGCAGCGTTGTCTGCCCGCACCCCCGTGGCGGCGAGCCCCGCCACGAGCGGGCTGAGGGCCAGGAAAACGACGATAGCGACCGGCGCCAGCCACGCCTCGATGGCGTCCGAGCGGCGGCGCAGCGGGTTCGGATCCCGGCCAAGTCGGCGGGCGAGCCTCGTCCACGTCCTTGTGGGCATTGCCATAGTGCAACTCCTGCGTGACCCCGGCGGACTCGTTGCCGTCTGGGTCCCAGGGGAATGTCCCCCCGGCCTCTTAGGCGTATTCCTCAGCCATTGATTGCATCGCTTTCCGATACCTGTCAAGGAATTCGTCCGGGATGGGAAATTCACTGGAACTATGTCTGAGCCGCTAGACGCGTGTCTGAGAACCTGGACGTCCGTCTGATAAATTAGACAGCATGGACATGGGCAGCCCGCTGGCTGATGTCGTCCCCGGCGCGCGCGGGCTGCTGCTGGCCAGCCTCGTTCAGCTTGAGGCACCGGTCACGGTCCGGGCCCTCGCCCGGCATGCCGGGGTCGCGCCGCAGACGGCGCTGACACTCGTCAACGAGCTGACCGCCATCGGGCTCGTCTCGGCCCAGCGCGCCGGGCAGGCGCAGCTCGTGTCGCTGAACCGGTCCCACACGCTCGTGCCGCCACTCGTCGCGCTGGCCCGGTCGAGGGAGCGGCTCATCGAGCTGCTGCGCAGGGAGCTGGCGGCGTGGCCCGGGCTCGCCGGCGCGTGGCTGTTCGGCCCGGTCGCGCGCGGTGGCGGCGACCGCGGCTCCGTGATCGACATGCTGCTCGTTGCGTCGACGACAACCGAGACGCCCGCGTGGGGAGACGCGACCGGCCGACTGGTACGCCAGGTGGAGAGCTGGACGGGGAACCGCGTGCAGCTTGTCGAGCACTCCCGCGGGTCGTTCGCCCTGGCGAACCGCGGTGGCAGCCCGCTGATCGACGCCATCCGTGAGGGCGGGGTCCCGCTGACCCAGGGCAGCCAGAGCCTCCTGCGGATGTCTGGCTAACCGGCCGGGCCTTGTGCCGCGCCGCCGGCCGGCTCCCCGCCTGCCCCGGCGTTAATGGCGTCCGCCACCGCGTGCGCCAGCGTCCGGTACTGCTCGCGGGTGAGCTCGCCGCGGTCGTACGCGGCCACGACATCGTCGAATGAGCCCGGTACGTCCGCGTCGACGTCCTGCTGCTCCGCCATCTCCGCGTAGGTGCGCGGCACCGGGCGCCGCGCGACCGGCCACGACCGGCGCCGGAATCGGCCGGCTACCTCGTCAACGCTCAGCCGGCCCGCCCGCAGGGCGGCAAGAAGCTCCGCAACCTCGGTAGCGCTCATCCAGCGGTCCTCCGTGTCACGGGCGCGCCGCTGTGGCCCGCCAGCCTGGCCGGGCTGCTGTCGGCTGAGTTGTCGAAAAGGCTCCACGCATCGCAGAGACGCTTGACGTGCTCGAAATTCGCGCGGTTGACGCTCCCCCAGTCATGGTCAGATTGAGCGAGGATCATTTCCCTGAATACGAACCGGCCGCCGAGTCCGACGCCGGCCCGGAAATCGTCGTGTCCCTGGCGATGCCGCGCATCGGCGCGGGCAAGACTGACCTCGATCGGAATGTCGACGAATACCGCCTCGATCTGCCCGTAGCCGTGCGCGCGAAGCGCCGCGATGCGATCGGTGCACGTTCCGGTCCTGGACATGGTCATGTCGAAGACGATGTTCTTACCCTCGCCCTGCGCGCGGTGGGCGAGGCGCTTGGCGATGTGCGACGCCTCCTCGTGCGCGAGCATCGATGACTCCATGGGTGTCAGGCCGCGTACCTGAGGCAGCAGCCTGCCACGGGCCATCTCCTCCTTGATGATGTCCGGGTTGATCACGAGGTAGCGGGACAGGTCGAGCCCCGCGTGCCCGGTCAGCACCGTCGTCTTACCGGCGCCGGGCAGGCCGCCGGCGACGACTGCGCGCTGTTCCCACGGCACCGAGGCGGCCCGCGCGTAGAGGCGGTCGATCAGCGCATCGTGCCTGGCTTCCCGCTCGTCGGACCAGATCTCGTGCTTGCGGTCGATGGTGTAGACGAGCCTCGTGTCAGTGCCCGTCGCGGCCGCGTCAGCGAGCCGGGCTCTGACGTCGGCGACGCGCCCGGCGTGCTCAGCGTCCGTCAGCGGCCGGGCGTCGTTCCCCTCTCGCGGGTACCGGAGCGCCGAGGGATGCCTGTCAGGCAGCCGCGCGAGCCGGTCCGCTAATGCAGCCTGCCTGTCTTGGTCCGCAGCGCCCTCGGGAAGGGGCCTCATGTCGGCGGGACGCAGCGCGCCACCTCCTCGCGACCAGTCCGGTCTGGTCCCGAGACGGCACGCTAGCGAGGCGGAGCGCGCGTCCGGCCGGATCGGGCACGATGACGGCCGGAACGGCGACGAGGTAACTCCTGGGCAACCCGGCGGTAAGGCCGGCGATCCGGCAGCCGCGACAAGTCCAGCGATGCGGCAGCCGCGACAAGTCCGGCGATGCGGCAGCCGCCGTCAGGACCGCGATGCGGCTGGCCGGCGGGAACAGATGTCAGGAAGCGGCACGACGCCACGGCCGCCGAAGGGGGGAAATTAGCGGCCGTGACGCCGTGCGTCTGGGGGACACCGTACGCCAGGAGGGCGCGCGCGGCATCGGGATTAGTTGATCTTTATGCGGTGGGCCTTGGCACGCTCAGGGCGCGGCACCCGGACCGTGAGCAGGCCGTTGTCGAACCGGGCGTCGGCTTTGGCGGCCTCGACTCCGGCGGGCAATGTGGTCCGGTACTCGAAGCCGCCGATGCGGCGGGCGCGGTGGCGGACCACGCTGGTCCGCTCGCGCTCCTGAATGGTGCCCCTGATGCTGAGCTCGGTCTCGCTGACCTCAACCTGGATGTTCTCGCGGCTCGCCCCGGGCAGCTCCACCTCGAAGATCCACGCGTCGTCTGTCTCCTCGAGATCGACCGCCGGGCGCCAGTCCTGCGACGAGTCGGCGAAGCCGGGCGCCGCCCCGAAGACCCTGCCGACCATGCGGTTCCAGAGCTCATCGAACTCGGCGAACGGGGACAGTAAGGGTCTGTCGGCGAGCGGGGACAGTGAGGGCGAGTAGACGCGACTGGGCTGCAGCTCCGATCGCGGCTCGTCTCGCCGGGCGGGGGCCCTCGAGCCTCGCCTTATCGGTACCAGATCTGCCACCGCATTCACCTCACAGCCACTCCCGGGCATAGCTTCCGCCGCCGCGAGGTACCCGCGCGGATTGGCGGCAAACAACCCCGTTCCCCTATTTTGCCGGGGACGATGCGCTCACTGCACCCGGCAGCGATCGCCTATACAGAACGGTAACCCAGTGCAGTGGTTCGGCGCTGCGCTGTCACCAACCCGGCCCCGTCGAGGTCAGCTGGCGCGCTTGTAGGCGCGCACGGCGAGCGGCAGGAACACGATGAAGATGCCCGCCAGCCAGGCGATGCTCTTCCACAGGTCCGAAGCGAACGGCTGGCCGAGGGCCAGCCCTCGCATCGTGTTGATGACAAACGTGACCGGCTGGTTGTTGGCGAACGCCTGCAGCCAGCCGGGCATGGAATGGATCGGCACGAACGCCGAGCTCAGGAACGTCAGCGGGAACAGCCAGATCAGCCCGAACGACTGCACCGATTCCTCGTCCTTGATGGCGAGACCGGTGTACGCAGCGATCAGGCAGCACGCCATCCCGAGCACGATCGCCATGACCACCATGAGAATCGCCGGGCCGACGCCGTTCTGGAACCGGAAGCCGACCGCGTATCCGATGCCCACGACGATCAGGATCGTGACAGACAGCCGCATGGTGTCGGCCACCAGCCGCCCGGTCAGCACCGCCGAGCGTGCCATGGGCATGGAGCGCAGCCGGTCGATCACGCCCTTGTTCAGCTCCTGGGCGAGCGCGATCGCCGTGCCGAAGCACGCGAACGCCGCCGTCTGGCCGAGAATCCCCGGCATCAGGAACTCGACGTAGCCGCCCTTGATGCCGGGCACATTGATCGCGCCGCCGAACACGTACCGGAACATCAGCACGAAGATGACCGGCTGGATCACGGTGAAGAAGATGTAGGCCGGGACGCGGTACCAGACGAGCAGGTTCCGCCGGGTGAGCGCCATCGTGTCGCTGAACGCCCAGCGGGCTCGGACAGCCAGGCCCGGGTCGCCGAGCGGCGCGAGCGTGGTCGCGGTCGCGGCGCTCATGACGCCGTCCTCGAGACAGCAGCGTCGGACTCTCTCCGGCCGCCCTGCCAGCCATCACCCTCAGGCCCGCTCGGCCCGTCCGTACTGCGCCCGTTTCCGGGACCGCCGCGGTCGCGGCCGCGCCCGCTCCGGCCGCCACGACCACGCCCGCGGGCGCCTCGCTTTCCGGCGCCCGAGCCCTCGTCGTCTTCCTCGGCCGCATGCCCGGTGAGTTCGAGGAACACGTCGTCCAGCGACGGCCTGCGCAGCGCCAGCCCGTGGGTGCGGACCCCGGCCGCGTCCAGGCTGCGAACCGCATCGATAAGCGCGTCGGATCCGCGCCCGCCGACCCCCACGTTGACCACCCCGGTCTCCTTGTCCGCGTGCGGCTCCGCTTCGCCGACGCGCGCAACAGCCGCGACAGCGTCGCTGATCCGCGACCGGTCGGGCACCGTGAACTCGAGCACGTCACCGCCAACCTTGCTCTTCAGCTCCTCCGCGGTCCCCGCCGCGATCACCAGGCCGTGGTCGATCACGGCAATCTGATCTGCCAGCTCGTCGGCTTCGTCCAGGTACTGCGTCGTGAGCAGCAGCGTGGTGCCGGAGGAGACAAGCGACCGGATGATGTCCCACATGCCGAGCCGGGATCGCGGGTCGAGCCCGGTAGTCGGCTCGTCGAGGAACAGCACCTGCGGATCGCCGACCAGGCTCGCCGCGAGGTCGAGGCGGCGCTGCATGCCGCCGGAATAGGTCTTGGCCGTGCGGTTCGCCGCGTCCATGAGATCGAACCGCTCCAGCAGCTCGACCGCGCGAGTACGCGCCCGCGGTTTGCTCAGATGGTACAGGCGGCCGATGATCTCGAGGTTCTCCCGGCCGGTCAGCTCTTCCTGGATCGCCGCCGACTGACCCGACAGCCCGATGAGCCGGCGCACGGCTGGTGCTTCCCGCACCACGTCGCGCCCCTCGACCAGCGCACGCCCGCCGTCAGGCTGCAGCAGCGTGGTGAGGATCCGGACGGCGGTCGTCTTGCCGGCCCCGTTCGGTCCCAGCACGCCGAGCACCGTCCCGCGCGGTACCGCCAGATCGATACCCCGCAGCGCGTGCACATCGCCGAACGATTTCTTCAGGCCCTCGACCCAGATGGCCGCGTCAGAACTGAACTCCGTCACCCCGTAGCCTCCCGTTAACTCCGCTTCCCGAACCTACAGGCTGCCCTGCGGGCCGGGTCAAACCAGTTACACCGCGGTCACTCCGCGAGCCGGACCGGCCAAGAAGACGATAAGTAATATCGCGATACACAGTCAAGCTATATCGCGTCATTGTCCTGGGAACTCGCCGGTGCAGGCTCCCAGCCGTTGCCAGCAGAGTGCCGGCTGGGCAGCGATCCCGGCAGCCCGAAGAACGAGAGGACGCTGTTCTCAAAGCGCGTCATGGCGCAGATCCGCTCGGCGGTCAGGGTGAGCACGTACAAACCCGCGCCGTGGCTGACGCCGCTGTCGCCGCGCACGTAGGCGCCGAACGCAGGCTGGCCGTTGGCCCGCGTCGGCACCAGGTCGAACCTCCGGCCGGCGCGGAACAGGCTCGCGCAGAAGCGGACTACCAGGCCCGCGCCCTCGTATTCGAGGGCCATCGGCGGCATCGACATGAAGACGTCCTCAGTCAGCAGCGCTACCAGCGCGTCAACATCAGCGGATTCCCACGCGGCGACGAATTTCGCTACGATCGCGCCCTCGGATGCGGACTCGGCTGCTGGCGGCGGGTCCCGGTCGGCTCGTGCCCCCCTGTGGTTCTGCAGGGTTGCGCGCGCCCGCTTGAGCGCGCTGTTGACCGACTCCAGAGTCGAATCGAGCATTCCGGCCACCTCGCCGGCATGGAATCCAAGGACGTCACGCAGCACCAGGACGGCGAGCTGGCGTGGCGGCAGGGCCTGCAGGGCGGTCACAAATGCCAGTGAGATCGATTCGCGCTGCTCGTAGCGCACATCAGGGCCGGGCTCCGGGTCGATCGCGGCTTCAACGAGCGCGTCGGGAAACGGCTGCAGCCAGACAATGTCGCCGAGCCGGGTCGGCGCCGGTGGCTCCACGTTCGGCACGTTCCACTCCACGGCCCGGCGCCGGCTGACCGAGCGGCGCAAATCCAGGCACCGGTGGGTCGCGATGCCGTACAGCCAGGTGCGCAGCGACGCGCGCTCCTCGAATCCGCCGAGGCTCTGCCAGGCGGCGAGCAGCGTGTTCTGGAGCGCGTCCTCGGCGTCCTGGAAGGAGCCAAGCATCCGGTAGCAGTGCACCCGGAGCTCCCGTACGTACGGCTCGGTCAGCTCCCGGAACGCCTCGCCATCCCCGGCCCTCGCCCGTGATATCTGGTCAGTGGCCGCCACCCTCGCGTCACCCTTCCTGCTTCGCGCCGAGTCCCGCTTTCAGCTTCGTACAGGCGCCGGCCGGCGCGTGAACTGGGCGGCCGAAGAGCGCCCAGTCTCGTGCCACCGCGCCGCCTGCATCGCTGACAGCCGACAATTCCAGCGGCAGGGAGAGCCGGACATGGGAAAGATCATCATCAGCACGAACGTCTCGCTCGACGGAGTCGTCGAGGACCCCGACGGCGGGGAGGGCTTCGCGCGCGGCGGCTGGTTCGGCCGCTACGGCGGCGCGGACCTCGAGGAGTGGTCCAGGGTCGAGCAGGAGGAGGCGCAGCACACAGCGGCTCTGCTGCTCGGGCGCCGTAGCGACGCGTGGTTCGGGTCGCGATGGGCGTCCCGGCCTGGTGACTGGGCGGACCAGCTGAACAGCCTGCCCAAGTACGTGGTGTCGTCGACGCTGCCGGATCCAGCCTGGACGAACGCGACGATCCTGACGGGCCATGTGGTCGACGAGGTCGCTCGGCTAAAGAAGGAGGTGTCCGGAGACATAGTCGCCTACGCCAGCTACCGGCTCGGCCGAACGCTGATCGAGCACGGCCTCGTCGACGAGCTGCGTCTGTTCGTCTTCCCGGTCGTGCTCGGGGCCGGCGAGCGCCTCTTCGGCGAGACCAGCGACGCGAAGCCGATGCGCCTTGTCGAGAGCCGGACTGTCGGCCAGCGTCTCCTCTTCCTGACCTACCAGTTCCTCCATGAGGAGTAAGGCGACGCGGCCACGAGTACGCCAGCCGGTCCAACGCTGCGCAACCTTCCACCGAGTCAGCCGTGCTGCGCCGCCCATCGGGCGGCGCAGCACGCTCCGCGTCAGCGGCGGTGATCCTCGCCTGATGCTCCGCCTGTCCCGGCCTCGCCTGGATCCGGAGGCGCGACATCGTCAGCGGCGAACCGGCCCGCCCAGGTTCGGCCGTTCAGGATCCGCAGCACCGGCACGAACCGCATCTCAAGAATGAGCAGCGTGAGGGCCGTGCCCACAGTGGCGACCAGCAGCCGGCCCTCTCCCGCAGCGGCACCAACAGCCACGGCAGCCAGGATGGCGGCAGCTGTCGTCAGGCCGCGGACGATCTCCGGATGCTGCTGGCGGAACACCAGGACGGCGCCGATGAAGCCGACACCGGTCAGCGCGCCCGTGAGCGCCTCGGTCGCGCCGTGCGCCGCCAGCACGCCGACGATGCCGGCGCCGACCCCGATCAGGCCGAACGTCCGGTCACCTGCGCCAGCTCGGCGCACATCGCGCTCGAACCCGATGGAATACGCGAGCGCGACAGCGACGAGCACATGCACGATGTCCGCGGCGTCAGACGTCATGGCTCTTCCACTGACTCGCGGGCATAACGGCAGCGTAACCGCAGCAGCGGCCCGCCGGCTTCCGTCGATGTCACCCAGGTGGGCAGCGCGACGACAGTGCACCGCCGATCTGCTGGCGCGCCGGCGGTTACCTCGCTCGGCCGGCGCGCGGCGCTTCGCATGTGCGGCATCGCCGCGCATGACATCGTTGCGCGCGGTAGGACAGCGGGCATCGCGTCTTGCACAACCCAGCCTGATATGGGACGTTCGTTGCAGTCCGGAAACATGCCGGAAACACCCGCAATTACCCTCACGCGACGGGGGAAGAATGACCAACTGGATCCGATGCGCCCTCGCTGGCGCCGGTGCGACGGCTCTCGCCAGCGCGCTGGCCGTCGGCGCGAGCGCGGCGACGGCAACGGCGAGCGCCACTGCCAAGACCTCATCACGAACCCTGGCACCCAACACGCAGTTTTTTGTGCCCCCTGCGGTAAGCGCTTACCGAACCCAGGAGCAGGCCCTGCTGGCGGCCGGCAAGTCCGCCGAAGCCGCTGCCCTCGCGCAGATGGTCGCGACCCCGCAGGCGGTCTGGTTCAACAGCGGCACACCTGCTCAGGTCGAGCAGCAGGTGAACGTGACCATGAACAAGGCGCAGGCCAAGGGCACCGTTCCGGTGCTTGTCGCCTACGACATCCCCGGCCGCGACTGCGCCCAGTACTCCGCAGGCGGCGCGCTGACCGACGCCGACTACCAGGCCTGGATCGCGGCGTTCGCCGCCGGCATCGGGCACGGCAAGGCGGTCGTCATCCTGGAGCCTGACTCGCTCGGCAACATGCCGTCCGACTGCAACCTGCCGGCCGGCACCAACTACCCATTTACCGACCAGGGCCGGATCACCGACCTCACCGACGCCGTCGCTGACATCGAGGCGGATCCGAACACATCTGTCTACCTCGACGGAACTCACAGCGCCTGGCAGCAGGTCGGCAACATCGCCCAGCGACTTGTCGAGGCCGGCGTCCAGCAGGCGCAGGGCTTCTACCTCGACGTGTCCAATTACCAGTACACGTCGAACAACATCGCCTACGGGACCTGGATCTCGGATTGCATCGCCTACGCGCAGGCGTCCGGCGCAGTCGGGAGCGGCGCGGTCGGGCCCGGCACCTACCAGGCTGAGACGGGCTTCTTCAACGGGAGCTGCCCGAACCAGTACTGGAACGGCGGGCCTGCGAACGGGTTCATCGGTACTGGCATGAACAACTTCGTGCCCTGGAACGACCAGGTGCCGGCTCCGAGCGACCTGCCCGACGCGGACTCGGTGGCGGGAACCGATAGCTGGTACGCCAGCCTTCTCGGCTCCGTCGGGGCCACCGCAACGACGCACTTCGTCATCGACACCAGCCGCAACGGCGAGGGGCCGAACCCGATGACCGGCGGACCCGACGCCGACATGGCCAACTACACGGCGGCACCGTACGACCAGCCATCGACTTCGATCAGCGGGCTGCTGACCGGCAACTGGTGCAACCCGCCAGGATCGGGCCTGGGCCTCGCCCCGACGGCGAACACCGGCG
>Ga0123355_10012767_pt1 | contig 13028 bp, 15 predicted proteins | sample TergutEmb28metaG_3_FD_89872 | JGI IMG/M metagenome (GOLD analysis project Ga0123355, IMG submission 89872) | Embiratermes neotenicus P1 segment gut microbial communities from Petit-Saut dam, French Guiana - Emb289 P1 | ecosystem: Host-associated > Arthropoda: Insects > Digestive system > Gut ... | reverse complement strand
TTCATCGCCAGTTGAATCAATATCCAGTTTTTCGATTTGGCTTGCAACATCCTGTATTGCCTTAAATACGCCGCCGCTCCGCACAATATTTGCACTGTTTTCGGTGGGGAAATCATCAATGGCAACCTCCGGCACAATTACTATTCTCGGAGGGATATACCAAAGTGTGCTTGCAATTCCACCTCCCGAAGATTCTGTGCGGATACTATCCCCGGCTTGCACAGGGATGGTTTCGCTGGTAAATTCATAAAGCCCAGTGGATAATAACCCGGAGTGTTCAATCGCCCACGCGATTACATCGTTTTGATACAACCTAAAAATTGCAAAGGCTGTGTTTGGATGGGTTATTGTTGCAGAACGCTGAACAAATCCATCTGCCGTTGCCGTCCATGTGCCATCCGTGTTTATCACTACCACACGGTTTGCGCGGTCGGGTATGAAAGCAAAATTCTCACCGCCACCCCCACTGCCATTTTCCAGCAAATCAACAAGATTGTATAACTTCCCATCCTCCCCGATAATGCGCCCTGTGCGTGGGGAAAATTGATTTATGTCATACAATTTATTGGAAACAGGCGAACCGCCGCCCAACAAATTAACAATATTTTTCGTGCTGCCATCTTCTGCAATTATCTGCCCACTTGCGGGTGACATTGAATTTATATCCATGCACATTTTGCCCCTTCCTATAACTGCAAACTTAAATCTCGAAGCTGATTCATTACCGCCGCCCTTGGTCTCCTCATACCTAAGTTTTGCCACACAAGCGGTATAATTGCAGGTGCGTTCACATCGTAGGCGTTTACCCAATCAATGACCGCTTCTATCGCCGCCCTTATTTCTAACATATGAAAGCCCCAATAAATCACCAGCGTTTCACCGGGGATAATGGCATCCCCCCACGAATATGCCGCCATGTTATAATAACTTCGGATATTGTTTACAGCAGTGCGTAAATCCGTTATATGCCGCGCTTTTACTGAGGTTTGATTGAATGTTATGGTATCGAAAGGCGAAGCCAAAACCGTAAATGTGCGAGTAATGGTCGGGCTGTCGAAGCCGCCATCCGATGTATGGACTTCCACAGTATGACTTCCCGGCGAGAGTTCATCGGAAAAATAAACCGTTCTGCCGCCGTTTACAAAATCTCCGCTGGTGGTAAATTTGTCGGGATTATCCATGCTGTTATGCCATGCACCGCTTCCAATCCGCACATACAGTGTTTGCGGCTGACCATCCGGCTCTGGTTTGGCTTCGATAAATACCATCGCTTTTGTGTTGTATGTAATGCTGTTATTTCGTGGGGAATCTATTGTTGGGGCAAGCGGCGGTCTGTCGAGTGGTATGTTTTTGATTATATTGCTTAAACTTTCGCCAGAGAAAGAACCCAGCGTGTCTATTGTCCATATGCCAAATTGGGTATGTGTTCCCGGCACTCTGGACACATTTGGCGTAAAAATTCCGCTCGTAGCCGCACGGTCGATAACCGCCAAGACCGTCCAATTACTCCATGTTATATCTCCAGCCGTAGCCTCGGCTACTCTGTGAAGATAAGTTTCCCAGCCAAACGGTCTTCCAGCCCGGATGTTCATTGGGCAGTTTTTACCGCTCCAATTAAAATGTTGCACAACATTGGAAATGGAAATATTACGCCGGGTACAAATATCAGCGGTCAGCGCGATTGCTCTTGCCACCGCCGTTGGGAAATCGCCATCTTGATTTACACAAATTTCAATGCCGATGGAGTGCCTGTTGCCGTTCCCTGCGCCATCCCCGGCATGGAAACCATCTTCATTTTCGGGAAGGTGCTGGACGGTTTGAATGTCATCTACCGTATAATGCCAACTCACATTTACGCCGGGAGATTGTAACCAATGCCCATGCCCGATTGCGTTTGAACCAACATTTGTATTATCCGTTTCATGGATTGTCACATAGAGCATATTGTTGACCCTGCCCGGTCGGTTTGCCGCCCCTGCCGGGATTGGCATTTGAATAATATTCAAATCCGGCGGCGTAGGCACACCCGTGGAAGTGCGGCTTGCTATTTGAAATCCACGAATCGGACTAAGCCCCGGCGATGCTCCAGACCATTCCAGCGTTACTGCTTCATCGCTATAAATGACAGGGCTTGCTTCAACAGTTGTTGGTGCATTAGGCCATAAATTCCTGCGGACACTGTTTGACGATATGCGCCAGCCGGAAGCGAAACCCGCCCCCGCTATACCAAATGCCTGAACTCTAAAACGGCGAAAATTCCCACGGGTACTAGGTGGTGTCACAGAAGCATTGCCGGAAGCAGTAGTCATACTGACCGTGGTTAAATCTTGCCATGCTCCCCATGCGCTGTTATTGGTGGAGTCTGAAAACTGGATGTTGTAGCCTGTTATGGAATTGTTAATCCCTGCAATTGTGCCGCTCCATGACAGAGTAGCATTTCCTTCCGAAATAGATGGGCTTACAGAAACATTTGTTGGTGCGGTTATCGCCGTGGTTCTTGGTGTCCATTCAATAACAAGCCTTATTTGTGATAAATTCTGCCGCCCCGTAAATGACATATAGTTTGCAAAACTGCCGTCGGCATCCATAAACAGGCAGTTACTGCTTCCGTTGCCGATGGAATTTACAAGCGCAGCAGAAATTGAGAAAGACTTCGCGCCCTGCCCAGCAGATATGGTTGTAGAAAATACTGCGGATACCCTTGTCGGTCTTGGCGCAGGAGTGCTAATGTTCATATTTACCGCTGGCATTCCTGTTTGGTTTCCAGCGTACAAAAATAACGGCAAAGCAACACCGGGAGTGCCAGAGCCTGTGCGATTCAAATGCAAGGTTGCTCTTACTGGCGAATGTGTAGCAAATTGGGCCCGTAATGCCGTAAGGTCAAAAATCATTGTTCCGACATTAATACCCATCTCTACTTCCCATTGCCCCTGCCTAATCATTGGTGTAATATTCGGCATCCACCGCCCACCATTATCGGAACGCCAGCTACAGGCATTTATGGCTTGGTATGTAATGGTCACAGAAAATCACCTCGCTCTTGCTATTCGTAAACTGCGGAAACCAGCGAATTCACTAAACCACAAACCGTAGGTGACATCCGGGTATCTGATATATTTACCGCATCAATGGAAAGTGCGCCCCGCGAAACAAAAACAGTAGCGATTCCTAGCTCCCAAATGTCGGCATTACGTGTTAAATTTGGTGGATTTGGCGTTGGTGCAGGAGTACCCGCCAAAACTGCCAGTATGATTTCCCTGTTTACGTTGCTCCAGCGAAGCACAATTCTGTCTATGCGAGGATTTACGCCGTCAACGGTAGCAATTGGCAAATCAAATGGCGTTGTGTTTTCGTAGTGATACCCATTTATCCAAGCCGAACCAGCCAGCACCAGCACTTGCATTCCAGTAGCGGCTGTTACACGCAAATTATCGGCATTTCGATGAAAAATGCCGTTGCTTACCAAGTCACCAAAATATGAAGCAAAATCTTCTGCATTGTAGATTCTGTCACCACTATTTGAATTAAAGAAGCCAGATTTTTGCATTATCAAGCACCTCCAAGCATTCTAATTTTTTCATTTATCGTCAGCAGCGGTTTGCCGAAAATCACAGAAAGGCTCATGCCTTCCCTGTCGTAGCTTTCTTCAACTTCGGTAACGCGCGCTGTAATACTTACGCCCCAATGTTTGGAAACTACCCGAACTTTGCTTCCAATATCAAAATCAATTTTATACGTTAAATTTCCATACTGATTTACAACGGCATCAAATGCCCTGAACCATCGCAAGTTCTGCCAACCGTGTAATCCCACGAAAAGCCAGTGCTTCCTCATAATTATTTGGGAAAGATTCTGATTGCAAATCCCGTGCATCTACAAAAACTTCATGGCGAAACTCACCGTCACCGCCGCCAACTGGAACAACTACCCGTTCTGAGCCTTCGCCTTCTCCGGCAACCAGCGCGAAACTGGCATAATCAATGATGCTATGCGTAAAGATTTGCTCTATTATATTTTCAAATTCGCGTGAAAATACTGCGCTGGTGTTGTTGCCATGGTATGGTATAATCGAAAACAAGCCTGTTGCTGGGTCAAATATGGTTTTAATGCCAACATCTGCGGCATCAAAAAGGTCTGTAATAGCGGACATGAGATTTTTGTATGACATTTGCGTATTAACATTTACGCCCAAAGATATGGGGATATAATAAATTCCGTCTATTTTACGGCTGACATCGCTTGGGTTTATGAGATTGCCTTGTAAAAGTTGGTCAGTAGCCGCGCCCAAGTCACCCGACAAAACTTCTGTACCAAAAACAATACGCCGCGCTAGAAAGCCTGTAGCAAAGCGGCCTGATATAACAATAAATTCCTGTTCTTGCAAGGTTAGTTCCATAAATTCAATAAGCCCAGCTTCTTCATCATCGTTTTTCCATAAAATATTACCGATACGAAGCAGGGCAAGATTATCAGCAGTAGCCACAGCTTTAAGTTCGAATGCACCACATCGGGAATAACGCCGTGTCCAGCGGAGATATTCGTATGCTTCAATAATTCCGCTAAGTTTCCGCTCGCCTTGGTTAAAAATATAGAGTTCCACGCTACACCCCCAAATATTGCGGTCTATAAAAAATGCTTACCTCCAGCAAATCCATATTATCGGCAGAATCGTACCGTAGGGTATTTCGCCCAGCCTCAAGCTGAAGAAATGTAGAATTTACATCAAGGGATGAAAACGCATTTGTTTCTACTGTACTCAGCCGATGGGTTACACGCTTCCCGGCAAAATGTGTATATATGCGGTACTCTTCCCCGGCGGTCATGGTTTCGTTTATACGGATAAATTCTCCAGTGTTCACGTTTAGAAGTTCCGGCATGGAAAGTGTACCCGTTGCACGGAATACAATTTCACAGCCGCAAGGCACATCACCAATATTGTAAATCGTTATTATTTGGCTAGGTTGACGAATACCGAGTTCAATGCCCGGTGGTGTTATTTCCAGCGGAAACTGAAAGTTCCCCTGCCATGAAGCAAGTTCCTCACGGATAGTTTCCAGCTTCTTCAAAAAATGGTGACGGACACAACAGACTGATGAAAAACGATGGAGCGCGGGATATATTAACCCACCGACAAAGTCATTCGCGCTTTTTTGCATATTTGACATATTCATTTTCAAAGAAACTGACAATTCGATTCTTTGTTGATTTCAAAGAACGCATAACGGACTGTGCCTTTTTCTGAATTTCATTTTTACTTTTTGAGAAGCCTTTTCTTGCTGTTTCATACTTCAAATTATTGTTCAGATATTCGACAGGATTCAATTCAGGAGCATATGAAGGCAGATAGTGCAGCTTGATTTTTTCTGCGTTATTATCTGCCCACTCTCGGAGTAATAACCCATGATGAGCACTTAGGTTGTCAGATATAACGTAAACTTTTTTATCCGTGCTTTTAACCAATTTTTTAAGAAATGCTTTGAATAAAAATTGATTCATCTTTCCTTTATAAAAATGAAACCGCAGTTTTCCGCAATTTGTAATTGCCGCAATCATGTTTACTCGAATATGCTTTGTTTCAACAGGTACAGTTGGTGTCTTACCTTTTGGAGCGTACCCTTTCACATAGTTGCTTGTGTTTTGCACTCCTGTTTCATCAATCCACCATATTTCGGCGTTTTCCGCAATTGCTTCTTTTTCAATGACCGGTATGTGACTTCAAGCCACTTGCGTATCTCCGAAACTTTTTGCTTATAGTGTTTTTTTTGGACGTTGCGATGTGAAGTTCCACTTTGCAAGATAATCGCCCATTGTTGATACAGGCATATCTATTCCAAATTCCGCTTTTACAAGTGCAGATACGGTTTTTCGTTCCCACAAATAACCGCACAGCCCGGTATCTTCCGGAGTCTTGTCCGTTATTAATTGCTTAATTTTTGCTTCTTGTTCTATTGTCAATTTACAGCCTGTTCCTTTGCGGCGACCCATTTTTACCGCCGCTATTGCAGCCATTCCGCCTGTTTGATATTTCTTCCATGTTTTTTGAACATGACGAACTGTACACTCGCAGATATCGGCAACCTCCCTCACATTACCGTGTTTTTTCATTTGACGTACTATTTTTTTGCGCAGTTCCTCTTGCTCATGCGGACTTAGTTGTTTTATGTTGAACTCTAATTCTTTTTCCATAGTTTTTAGTATATCATTTTTCTTTCCTTTGCGAACGACTTTGTCGGTGGGTTAATATTCCCTTGTGACACACCAGCCTCTTCCACAATGCACGATATTTGGCGGTCACGATAAATTAAAGTACCGCGCTGTTTTGGCGTAAATATCCGCAGTAAATGCCGCCGATATTCAAATGTTGCCTCTGTAGTTGGTGCGACAATCTGCCCTTCGATGGTAATATTACGCATATCAAGTGTTGACGATATATAAAACGCGCCATCTTGCCCCGGTGCGCTGAATGTATTTATGCTTTGCCGAATGCGCCCGATCCCATCCAGCCGCGATAAAAATATGGGCTTTAATTGTCGGATGGTAATGCTTGCACCTTCGTTGTTTCTATATGTGACTTCCATCAGCCTACCCCCAGAGCAAGTTTTCTGCTCATATTACGGAATTCTCTGGCCGCTTCTTTTTCGGAGAGTGCCTTGGGTGATGTGATGGATATGTTTTGTGTGACGTTGCCATATGGATTTGCCCCGGCAGAATATGCTCCATCGAAAATACCACCGAAGCCGCCCCGCATATTTGGATTTATATTGAAATCAGTGGGGATGGCTTCTTGCATATCTTTACCGATTTGTTCCATTATTTCTTCAAAACCAACACCAATGCCAGCACCCATATCGCGCCCAATTCCGGCAAAGACAGTGGATGGGGAGCGGATGCCTAAGAAACTGGTTACGCTGTTGACAACACTTCCCACTGCATCACGAACGCTGGAAATTACACTACTTACCATGCTGGTGATGCCTTGCACCAAGCCGCGCATGAGATTTGCCCCAGCTTCTACCATTGCACTTAATCCAGAACCAACCGCACCAACAATGCCTGTTATAATTTGCGGAATTGCCGCTACTATCTCACTTATGATTTGCGGCAGATTCTGAATCAAAGCCACCAGCAGTTGCACTCCAGCTTCCACAAGCTGGGGAATAGAGCCAATTATCGCTTCAACCAAACTTGTGATGATTTGGGGGATAGCTTCCAGTACAGTGCTTATTATTAAAGGCAGATTTTGCACCAAAGAAATCAGCAGTTCTACTCCGGCATCTACAAGCTGGGGAATCGAACCGATTATGGCATCCAATATGTTTGTAATAATCTCTGGAATAGCCGCCACAATGGTTGTTATAATTTCCGGCAGTGCTTCCACCAAGGTAATCAGCAGTTTTATGCCGGAATCTATTATTAACGGAATGGCATCCAATACCGCCGTAATAATGCTGTCGATTATCTGCGGTATAACTTCCACAATTGTTGCGATTATCTCTGGCAAGGCTTCAACAAGCGATGTCAAAAGCTGAATCCCGGCTTCGATTATTTGTGGAATCGCCCCAATCAAAAAGTTTACAATACCCTCAATGATTGCCGGAAGCGCGGCGATAAGTGTCGGGATTGCCGCCAAAATACCATCAGCAAGCCCAATAACAAGCTGTAACGCCGCATCCAATATTTGTGGCAGATTATCAATTAGTGTTTTGACAATGAACATAATCAATTCCACAAGTGTGGGTATCAGCCGTGGAAGCGAATCCGCGATTCCGTTTGCCAGCGCAACAATTACTTCCACTGCACCTTCCAGTAAAAGCGGAAGCGCAATGACAATACCATCCACTATGGTATTGACCAACATTAACGCCGTTTCAATAAGTTTGGGTAAATTGTTCACAATGCCCTCAACTAAGGCAGTAATAACGCCCGGAGCCATTTCCGCGATAACGGACACCAGCGTGTTTACAATTTCCAGTATCTGCGGAATAGCTGTGGCGATACCTTGCACAAGGTTTTGAATGCCCTCTTGAAGAGCATCTTGTGCTACTTCTTGTCCAGAAACAATATCCGCAAATGCCATCGTAATCTGTGCCAGCCCCGGTAGAAGTGTCGCACCAATACTTGTTTTGACACCTTGAAATGCCATTTGCAAATCCGTCTGTGCATTGTTAAAAGCAACAGAAGCATCTACCAATTCGTCACCCATGACAATACCCAAATCGTGGGCTCGCTGCCGCATTTCTTCTATGCTTTCAGTGGTGCTGTTCAAAAGCGGCATTAATTCCATGCCAGCCCTGCGACCAAAAATCTGTAAAGCCATGTTGGTTTTTTCCGTGCTTGGCGGCATAGCTTGGAACGCCGCGATGGTGGCTTCCAAAGCCTCCTCCGGCGTTTTGTCGCGTATGGTGTCAAAATCCAAACCGAGGCGTGTCATTGCCTTTCCGACCTTACCGCCGGATTCGTCAACGCCACCCATAGCGTTTTGGATATTTCTTAAACCATAACTCATGTGATACATAGATGCGCCCGATTGGTTTAATATGTAATCCCATTCTTGCATACCCTGCCGGGATAAACCCAGCTTGCGGGAAGTCTGGTCTACATTTACACCCAAATCTGCGGTTTCAGTAGAAATGTCAAACAATGCTTTCCCAGCCGCCGCCGTAGCCGCACCAAGGGCAGTCACCGCCGCGCCAATGGCAATGCCTACGGTTTTAAGCGTATCGCCCAGCCCTGAAAATCTATTCTCGGCATCACTGGCAATATCACCCGCTTTGTCTAATTCCCCGGCGAAACTACCAGCACCATCCCCTGCGTTATCAAAGCCGGAAGATGTACCATCCAAAGCCCTTGTGGTAGAATCAAGTTCACGTTCCATGTTATTTAATTCCGCTTGCGCCTTATTAAGCTGAATCTGCCAATTTTGGGTGCGTTTATCGTTTTCGCCAAAACTATCCGATGCGTTTTGTAGTGCCGCTTGCAAGGCGGAAATTTTATCTTTCTGTGCATCAATTTCCTTGTTTAACATCTGTTTCCGCGCAGTAAGAGCCTCCATGGATTTATCATTTTTATCGAATTGAGAGGTAATTAATGCCATCTCACTCCCAAGAACCTTGAAAGACTGATTAATATCACGAAGCGCGTCTTTGAATTGTTTGTCTCCCTCTAACCCTATGCGTAGCCCAAAGTCAGCAATGGCCATCACCCCCGATTCAAAACGGAATTATTTCATCAATGGAAAGTTGTCGATGTGGTTTTTCCATACCCATAAATTGTTTATGGCAAGCCCACAAATCTAAAAATAATCCAAGTGGCATCGTCCAGAATTGCTCATCACTCATGTGCATCTGCACTGTGCCATAATAATAAAGCCGGGTAAAAACTTCGTTATCTGTTACCCGGCAGTCTCGTTTTTTGATTCACCTTCTGATTCGCTGGTTACGTTGCGAGCAGTACCTTTGAACATCGCCTCTGTGATGGCATTTTTATATGTGGCTAATTCCAAAGGCGAGGTTAAAAGTTCCACTTCCTCTTCGGTTAATAAATCCTTGGGCGCATCCTTGTGTTTAAGGTTGTAAATCAAAATGGACTGATTCGCCAAAAGCGTAAGCAACCATACAATTTCATCCAGTGCCATTTCAAAATTTTCTGCCTTCATCAGCCGTTCGCCAAGGTTCTCCAAACCGCCATACCGCCCAGCTATCGCTTTGGTAGCTTTGGTTGTGAGAATCATTTCGTATTCCTCACCGCCGATTTTAATTACTGCACTGCGCTCGTTATCCATTTTATTCCTCCTCCGGCTCAAAAACAGGCTCATAGACTTGCGTGTACCAATTTGTTATAGTGTTGTCAGAAACTCCGGGGTCACCTTGGGTAACTTCGGCTTTCCACGGATGTTTACCCGTAGCATCCAGCCTATTCCTACGGAGAATAGTGCCTTCGATGGTAGGTGTTTGGAAGGTGATGGTGTCACCTTTGGTTTGCAAATTAGCCGCAGGGAATCCAAACTTTACCCGGTACATCCAAAAATAACGATAGACACCGTTTGGCTTTGCCGCACGAAAGCCAATGGCTACAGGGTTGCTTTCATTTTCGGATGCGGAAATTAAAACGCCATTATCGTCCACGGATGCGCCTGTTAAATCTTGAACAACTGACACACCAATGTCATCCACGCCCAGCACCAGCCGCCCAGATTTGAAATCCTTAATAACATACGCCGCGCCATCATCAGCATATAATGTCGCTTCTGCCAGTTCGATTGTGATATCCGCACTAATAGCTTTTGCCAGTGAAATGGGTACACCATATGTTTCCTCGCCATTTGCATCTTCCGTAATAGTCGCATAGTATAATTTATCCATGCCAACAGTTGCCATAAACTCACCTCTCTTTTATATTTCGGTTGGGTAAATCCGCGCCACATCTATGCCATAATGATGATATTTGGTATCGTCCTCATGGTCGATATATTGCCGAGAAGTAATGGTAAAATCACCAGCAAGCAACGCACCTGTGATTTTATTTTTTAGTTCGAGATAATTTCCCTTGGAATAAATAGAAATCCGCGCCTCTTGCTGGTCATATTCAGGCAGATTATTGGCGAAAAGTTGAAACGTGTCCGCAAGTGGAGTAATAACAACATATTCGTCTAGAGCAATGCCCGAAAACACGCCTGTTTCAACCGATACGCCCAGCCCGGAAAGAAGCGTATTAAGTTCTACAAGAACGCTCACACACGGCTCACCTCTTCATCCATTTTCCTTTTCATGGCATCTATGGCTGCCTCGCGTGATGAACTTCTTGCTGGTTTCAAAAAGGGTTTAGGTGGCTGACCATGTCTGCCATGTTCCAGTATATTTGCGATTTTTGCATTAGAATCACCCGTGCCGCGCCTTGGTTCGTTAAACCCAACCTTCACGTTGTAATTTCTTTCACGGTCTAGCTTCGCAGGGGAAAGCCCCAGTGCACCAGCCAACTCGCCTGTAGAACGGGATGGAAACTGGGTATCCCTGCCCACAACCGCATTCAAATTTTGCCGTACTTGTTCCAGCACCACTTCGCCCCCGGCTTCGAGAACGCGAGGCACAATCTCATCCGTCCGCTCGGCAAGCCGTGAAATAGTATCCATAAAATCTTCAGGCAGGGAATATGTCGCTCTTGCCATGTAATTCACCCCCAATGTTAATTTTTACTTGGCTCTATTTTTTCAGCCAGCACCTCAATATACATACCACGCCCACGCACATCTTCCACGCTGATAATGTTATAACGCTCTCCATCGCAAATAATATCCATAGCGGCAGTTACCTCAAGCTCCGGTATCTTACGGAAACGGAAAAGCGCGTTTGACGTAGAAAACGCGGCACGGTTACGCCATGATTCGTTGCCGTACCGCATTTCCTTATAGGCACGAACAGATGCAAGTGGTTCATCGTTTTGTATGGCAAAACCCGCGCTGTCCTTGGTCGGCTCGTTCGACACTATGCATATGAAAGAACGCATTTTTCCGAAACTCAAACCGACCACCTCTTGTTCATGGCGAGCAGACGATTAACACTTTGCCAAACTTGCCCTGCGGCGTTTGTATTATCTGCGAAAAAGCCGCCTGTCGAGCCATCCCTGCTTTCAAAAAAATGGCTCGACAGCATGATAACCCCCTGCTCGGTAGCCGGAGGCATTTCTTCATCTTCACTATATACAAGATGTTGGTAGCCTTCGGCATAATCAATGGCGGCACGAATACATTCGCAGATTAAATCATCGTCCTCATCATGTGATATAATCAAATTGGCTTTAACCCTTGGGAGTAGCTTTTCAACTTTACCCACGCCGCACCCTCCTATTTGATATCTTCCTCTTCCATTTGAAGAAGCTGTATACCTTCGGCAAGAATGACTTTACCGTCCACGCGCTGTGTTCCGATGAATCCCACCTGACCATTTCCGGCAAAGAGTTCATTAAGCCGTTGCACAGTACGTCCCATGCGGTCTGCAACCCAATAATGAGCAAAATCGCCAAATGCAACAGGCAATGACCCCGGTTCAACAATGGGAACATATGGCGAAGTATACAGGCGATGCCCCAGCAATCTGTCAGGCTCTCCAGATTGAACACTTGGTTGCCATAAATATTGACCATTGGCATCCTTTAATTTGCGAATAGCAGAAACCGTAATGTCCCGCATGAGAAATACAGCGTTTCTGCGGTACGGACTTTTGAGGGCATAAATTAAATCAATAAGATTGTCAGTAGTGATAGCCTTGCCAGCGGTAACACCAATAGTGCCGCCCCCGGTTGCACGGAAGATGCCCGTTGGTTTATCCGCGCCATCACCAATACAAAACGCCTGTTCTTCAGCTACGCCAAAGGCTCTGGCAAAATCATCAGCGATATAGGTTTCAAGGTTAAACATGGAATCCTGTAAAAGTTCAACGCTTATGCGAACCAGCGTAGCCAGTTTGTAAGCATCCAAGGATTTCTGGTCGAATTTCAACATGCCTTCAGTAATAGATGTGTTTTCGGGTGTCCAGTTGGCTACAGATTTATCGGCGGCGATGGGAATTTTACGCTCCGCATTGGTGGTAATAACCCGTGCGATTCTGCGGATTACATTGTATTCGTCTAGCCCTTTCACTATTTGGCGTTCGAACTCGACAGGCACAAGATAACCGCCGTCTGCATCGGGAGAAGTGCTTAATACGTTGTGAATTGTTTGTTTCCCGCGAATGGCAAGACCGAAATCTTCTTTATATTCGTTGGATGCCATACCAGTTTTGGTAGCAGGGGTTTTGTGGGGAGTATTGATAATCGGTTGGCTGGTCGGCTGGCCCATTTCCAAATCGTGGGCCGCTTGACGTTCCAGCCTTTCGATTTCCTTGCCCAGATTAACCATATCTGCTTCCATCTTGTCGTGCTCGGCGGCGGCTTCCGTAGGAACCATGCCGTTTGCATCGCGCTTGCTGTCCAGAAACTGCTTTGCAGAACTCCAGAGTTTGTTACGCTTTTCGCGTAGTTCAAGAACTGTAGAC
>Ga0123355_10012765_pt1 | contig 13029 bp, 6 predicted proteins | sample TergutEmb28metaG_3_FD_89872 | JGI IMG/M metagenome (GOLD analysis project Ga0123355, IMG submission 89872) | Embiratermes neotenicus P1 segment gut microbial communities from Petit-Saut dam, French Guiana - Emb289 P1 | ecosystem: Host-associated > Arthropoda: Insects > Digestive system > Gut ... | reverse complement strand
GTTGTAAAATCTACCTGATGATTGCCAAAGTGTGCCGAAAAGTGCAGTAGATGACAATTGGATGTACAATGTTATAATATTTGTATTTGCACTGAAAATCAATACAGACATTCCAACATAAATCTTTTGCCATGTGTGTCCACCACAGAAAGCCCTCTGGCATTATGTTAATAATCCACTGCTTGATTATGATCGCATGTGGAGATTTACAGCTTTTTTGTTTTTTTTTTTTTTTTTTTACCTTCTTTCACAGTTTTAGTAGTAGATGATTTAGGTCTCGTGGCATGCGATGCTTTGTCATTGAATGAATGGTTCTTGATGTTTTGAAGGATTGTAAAGCCTTCAGAATTTTGGGAACCACTCACTTAACAGCATAGCACCAAAAGGCTTGAGTGGTTAACTACATTGCTGTGAGAACCTCAGAACTTTACTAATAGTTCACATGTTGGAATAACAGATGGCAGCTGTTGTATGTTTCCCCATACTAAACAGTCTCTTGTTTAAAAAAGTTTTTTGCATAAATTTAATTGTAGCTGGTAGTACTGAGGTGGAATACAACAAGAATGGCAAGGGTCTAGGGAATATGGATAGGATTGCCAATCATATTGTTAATTAGTGTTGAAAGACAATGAAAACCAATAGCTATTAAGGTTTTCCTTCTTTGAGAATGATCTCATATGGAGTAATGTACTTACCAGCATGAAGATCTAATACACAAAAGAAAATGCATTACTTTGTGAATGCATATTGCCTTCAGCTAAAACGTTAGCTGTATTGATGAAAATTTCTATACCACATTTTCTCTCCTTGTGCATCTTCAGGTCCTTATGCTGGTAACTGTACAACTGTAGAATATGCCTTAGGTTGGAAAAAGTGGGCTGACAAACCATAAGTGCAATGCATCAGGGGGCTGTGAGTGCTTGTTATGTATCTGAAACTGAACGTAGTGTTCTGGCCACTCGGGATATATCAGCTTTGTCGCAGCGTTTTTTCCCATCTGGGGCTCTGCTGTGGCTGGAGTGGAATAATTATCCTTTAGAGACAAAATCAACGGTGAAACTTGTCATAGTCTGAATACAAGGGTTTAACCCTTATCCTGCTAATGTGGAGAATATGGTGAGCTCCTAATAATGCCAGCAAATGGCAGGTGGGATTTAATTTGGCGTTTAAAGTGTTAAGGCATGTGTGTGAAGATTTTACATTATAATGGAATACATTTGTTATTGTTATACAACATATTATAATATTTCTTTTTGAGTACATAATATGACTCAATATTTTTATATACCAAAGAAGCGAAGGATAAGAAAAAATAAGAAATTCTCTGAAATATGAAAATTATCTTTCCCACATTATCTAAACATTTAAGAAGTAGTTAGTGAGTGCATTATTATAAATTTGAAGTCTTGTCGTTAGGGATTTGAATATAATCCACTGCCTGTTGTAGGTTTTGTGAAAACTTTGCCTACAGAACTATTGGTATGTATGCTGCAATAGTGAGAATGTTGTATGATGAAACAATGATCTGTTTTCTGAGCAGCTTAGCAATAATGAAATGCTCCTGATTCTTTGGCAGCTACTTTACTTGAAAACTGCAGTATGCGATGAAGTTGATGGACTGGGAAACTGGGATAGGCAGTTCAAAAGATCAAAATTGTGGATGAAAATCTATCTAATCTGTTTCAATATTTTTTCCTATATAACTTTTTTTCTTTATATATGTTGCCTGTTATAGCATGTTTGAAACATGATGGCACACACGCAGAAACCAGATTTGGTCTTTCAGCGAAACAGACAAGTACATTTAAATCGATGGGGGTGTCAGGTCAGTCGATTACTGGCAGTCGAGGAGTGCAGATCAGCAGACAGCGATTGTATAGACCGTGTTCCGACATACAGTGCAAGGCTGCTGGCTACCCACTCCATTCGCATCTTTCCCCTTCACTTCCCCTCCCATGCGTCACCGTGTGCCATCAGGTTCCGAACACGCTATACCTGTTTTACTCTATGTGCTCACAGAGTTACAGTTTTTATTTCTTTTCTTAATTCTTTAAGTAACAAGAAAATACCTTGGAAGACTGGAATATATATCTGATCAGAACGTGAAATTGCTATTTTGGTTTCTGAAACATACGAAGAACAAACTTTCTACAAAAAGATAATGTAGTCATGTTCAGACAGTTGTTTTGGATCCAAACTCTATATTTTTGTGTCTAATAGTAAGAACTAGTCAGATATAAGAAAGCTAATATTTTTCTGGCAATACACACTGGTACACAACACTGGCAAATTTTATGTCCAAAATGGCTCTTTGTATAACTAGGTCATATATAAGACGGTGAACACATGTGAGGTCCTTGCACTGGTGCTGAAGACTGATGTCTTAAATTGATGCATCATTCACCGTGAACTTCTATGTAACAAAGTTCAACATAGTACAGAATATGTTGTGAAGAACATCTGTGAGTTTAATTGCTGGACTGGGCTGTCATCAGGGACTAGATGTAAGATGCAAGGTGGAGATTATTTAGATTCTACATTAAAACTGTTGCCTTAAGTCAGCTGACCTATTACACAGTATAACTTATAGTCCCAAAATCTACAGATAATGTACGAATATTCCTGGCCTCTAAATGTGTTATTCTATGCCAAATGTAGAATGATTTAATGGTGTATAATCATTTTTGATTGTAAAGTTGAAGGCTGATTTCAGTAACGAAATGTGAAATGTTAAAAATTTATGTCATCAGATGTTTAGAATAAAGCATCCCCAAATACTAACGTCCTGTAGCCTCAGAAGTGGGAGACTAAGTATTCTACAGATTCAAGTCTTATTGTTTGTTATGCCTTGCTGAGCAGTAAATAGTTACTGATGATTTTAGACATATTGTACTCTTCCAAAACATCAGTAAGTGTTTACCAGTTGACATAGCATAACGTCTGATATGACTCAAATCTTCATCAACACCGCTGTGATAACCTTAAATCTCACTGAGTTTTCCATCCGTATTGAACTCTTTTTTACTGAAAATGTGACACCAGATTTTTCCACTGTTAAATGAGTTATCATTTCCTGGCTTCAGAAAATTTGCTTTGTGGACAGAACATTTACTAAAGATGTTTATGGCTAATCAGCAGTTACTTTAGATAAATCGTGTCAAATGTTGACATAAACTGTACATATTAAAGGCCACGCACGATTCCTTATACTTCTGTTGGTAATAAGTTTTGCCTTTTTAACACTGGAACACATGTCAGAGTATTTATCTCAGTAATTAACCAACTTGATGCACAAAATTTTTGTGCATCAAGTTGGTTAATTACTGCACATGTGCTCGAAACATGTAGAGGTATGAAATAAACTTATTGTAAAACAAAAATTTTGTGCATCAAGTTGGTTAATTACTGAGATGCACGGTCAGCAAAATGTAAAAAAATGTAGAGGCATATATTAAACTTGTTATAAAACAAGAATTTGTGCATCAAGTTGGTTAATTACTGAGATAAATATACTGAGATGCACGGTCAGCAAAACGTCAAAAAACATGTCAGTGTTCCTTATTTTAGGTTTAATATAATTTACTCCATAAAATTATATTTTCTGTAGAAATAACTGCTGCATGTTAAGTTTCCTTTCTACCAAGCAAATTCAGTATGCTTTGCTTACTTATCAAATGAGAAATATTTCTTACAAAAATTTGATCAGAATTGTGATCTTTTACAGTTCATTTGCAGAATACTAAACTACATCATTTGTCTATCTGTGGGTTTTTGGTTAATGACCTGCTAGCATAACTTTACAGCCCAACACCTCTCAAATACTAATTCATTACATTTAAGTACGACTGTTAACCAAAGACATATTGATAATAATTTATTAATTGGATTCTTTTTGTCAGTAATGTATAAATTGTACATAATTTTTAAACTTTGAGACAAAGGCTTAAATGTGCAGCTTCCCAGTTTTTGCTACCAACAATTCTTTGTCATACTGTTGATGTCAGCAACGCTACATTTTTAAATGTCTGAGTCAGTTAAACTGTAAGGAAATTGAGAGACCTTGATCAATGTGTAAACCAGACCAATCACACAGAAAATGTTGTTCTTGTATATCAGTAAAGTGACAAACGCACACCAGCAATTTGAAGAATAAAGTCAAATTGTTAGACAGTTTGCAGACAAGCCTAAGCGTGTCATAATGGCAGAAATGATTAATATCTTTATCTATGCAACGGATGTACTAATTCCAGCAGGACTGGAATATATTTTTACTTCAGTAAGTTTGCTCGTGAAGGAAATTGATATAAAGTGAGGGGGTTATATACAATATATATATATATCTGTGTGTGTGTGTGTGTGTGTGTGTTGCTGAATAATTTTACATTTTTTTGTCCCAGTATGTTTTTATAATACCGTGTTTTACATTTTTTAGTTTGGAAAGAACATGAAAGGCTGAAATCATCAAGTGTAATTTTTATGTGAATGTATATATATATAAAATATAATGTACATAATGCATAAGCAATGGGGAATGACAGTGACAGTGATAATTAAAGTAATGCATGTGTAATGTGAAACTGCATAATCCTTGGTCTAAAAATGGAAGTTGAAACAAAAATATAGAAATTAATCTTCCATAATTTGAAATTTTCATTGAGGGGCTTGCTGTGTTTTTCTTCTACTTTTAAAAACAATTTGTATTGACATTTGGCGGACTTGTGCATGTTGGTTTTTAAATGCAGAACATCGTAAGTTTTCCCTAGATAAATGCTGGTCTTGCAGTTAATGTTATGAAAGGGGCAGTACAGTAAGGGGTAGTTTCACCCAGCACAAAAACTTTCCTAGCAGTTTTGTGATTGATTTTGACACATCATCTCAGTGAGAAGCACATGCCTTTCCTTTCTTTCTTTCTTTTTTTCAGGAGGAGTAGACTGAATTCCTATGTTTAGATGCAAAAATAATTATGTCCGTATAGACTGTTTTCATTTTGTTGCTAAATGAAAATATTCAATAAAAAAATACCCCCTATTTTTAAGAAATAAGAGGACATATTTGGAAAGATATATAAAATTCTCTTATCTTTACATACTTGCATTGTTTTACAAGATTATTATTAGAAATTTGAAAATATTTAACCCTTTGGTGTTTTTAATATTCTAAAATATGGAAAATTGAAATTAATATGTTGTCACATAATGAAATGTGGTATGAACTTGAAGGACTTTTGAAAAGTTCAGGACTACTGATGAAACATTTCTTGTTTGTGTGTGCTGTGCCTGTAAATATTTCTGTGCCCAGAGTAAAGGAAGACTTTTTGACTGAAGTATAATTACAAGGGTTTGTATAACTTTTGAAAACTATTGACTTCAGTATATATTGTACCCTTGTGGAATGTGACACCGTATAGGTTTCAGAAGAATGTGCTGCTGTCGCTTGACAGAAGGCAGTTGGGTTGTACAAGCAGGCTGCAAGAAAGATTATTTGTAAGATGAAGGGAAGGGGCAGGCCAATAGGAACACTTACATTGTCCCCGAAAATCAAGGAAATTCGTTTCTTTGAAGTGTTGCTATCTACCGCCAAAGTTATGTGGCATCATAACCCAAAATACCACATTTCAAATAGTCTGTTTAATTTGACAGAGACCATCCCATTGTGTAGTAACAAATTTGTATAATGTATTATATTCCATTAATACACATCTATGTATCAGTACACAGGCTTTGGTGGTCTAGGGGTAGTGTGCTGGCTTTTAATTCGCGGGTTCAATCCCGGCCGAAGCCGTCGAATTTTTAGGGCGAAAAAATCCTCAGCACGCCTTCCTTCGGAGGGGAAGTAAAGCCGTCGGTCCCATGTCGTAAATATGCGACATGTAAAAGATCCCTAAATTTACGTGGAAGTCAGAATTTAGGCAAAATTACTACCGGACATCTTTCTCGCTTACATTTCCACATTTTGCTGCTAGGATCTCTCGCATCGTTGCGGACGGAGGCACCTGGCGGCTAAAGTGAGAACGTCTAAACAGGCGGGGGAAAGCAACGGCAAACTACCCCCAAGAACTTGCCCAGGATGCAGTGTGCCAGAGCCATACCGGTCACATGACTGGGCTCTGGTTCCTGCCAAACCCGGCCTTCAAGGCTGAATACTAATGAATGAATGAATATCAGTACAGTGACATTATATATACACTCAGGTCAGGTCGAAACATGTAGCCATAATGTGACCTGAGTGTGTATATAATATCACTGTACTGATATATAGTTGTGTATTGATGGATTATAATACATTATACAAAGTCTGTTTATTGCTACTTTAAATTTGCATTTTCATTTGTATGATTTGTGGTACTCAATGATAGACTGTTGAAAGTTTTTATTTGAAGACAAACTCAGCAATTTGATCACCAGTATTTTTGTCACTTAAACCAGGGAAGGGTGAAAATATTCAAGATATGATTACTGAGTCCTGACCTAAGGTTGTGTACTTTGACATGTCACCAGTTGATATGTGTGTATTATATTCCTGTACAAAATCATTTGTTGTGACAGCTAAGGAAGACAGGGTGATATAATATGATTCCTCTTTGGACCATAATGAGTCGTGGAATGTTTGCCGGGTTGAAAATTCAAGTCCGAAATGGTAACTGACATATTATGTGACTCTATGCAGTCATGTTATAGTTTTTTACTGAAAATGTAATGCTGTGTGGATGTGTAGTCTTATTCTTTAATCTGCTAGTCTTGATTCTCTAGATGGTTGCTTGTTTAAAACTGATACTTGGCACATTGAAATTGTGGTAATTTTTGGTTTGCGCTGATGTTCTAGAGAGGAAACTGTCTATGTGTATGTGAAGAAGGTGTAATTTAGTTATAAGTTTGGTTTTAATTTATATGGTTGATATCCAGTAGTTGCACTGTTTTGTTTGCATTCTTTAACACTGTCTGACTATATGGAGAGAAATGAGGCAAAAATGTTGATGAAATAGATTTTTTGATATTATGCAGATTCAGTGCATTTATGGAAATATCTAGGTCCAAATAAACAGATATGCTTAAATATATTTGTAATAGCTATGCCAACAAATGTGTTATTATTTAAATGTGACAGTAATATATTGGAAGTTTCATGAAATATTAAAATGAATATACGATGGTTTAATTCCCACCTTCAGAGGCATAGAGAGATTCACAGTTTTGAAGTATTTTTTGAATTGTCAGGAAGCATTTTTTTCTTTTCTTCAAACATCTTCACTTTCGTTGTCATGCCACATAGTTGATAATTTTGATCTGAAATCCTTTATTTCTGGATATGTTTGTCTGTTATGTCTTAACAATTAACTTCTATATCCTTAACTCACCCAAAATTGTTGTGAATGGAATGCTAATTTCTCTGCATTTCGTTTAGATGAGTCTGAAAAAAATTAGATTTACATTTCAATTGTACTTGGATATCAATAATATTTTATTGTTTGAAATTAACCCAGAGTTTGGTGGAATATAAGTGTGTTAGTGAAATATATGTTTAGTTTTAAAGCATAAGCAGTGACTATGCAAATGGCTGTGTACCTGTAAGTTACCAATGCCTTGTTGTTTTGTGATGATTTAGTATTCATTATGAAGTCTGATGTTTCAAGGTTATGGCAGAATCTTAAATGATCATGACACCAAGGGGACCGGACTCTTTCAGTGGGGTTGAGTGTTTTGTGGGACTGCTTACTGCCACCTGATTTAAAGGACATCTTTCATATTAATAGGTTTAGTAAGATATATTTACAGTGCATTCTTTAGTGCTGTGTTACTTTCATAATATATTGGCTATTGCATGATAGTATTTTAACAAATTAAAAATCCTTCTGTGAAAAATATAGCACTGCTCTGAATTTATATTTTGTGCATTATAATCCTGAAAAGTGACCATAAAATTCAGCTGAAAGTTGGGCTTCATCATGACATAACCATATCAAAATCTTCATTTCACGTCAAAGTGTACCATTTATTAAACCAATTAAATACACATTCTACAAAATTAGTGGAGTATCTCCAATATCTTTCGGTGCAAGTGTTCAGGGAGAACAAAATTCCAGTTTCAAAAACCAGTTGCTATTGACGTTAATTTATACTTGATTAATGTCAACAATGAACCTGCTACAGACTATTTTATAAATAGCAGCTTTCCAATAGCAAGTGGTTTTTAACCCTTTGATGCCTAACGACTCCTATAGTGGTTGTACCGCACTGCTAACCTCTAAACTTTGCATTTTATATATTTATTCAACAAATACAGGTACTGAATACTTTGAATACGGTATATACTCTCCGTTTTTTTTTATCTTCAAAATGCAGTTTGTTTCATAATTCTAACACATTTGGTTCCTGTTTTATTCACATTTTATATACAGAATGTGCTAAAATAAAAAAAAAAAATATTTCTGGCACCAAAAGGTTAAATCTGGAATTTTTTCTCCCTGAAGATAGTGTGCATGTACCAAAACAGGTTGGAGATGCTGCTTTATATTGTGTTAATTAACACTGTGCATTTAGTTGATATAATAAACGGTATACATAATATACAAATGCCCAGAATGGACAAATTTAAAATTAAAGAAATTTATTTCATATGAAATTATATTTTATATGTGTTTTGTGATGACATGATAATTTGGTGTTGCTAATGTGATGTTTTGAAATAAGCTAGGAAAAATAGCCTGGCACCACTGTTTGTCATTTCACGTATTTCACTAGATTGTGTTTCATTCATTCATTCCATTGGCACGTGCAGAATGCGATGATTCCTTGCCGTTCTCAGGAGCTTCTTCCATTCCTCTCTGTTATGTACTTTTTCCTGCCACCCTTCTCCACCAACTATTCTTCCACCCTCTCTCACCTCATCTTGCCATCTGTTTCTTGGTCTACCTCTCAATCTTGTTGTTCCCCTATTCCTATATAATAACCTGTTGGGAATTCTATTTTCTTCCATTATCTGTACATGCCCAAACCAACATAATCTATTTAACCTTATTGTGTCTATTATGGTAGGTTATTTAACAGGTGCATACATTTCTTTATTGGCTAATATCCTCCACTTTTCTTTTTCATTTTTATATACTGGGCCTAAAATTCTTCTACACAATTTCCTTTCAAAAATATTCAATTGTTTTCTATCTCTCTTTGTTAGTGTCCAAGTTTCTGATTTATATGTTAACGTTTCGTCTATTATTGTGTTCTTTAGTCTTAATTTTAGTTCCTTTGATATGTTTTTAAAAAAATTTTGTAGCATAAAGTATGTTTTGTTAGCATTTTTTATTCTTTCTTGCAAGTCTATTTGGTTATTGTTATCTTCATTAAGTATAACTCCTAAATATTTAATATTTTCCACTCTTTCAAATTTGTAATTTTTTTGTTTCCAAATGTTCTATTTTATTTTTCTTTAATCTGTTTTCCCTTTCTGCTCTCATATATTTTGTCTTTTCTTGGTTAATCTATAGTCCGAACTTTCTGGCAATGTTTTCCATTTATACAAAAATTTTCTTATTTCTATTAAATTTTTTCCAATTAATGTTATGTCATCTGTATATGCTAATACATTCAATTGTTCTTTACCAATCTTTACACCACTAGGAACCATTTTTACACTTTGTATCACTTTTTCTAATGCCAAATTAGATAATATTGGTGATAAAGGATCACCTTGTTTCAAGCCTGTTTTATTTACTAGATTGTGTTTGATAGACCTTAATACCAGACAGTAATATACATCTTTCACAGACACTTTATTTTATCTGACAAACATTTTTTGCCACTCCTGCTGCTACTCCATGCCCACACATATGTGTGTGTGTGTGAGTGTGCTTTTGCGGTTGGCTGAGCTTTTTTAATATAATAATTTAAGTGACAAAGAGTGATGAGTGATACTTGTCAGATAAAATATAATTATAACAGCACTGAAGAAACGCTGCTTGACCATATTATTGTGACATAATCACGGCGGAAAATTGAGTTGTTAAGTTTTCTACGGCAGTGGGTATGAATACATGCAGTTTGGTACGTACATTGTGACTGTTGTTTTGCAACCTGCTGTTTCTATCTTCAGTGGTTACAAGACAGTGGCAGAATGTTTTTTTCCAAAAAGTTGGTACCTTTCACACTACATAGTATCAACTTGCAGAAGACTGTCAACCTTGATGGTGCACACTTTATTGCCAGAATAAGGATTAAGAGTTTAGTTGCACGCAATTGTGCCATGTGTTAAGATGTACATCACATGTTTTCAGTGTTCTTTAGTGTCTTTCATTGACATTTGTGTTACCAGAGTGTTCAGATTTCACCAATTATCTTTCAGAAACATTTACATATCACAAATGTTCTGCTTACTGTGATGTCCAATTTCAGATTCTTTCAATATGCCCAATTTCACTGGCATTTTAATAGCCAAAAAACGTTTCGGATTAAGTTTTTGTATTACCACACTGAATCCAAAAACTTATCATGAGTTACAGAACGTGAAAGATAATATGAATTTGTTAAAAACCAAGAGCTTAAAAGTCTGCAACATGATAACACTGTCACAAAAGAACAATTCCTTCTGCCAAGTGTGGAAAACTTAACAGCTTGCATGGGGCAGTGTAGCACTGCTAACGCAGAGTTGCGTTGTGGTGGTGGTGGTGATTAGATGAAATAATTCTGTAGCCTTGAATCATGTAATTTTTTATGTATACTAATAGATATTATTTATATTACATATTTGTTATTTGTGTGTTTAGTGTTTTGGAATGCTTGAATTAAGATTTGTGAGGTGACTGTGGCAACGACTAACATTGTTGGAGCGCTGGATTTTTGCATCAATAGTATGAGGGAAAGTCATTAAATAACAGGAATTTTATTCTAAAATGCATGGAAAAGTATGCACAACGAAAAATCTTATTTCGGGACACAAAATGGCTCCTTAGCAATATGTCATATAGGGGTCGTGATGGTCAAGCAGTTTGAGCCTGCGCAGTAGGCCGTACAACATGGCCGCTCCATTGTCAACTTGCACCGTGGAAGAGCAATGAAGCGTTATTGGTTTTTTGTGGTATGAAACCTTCTGAAATCTACAGAAGAATGAAGGTTCAGTATGGCACCATTGGACTTTCACTTGTTTGGACCTATGAAAGAACATTTGTGGAGCCAGAAGTTTGCAGATGATGATGAGGTAATGGAGGTGGTGCAAAGTTGGTTAAAGGCTACGCCAAAAAGCTTTTTTCTAGAGGGCATCCGCAAGCTTGTGGACAGGTGGACCAAGTGTGTTGCGAAGCAGGGGGACTGTGTTGAAAAATAAGACACAAACAATTTCTGTAAGTATTGTTGTAAAAAAGATATTACGAGTATAAAATTTCCTGTTATTTAATGACTTACCTTCGTAATATGAAGTTCTGTTGTGACAAAAGAAAGCATTGATTATTTTGAAGCTGGAAAAGGGGATGAACATTAATGAAAAATAGGGCAGTGGTCTTATTTGGATAATCATTCAGATATCAATATTTTCATTAATGTTTTAAGCAGCACTGGTATATTTGCTTTTATAATGATGACTGGTGCAGACACTGAAATTACTATTAGCTGAGAATTAGCTGGGAAATAGTGAGCACTTATAAGACCACGGAAATATTCAGCTGTACAAAAAACATAAACTTCTTTCAGGTGCAAAGCTAATGTTTACTCTGTTGAAACTGAAAGATAATATTGTAGAAAGATTTCGTGAACTTTGGTACTTTGAATCATTTGAAATAATAGTTGAAAGTTGTACACAATGTGAACATATAAAATAGTTTTAAACAGTTCTGTGAGTACTGTGTGGACAGTATAGGCTATTAATAGTTAAAAAAAATTAATAAAGGAAGTTTACAAGGAAATAGAAAATGAAGTTGTGTGAAACTAGCTAGTTCATCTGCAGCACAAGTTATCATCACTCCATTTAATATTTGACACAGTTACTAACTTGAATAGTGAAAGAAAATGCTTACTGTATCTTATTTATGCCTTTTATTTAGTTATGCTTGCAGCTTTGGGAACTGACGATGTAATGGAGATTTATTTTTTATTTAAACATGTAATTAAAGATATTACAAGTAAATTTATTTAGTCTACATAAAAAGTAATTTGGCAAGGGAAAAGAACAGCGTATAATTGTAATATTTTACAGAGCAGACTAAAGGTGCACATTAATGAATCTGTGTCCATTTCTAGTTAGTTTTTAATTTATTAGTGATGGTAATATTAATCTTGGACCACAGGAATTGATAGTTTGTGAAATATATTCACTTCAGCTTCTTGTGATGTCATTTGCAATTAATTGTTTCAGTAATTCCTGTGCAGCTAATTTTTGTAATGTAGAAGTTTATGATACACATGAAGAGTAACTATGGCTGTTAAAGAAGTTATGTCCCATGTACTTAAAGTTTTTTTGTCTTCTTGTAACATTAGAGTTTATTTATCTTCTTAAGTTAAAATTGGGAGCTCTCATCTTCTGCTTTTCTCATACCAGTAAGCTGTGTGATTGTTGAGGGTGCAAGAATTTGGACCCCATAATATCCATTTGAAATGTAACGCATTAGAGGTAGTTCATTCATGTCTCAGTATTAGAGATTGATCGTCTGAAGAGTAACCATGCTCAGATGTGATGGTCATGATTTGTAAAGTTGAATTTTTATAATAATTATGCCTATCATTTTTTTAAGAATTACATGTTGATTTCTTGATATTATGAAGTAGTTTTATAAGCATGAACTATGTTTTATGTTCCTGTGACCGTGCATCGTGAGCAAAGCATGAAGAAAGAATACCAACAAGATGCAACAATATAGATGATTTATTGTCAATTGTAGATGTTGATTATTGACAACAGTCTCGACATTTTTCGGGCATCTTTATACCCATCGTCAGGAGAAAAGACCACGTGTTACTGCATATGGAGTGTATTTGCTGGTAGTGTTGGATGTGGCAGGTTGCAGTACTGTGGTGCTACGTTGAGGGTGTGATCACTGTGAAGGTTGCT
>Ga0123355_10012764_pt1 | contig 13029 bp, 11 predicted proteins | sample TergutEmb28metaG_3_FD_89872 | JGI IMG/M metagenome (GOLD analysis project Ga0123355, IMG submission 89872) | Embiratermes neotenicus P1 segment gut microbial communities from Petit-Saut dam, French Guiana - Emb289 P1 | ecosystem: Host-associated > Arthropoda: Insects > Digestive system > Gut ... | reverse complement strand
GAAATAAACTTGCGCAACTTTCCGATTTCTTTATAGTCAATGGATGTTATCTTATCGACACAGAAGTTGCAGACGCGCTTCTTGCGGCGTCCACGTCTTTTTTGAATCACGTTATCACTCCTTTTTGAATGAGGGCTCCGCCCTCAAACTCCCTCGCTACAGCGGGCAAAGCCCGCTTCTGCTCCGCCGCCTTTGGCGGCGCGCCCCGCCCCGGCGTGGGCGGTTATTCGGGCAAAGCCCGCTTCCGCTTAGCCGCTCTTTGGCGGTGTGTCCCGCCTTGGCGTAGGCGGTTATTGCGGTATGATTGTTGTCATTTCAGCCTGGTATGAAATATCGCCTCGTGGTATCAACACTAGAAAAGGTTGTCCATTAGTATCAAAACCAAAAAAGGTTTACCATTAGTATCAAAACCGGGCTGGTCGACTTTCGTATTAACTAGAACGGCAAATCGTCGTCGTCTATGCTTTGCGTTATGGCCGAAAATCCTTCCGGCGGGTCGTATGAAGGCTGGCTGGGCGGCTGGCTTTTTTGTGGCGGTGCGCCGTATGTGTCGGCATAACCGCCGCCGCCTTGGTTTTGGCGGGCTTCGAAAGCCGCACGGCTTTCTGTGAAATTGACTTCTTCCGCCACTACTTCCGTACTCCATTTGCGTTGGCCGGTGTTGTCGGTATACTCGCGCACTTGTAAGCGCCCGCTAAGGGATACTTGCATTCCCTTTTTAAGATACCGCTCAACAAACTCACCCTGCTTGCCAAAGGATACACAGAAAATAAAGTCGGCGTCCGGCTCGCCTTCCTTTCTAATGCGCTTGTTTACAGCCAAGGTATACCGCGCAACACAAAAAGGCTCCGGGCCTTGGGAGTAGCGCACCTCTGGGTCCCTGGCTAAACGCCCCACTAATATGACTTTATTCATAATACCCCTCCTCTTACGGATTACTCCGCTGTAGGTTCGTCAGATACTACTTCAACCGGCGCTTCTTCTGCCGCTTCTACCGGTACAGCTTCTGCTTCTATTGGCTCGTCAGCTTCCGCTTCAGCGCTTTTTGGCGCTTCCTGCGCCGGGGCCGCTGCTGTTTCTACTTCGTCTTTACGTACGATGAGAAAACGCAGTACATTTTCCATCAGCCTAAGACGGGCTTCTACTTCGCGGGGGGTACCGGCTGGGGACGTAAATGTAATAAATGTATACATCCCTTCAGTCAACTTTTGTATGGGGTAGGCCAACTTCCTGCGGCCCCATTCGTCTACCTTGTCGATATTGCCGTCAAAGCGCTCGATTAAGCCTTTTATGCGGGTCATTTCTGCTTGGAAGGTTTCTTCCTCCAGGTCAGCCCTTACCACCACGCCCAATTCATACTTGTTCATGCTTACACCTCCTTTTGGACTTATGGCACGCCTCTTTTGTGCGCGCAAGGATAGGTTTGCCGCTATTTGTGCAAACTCAAGGCGCATATTACCACACTGTTTGAGGGTTGTAAACATTTTCATCCATTTCCCATACTATAAACAATCAAGCATGACACGCCTTTCAGGGGAGATGAGGGCTATGACACGCCAATACCGTATTCGGGGACGCACCCGGATTGCGGGGCAGATTAACGTGGGCGGCGCAAAAAATGCTGTGCTGCCTATTCTTGCCGCCGTGTGCCTTAACAAAGGTGAAAGCGAAATTCACAATTGCCCCAGGATAGCCGATACATTTTTATCTATCGAGATTTTGAAGCATATCGGCTGCCGGGTAGAATTTTCAGGAAGTACATTATATGTAGACGCTTCTAATATAAGCGTGATTGACATCCCAAGTAAATGGGTAGGCCAGATGCGCTCGTCAATTCTTTTTATGGGGGCCATGCTTGGGCGTACAGGTCAGGTAAATATCGCTCACCCCGGAGGGTGTCATCTAGGGGAGCGCTCTATCGGCTACCATGTAGACGGGTTAAGGGCCATGGGTATAGAAATTATTAACGACGACGGCATAATGCGGTGTAAGGGGATATTAAAAGGTGCGGATATACACCTGGCAACCGCAAGTGTGGGTGCTACGGAAAACCTTATGCTTGCAGGTGCACTTGCCATGGGCACCACAATCATTTCTAACGCCGCAAAGGAACCGGAAGTTGTGGACCTTGCGCAGTTCTTAAACGGAATGGGCGCGAACATACGCGGGGCCGGAACCGGCAAGCTTATAATAGAAGGAATGCAAAAGCTTACAAGCACAACCCACCGGGTAATGCCGGATAGAATCGTGGCCGGAACATACATGGTTGCCGCTGCCATGACAGCCGGGGAAATTAATCTTACAGATATCAGGCTTAATGACCTTGCGCCCATTACATCCGAACTATATAAAATGGGCTGCGAAATAAGCTGTATTGGGGATAGTATCACCCTGCGAGGGCCGAAACGGTTAAAGGCCTTACCATACCTGGAAACAACCGAGCATCCCGGCTTCCCTACAGATATGCAGGCCCAGTTCGTGGCGGCCTTATCCGTAGCAGAGGGCCGCAGTACCGTAATGGAGAGCATATACGAATCCCGGGATGCCCACGCTAAGGGGCTAAACCAAATGGGCGCGGATATATACACCCGGGCTGTTTCTACAAGTAAAACATCCCAGAAAAAGGCTACCTTGTTTGAGATACAGGGCCAGCCTGCCCTGGTGGGCTCCACTGTAGAGGCCAACGACTTGCGCGGTGGTGCTGCGCTGGTGTTGGCAGGGATTGCCGCCCATGGGGAGACTGTTGTAAAGAATGCCCAATATGTAGAGCGCGGTTATGAATGTATAGAGAAAGACCTATCGAATTTAGGCGCAGATGTGCGGCTGGAAGTAGGGTAGGGGGCTTAAAGCCTAAAAACCGGGTTGCTGCAAAACTGTTGTTTCGTCATTGTGGGTCATGCACGCAATGACGAAGCGCATTTTGCAGCAACCTGGTTTTTGCGAAACCTTTGATACAATTGTTGGAAGTCTCTGATGCCTTGATTTCGGGGATTTTTGGATTATGCAATATTTGTTTTGTTTATAAATAGCACTCATATTTGCATGACCGGCAAACAGGAATGTATATGTGCTGACTCATCGTTCAGAGTTTTATATTTTACCGAAACGTATTCTCAAGAGGCGGTGTTAGTTCAATACTGATTACATAAATTCCAAATTTTTCAAGATGCTCTGTCAGCCGTTCCAGTCCATGTTGAGAAGTCAAAGAGTGAAAATTGAATGAAAATTCGCCTCTTGCCCTCATTGCTAAATCATCTACAAATATGCTCGGTCTTAATGGCGACCAAGGGATTCCATGCTCAAGTTGTTGCCAAGGCAAATCCATATAAAATGCTGGTTCACCAGAGTGAAATCTTACTACTATATAATCCGTTTCAAGCAAAGTAATTGAAGGCCATGTGTGATGATATTCTCTCCCCGATTCAAATCGCGATGTCCAATATCTGTACCATCGCCAATTACCACCAATTCCACCAGTCATTCTGAAGCCCGAAAATTCACATATAAGGGTATCTTCAAACACAAGTCGTTCACCATTATGTTCAATTTCAATCCTAAATGGAAATTCAGCATACGTAATTTCAGGCATAGGCGGTCTAGGTAATAAAACTCCGCTTACTAAAATCACAATAAATGCCACTGGAGTTAGCAATATGAAGCATCCAACTGTTATTAAAGAAACTTTCAACATTCCTTTCCTCGAATGGAAAGAACGAATTAAAAAACCGGCTCCAATGCCAAACGCTCCCAAAATAGCGGTAACTACACAAAAGAGTATTATAATAAACAGTATCTCACTGGGATGAAAAAAAACAATGCCGATAATTATGATCACAACAGGAATAATCACGGATGGCATAATAAGCAACTTAGATGTCTTGATAATTATTGGAAATGCAAATACTGCAGGGATTAAAAGCAAGCTAAAAAAAGATATGACACCCAATCCTCCGACAATGCCAGAAGTAATATCTATCAATAATAAGATACCAATGATACTTCCCAAGACTTCCGCTATAGTTTTCCAACGCTGTATTGGATTATTTGCTTTGTCATTTTCTTCGGGAATGGTGACCATATTTATTTAACTCCCATCAAATATATGTTGCATATCTACTCATGAAAATATTTACACATAACATCATAACTATAAATAATGGGTGCAAAAGGATGCGGAATTGCACTCCATCATCATGGCTGACTTACTAATGTGCTATTGTATCGTAGTTGTTGTGAATACCCCGGTTTATACGTTGCTTTTGATACAAGCACTGCGCATCAAAACAATAGCGAAACACCCCTTTTTGTAAGACAACCCCAACCCGTACAATTTACTAAAACGGCCGTTTATCAAAATATCCATTCTCTTTCCAAAACTCATAAGGGTAATTGCCCGGGCCAATATATTTCTTCACAATAAATTTCGATATATGGTAAAAGAGGATAGTCGAAAGATATGGGCGGCCCTTCTGCGTTCTGTAGAATTTCTGTGCAGACCTGCGTAGCAGCGTCTCGTATTTCTCTTGTTTAGATTTTGGCATCTTACTCCATAAATTTGTATGCATACGAATTCCAAGTGAGTAAACACGGTTAATGCCCCAATGCTTGAGAACGCTCTTTATTGGCTTTATTGCGGCAGCGGAACCTGACCCGGTTGTAATAATAAAGGCTTTCTTGCTGAAAAGTTCTTTTCTGGGAGATACAGGCAGTACCAGAAAATCCAAATGGTCGAATAGGTTTTTCATCCCGCCCGGCATACTACAAGCGCCATAGTGTGGGGTTGCGAAAACTAAGGCATCTGCGCAAATAATCGCATCCAGAACCGGATTTACATGCCCTGTATTAGGACACTTCTCAACAGAGCCGCTATGGCATAGTGTGCAGCCGGTACAAAATTGAGGCAAATCCGCAGGCATAAAAAATTCAGTAAAGCTAATATTGCCGCACTTAGATAATTCATCCATAAATATTCGTGTTGCAAAATATGTATTCCCTTTTCGGGGACTTCCGTGAATAACTACTATTTTCATGGATTAACCTGCCCTTTCACGCAATACTGGTGTATACAAGGTGAAATTCATATAACTTTTGAATAGATCGCTTTTGTCGGTATCATCAAAACTGCCCATACAACGTTCAATCTTAACATAGATGACTATAAAACGCCGTGAAATGCTATATTATTTGAAAAAGGGTCAGAAGTAAGTAAATCGGCGGTACCCATAAAAGCAATGTTACTACAACTGCGGCAATCATAGCACATTTGTAATATATATCTCTCCCCTTTAAAAATGCTGCTATAGATAGGATAAGCAAGGGCATCCATAGCATATAAGCAAGATGGCTTGCAATAAGCAGCGTAACTGCCGTTACTGCCATTAGCATAATTAAAATCAAAGTAATAAACCAAGACATTTTCCTCTTGGTTATGAATCTATAGGCCAAAAACCCCAATGTAGCCACGAATGCAAGCACTGTAAATACATTGGCCAAAGCGGTACTCATCACAAGCATATTGCCCCATGGCAAAAACGTAAAAAAGAGAGCATTGGAGTTTGCGCCCCGCAAAACCGCCAGGTCATTTGCGGCGGCATATTCTGCTAATTCTAATGTTGTATGTAAATAATGCCATGCGGTATTTCTATTTACATTTTCCGGTGTGTCATAGGGGGTGTGATAGTACTCTCCACCGCCTACTATGGCAAAATTAAGCCCGCGAAAGCCATAATCACGAAATATTGTAAAATCTGTAAAAAACCCCGGAAGGAAAGTATCATAAACCCATTCCGCCCAATGAAAACCAATAGGGCGCGAGACAGCACGGTTAAATGCGCGTACCATTCCTAAATCCATACCGGAAGTTTCAAAAGCCACAACACCGCCGGCGTTCCCCATGGCTTCAAGGTTTACCAGCAAATCCACATTATTTATCATATCAGGAAAATTGCGGCTAAAGGCCAAGGCACCAAGGGCGCCCCATTCCTCGCCGTCGGTAAATAAAAAATGCATATTGCTTGCCAAGTTATCGCTATTCGCGTGTACCCGCATAGCTTCCAACATGGCAACAACAGGCAGCATAGCATCTGCGGCACCAGGGGTATTTATCGTAGTGTCGTAGTGTGCCACAAACATTATGCTTCCCGCGTCTGGGTTAGAGGATTCCAAAGTTACTAAAATATTGTCTACATACATATATCCCTGGTTCAGCAGCGGGTGGTTTGGGAACCAATGCCACACAAAAGTACGGTATGTTCCTCTATATCTTGCGTCAAAAGGGCCAAGTTCTTCACCCCGCCTAACTCTTGCGATAATTTGACGCGCTTCATGATGGTCTTCAAATGTAAATATTGTCCTATGTATTGTGGCAGTCAGGCCTATTGCCTCAATTTCAGCTATAATCTGGTCACGGGAATAGGCCGCTTCCGGTGTGCCAACCCACCGCACACCCGTTGCCATACGTTCCAGGTTATACATCATTTGAATGAATTGAGGGTCGTTTTCATTTGCCCTTGGTGGGTTAACCCGCCAAATGCTTGCGATAACAGCAGCCACTAAAATTAAAATGATTGCAACGGCACTTAATGTTGTTTTAGTTCCCTTTGATAATTTCATGCCCATCTACCCCTGCTGCAAAGCACCGATAATCTTGTATAGCAGTTTCAAATTTGATATAGCCCACTGTCAAGTTATAACATGTGTAAAGCAAAAATGCTATGTTTATCTTCTGTATTTTATCATCACGTACATAATTGGCGTGCTCCTGTCTATATACAGCACATTACACTGTTTAACAATAAAGTTTTTGGACACGCTTTTTAGATAAAGCATGATCAAAAACTTTATTTTTTTAATTACACATGTAAATATAACCCATCGCCAACGTTTAGCCGTTCCCGATTGTATTATATATGAAAGGAGTTGAGGTCATGGCAAACTCTTTGTCGCGTACGGGCAAAGATATTGCGGAGGTTTATAACCGTCATAGAGATATGATTTACCGTGTCTGCTTTGCATATATGAAAAACTGTACCGATACTGAGGATATCATCCAGGAGTCCTTCTGCCGCTTGTTAACGGCCCAGGTAAATTTTGAAAATGCCGAACATGAAAAAGCATGGCTTATCCGAACGGCGATTAACCTATGTAAAAATAATTTGCGCAATTGGTGGCGTAAACGGGAAAACATAGAAGACCACCAGAGCCTTCAAACGCGGAACGAGTTTGAAATTGATGATACCTTCAAAGTAGTAATGTCCTTGCCCGATAAGTATAAATCCGTTGTATATCTCTACTATTATGAAGGCTATGACAGCGTTGAAATTTCCGAGATTCTAAAAAAGCCCCAATCTACAATCCGGTATTTTCTTTCAATGGCGCGAAAAATTCTTCGCGAAAAACTAAGAGGTGATTTTGATGAGGAATAAACAAATTTATGATTCATGGAATAAAATTAGGCCAACTGAAGCCACCCACGAGCGTATTATTAATGGTATTCATAAACGGGTACATCACGGCAAGGGCACTGCAATAAAAAGGCCGCATTGGAAAACATTTGTCCCCGTTGCGGCCAGCGTTGTTTTGGTATTGTTTTTGGCTGTAACTCTCACCATTTTCATGGGAGACTATGGGGGAAATATTCCCCGCGTTATCATTCCCCATGATGCAAGTGATATCCCCATTACAGATACAGAACCCCCCTATATGCAAGGATATATTAACGATACGCTGCCGGAACTAAGTATGCCGTCACGGCCCAATATCTCAGCGTCACCCACATCATTGCCGGGGGCTGACCAGCCGGTACAACCCATATCCCCAATAGCCCCAACAGATATATTAACCCTTGCCGAAGCAATTGCAGACCCTTATTTTGGCAGGTTTATACCGGGCAATGTCCCTTCAAATTTAATATTCGACCATGCATGGCAGCTCACTAATGATGAGTGGAATGGTATTACAGCCTTTTGGCAAACAGGTACACACAATATCCGCTGGATGATTTCAACAACCACAGACTATGACTATGAGCGCGTTGTATCGGTTTATGACCGGGAGCGGTTTGACCTATCCCTTTATACAATCCCATGGATGGATTCTGTTCCGACGGAGTTAATGCAGTATGTTATGAACCCAATGTTTCTTGCAAATGAACTTAGCCTTGATATAGTTCACGCCCGGACAGTACAAGGGCGAGCCGGAACCCCAGGGGGTGAGCCAAATTGGCAAATTAATTTCGATGTATTATTCGACGGTGTAGTTATTAGAATTAGTACATCGGGTGTATCACCTGAACATGTTTGGGAGATGCTTTGCACAATATTTGTGTTAGATTACGCCCAGCAGAATTAGTACCCACAGCGCACAAGTCAAACCAATGAATAGCAAAAACATAGTAATGCTTTTACGCGATACCCCACTACCGTTTGCCTCCTCTGACTGAGGCGTCATACGCATAACATGCAGAACTACCTTTACCCGCTTATATAACAGCAAAGTAAAAATAATGTTTAACCCGTTACTAATCAGGTTAAAAGGCAAAAACGCGGTAAGCAAAAGCCCAACAATTGCTTCCCGGGTCATCTCCATGAAAAGCGGGGCGATTATATAGTTCCACATCATCATAACGATGGTGGCAACTATTCCGCCTATTATTAGGCCAAATAACGCGCCTTTAAAAGTGCGCTTCCTTTTGTATATAAACGCCGCGGTACAGCAAAACGCAGTGCTTGCAATGATATTCATAACCAGGCCTATATAACCTGTTTGGCTGACACCTGTTAACATTTGCATAAGGGATACAACTACCGTAACCCCAAAGGCTGCCAAAGGCCCAAATATAAACCCGGCTATTACTATAATTACATCCTTTGGGTCGTATCTTAGAAATAACACTATGGGTATGCGTATGTACGCCGCCAGAATAAACGCCAATGCACTCATCATTGCCAAAACGCATAATTTCCTTGTGTTTGCCTGCATAATAATCCGCTCCTTTTATTTGCGAAAATAAAAAACCCTGTGAAATATATACACAGGGAAAAAAAAGCACAATAAAATTGCCATTGTCCTTCTTCCATCCAGACTTAGCGCTAAAGCGCATTACTGTCGGTCCCGGAATCTCACCGGGTCGGCATCTGGTGCTGCCATGCAGCCACAGATGTTCGCGGACTTTAAGGTTATATACCTTTCACCGCCGGTCGGGATTTTCACCCTGCCCTGAAGTATAGCTTTATTATATACTACTTATGCCAGTTTTTCAAACTTTGATGATATAGCAGTTTCGAGAGCGATGAAGAATAATTTTCGCTGATTATGCGTTGAAGCGTTCGCAGAATCAGCGAAAATTATTCCGGAATATTATCGAAACTGCTCTACCCATCACGGAAATCATTTTTCATTAAAATTGCGATAGCGTGATTTTAACTGCTGCAATAGAGGAAGGAACATTCAAAATGATGAAAATATTACTTATATCCGCACTGTTTGCAGTTATCTTAACAGGATGCGGAAGTTCTGCCTACGAGCCTGCCGAAGAAGCGGAGGCATTTGTTTATGGTTTAACCGAAGAATCAGTACATGGGCCGACAGGCGAACCCGAGACGCTGGATTATGAGCCCCACGAAACTCCCGAAGAATACTCCCCCGAACCGGAAGTTGAACATTTAACACATACGCCGCAACCCGCCATACCTTTTGATACCGCATCGCAATTCTTTTCCGAAATTGAAGACCTTTTTGACAGGGATAATGGTGAACTATGGGGCTTCAAACTACATGTACCAATCATATTTGCCTGCCCGGCTACCCGAAATGCCGTTGCCAATATGCCAGACCCAAATGGCATTTTAGAGCGTTATGGCAACGTTTATTTTGGTACGCTGCCGGAGTATGTAACAATTTTCGATACCGTGGTGAACTATGACTACTTTGGCGGCAAACGGTGGGTTGTTGTGCCTTGGGCTGCGGTACAGCGGGGCACCAGAGAAAACCGTTTAAACCTTTTATCTCACAAAGCCTTTCATTGGCACCAATACGAATTGTGGGGCTTGGATATGAGTTGGAACAATAGCCATGTAAATGAAATGGAGGCGCGTATTCATATCAGGCTAGAAATAAATGCACTGCTTAGGGCATTGCGGGTAACAGGCGAACGGAGATACTCCGCTGTTCATGACGCGCTGTCTATTCGGGCAGAACGCAGGGGGATGTTTGACCGTGCGGCAGACGAAAACAGGCTTGAAATGGTGGAAGGTTTGACACAGTATACAGAGGTGACCTTGAACAGGCATACCAGGAGTGCGCAATTGGCTTTTATGGAAGGTTTTGCAGCCGGCATGGCGCATGGAATTAGCCTAGAGCACTCTTTTGGTTATGTATCCGGGGCATTGTATGCTTTTCTGCTAAACGATACAGGTGTGCAGTGGAAAAACTCTATTAACATAGACAGCGATTTGGGGCTTATATTAAAGGAAGCCATGGGCATATCCGCGCTTATGCCATTGTATGAAATTGACTTAACGGCCTATGGTTACGCTCAAATATCTCAAGAGGAATTGGCCTGGGCAGACGCCAGAGAATCAACGCTTCGAGTTATTACAGAAAACACCTTAAACCAGCCAAATCTGCGGTTTTATCATAGTGATTTTGAAGGGTTGAACTTGGCGTTTTCTGGGCACAGATTCTCTTTTTACGGTTTGGGTATGGTGTTTAGGGGCAATATAGACTACCAAGGCAGCTTTGGGCGGCTTCTGGTGCAAAATGGCGATTTTATAGTTCATGATGATGGGGTTAATATTATTGCCGCCTTAAATATAAAGGTTGATGGCCGCTATATTTCTGGCTCTAACTGGGAACTGACGTTAAACGCCGGCTATGAAGTTGTGCCAGTTGGGGATAATTTTGTTGTGGTAAGCAGTGAGTAATAAAGGCCTCTTTCGGTTTTGTCAATAATGATAAACCTTTTCTTGGTTTTGATGATAACGACAAAGGCTTGCATAGCAAATTAGGGCTGTCTTTGTCACAAGTTGCCCACGGGGTGTCATTTTTTTTACCTATCTGTTAGAATGTCCCATATCACGGAAAAACTTGCGGGCTTTTGCCATTGGCAAAGCCGTAAATTCGATTTGGCATAGAATCACCGCAGAATCAAAATTTACTAACGATAAGGAGACTTAAAATGGTTCGCACACGTTACGCACCCAGCCCTACCGGTTTCATGCATATAGGGAATTTACGCTCGGCATTATACGAATATCTAATAGCCAAGCATGACAACGGCGTTTTTATACTGCGCATAGAAGATACAGACCAGCAGCGCTATGTAGAAGGCGCCGAAGACGCAATACTGGAAACTATGCGCCTAACCGGGCTAAACTTCGATGAAGGGCCGGGCATTGGTGGCGAGTATGGCCCCTATATCCAAAGCCAGCGCAAAGCTGATTATATGCCCCCGGCTATTAGGCTGGTAGAAGAAGGCCAAGCCTATTACTGCTTCTGCACTAAGGATAGGTTAGCTGGCCTTGCAGACGAACGGGGCTTAGTAAAATACGACAGGTACTGCCTGCATATCCCCAAAGAGGAGATAGCTGCAAAAATCGCATCGGAGCCATATGTAATCCGCCAGTTAATACCAGAAGGCAAAACCACATTCCTCGATGAGGTATATGGCAGCATAACTATAGAAAACAGCGAAATGGAAGACCAAATTCTAATCAAATCTGACGGTATGCCCACCTATAACTTTGCCAATGTTATAGACGACCATGCAATGGCCATCACCCACGTAGCCCGCGGGTGCGAGTATCTTACATCTACCCCCAAGTACACCCTGCTATATGAAGCCCTGGGCTGGCCGCTGCCGCGCTTCGTGCACCTGCCTTTGCTGCAAAATGACGCTGGCCAAAAACTAGGCAAGCGTAACGGTGCCATATCTATCCCCCAGTTGCTGGAAATGGGTTTCCTGCCGGGAGCCATTGTAAACTACGCCGCACTACTGGGGTGGAGCCCCCCGGGCAACCAGGAAATCTTCACTCTGAACGAACTTATACAAATTTTTAACCCTTCAAATATAAGCAAATCCCCCTCAACCTACGATGAAAAAAAGCTAACATGGGTTAATGGCGAGCATATAAAGGCGCTTCCTGCGGAAACTTTCCTGGAGATGGCATTGCCATATTTGCAAGCCGCTGTTAAAAAGCCCGGCACAGATTATAGTCACCTGGCCCGGATAACCCAGTCACGGGTATCTTTTATAAAGGACTGCGGAGAGTTGGTAGACTTTATAGATAACCTGCCCGACTACGATGTTGAGTTATATACCCACAAAAAGATGAAAACCACCCCGGAAGTGGCCCGGGAAACCCTTAAACTGGCCATTGGCGCCCTAGAGGGCCTATCCGATTGGAGTCATGCCGCCATAGGCGAAGCCGTATCCATAAAAGCCGAGGAAAACGGTTACAATAAAGGGCAAATACTATGGCCATTGCGCACGGCATTATCCGGCAAGCCCACAACCCCATGCGGCGCTACCGAAGTGGCAGAACTGTTAGGCAAAGATGAGAGCTTACGCAGGCTTATAATTGGCATAAATAAGTTGGAGGTATAATACCGTGGAAATTCCGAATAAATTCTACATTGCAGGTTTGCTTATTATTGGCATTATAGTTAGGGCAATGTCTTTTCAGTCTGGTTATATGTTTGATGCCGACGTAAATCTCTTTCAGTACTGGGGCCAGCATTTGTATGCCGTTGGCTTTAGCCAGTTTTATGAAAGTGTTCACTTTTGCGATTATCCCCCCGGGTTTTTATACTATTTGTATATAATTGGCGCTATGAGCGATATGTTCGGGTGGGAGCGGCTTTCCCCAATGCTTAACTTCTTTACCTTTTTGCCTGCAATGCTGGCGGACTTGGGTATCGGGTATATTATTTACCGTGTGATAGCGTATGGCCGTCTTATCAGGCCCCGGGATGAGAAAAATACCGGCGACCTTCCTATAAATATCACAATAAAGGCGTTGGTAATGTCTG
>Ga0123355_10012762_pt1 | contig 13029 bp, 8 predicted proteins | sample TergutEmb28metaG_3_FD_89872 | JGI IMG/M metagenome (GOLD analysis project Ga0123355, IMG submission 89872) | Embiratermes neotenicus P1 segment gut microbial communities from Petit-Saut dam, French Guiana - Emb289 P1 | ecosystem: Host-associated > Arthropoda: Insects > Digestive system > Gut ... | reverse complement strand
TCGGAACTCACTATCGGTTCCATCTTCATAGGCCTATGAAGATGGAACCGATAGTGAGTTCCGAAACGTCGGCAATTAGAACTCAGACGCCGGGGAATTACCCAAAAAGGAATAAATTACATTATAACTATTGGATTTCAGTACAAGAACATGGTCTTCAACACCATAGAGGCAGACCATTTGGTTTTACACATTAAGGTTTTAATAAAGATGTGATATGAAATCGAGAGGTTACAACACACCGTTTCTTTTTCACTTCTGTCCACTGTTACTTTACACTTTACATCCTAATACTGTATGGCATGATTCTCTAAAAAGCATAACATATTGCAACCAAAAAACAAATTTAAAGTAAGATGTCCTGTGCAAACTGGGGAATGGGGGCCTCCACATGCCTTAAGACAGCACTGTCTATAATTTATCTTCCCATTAGTGACTTTGACTAACATTAACCTTTTGATGCCGGAATTTAGTGGCCGTTCAGCTATTTAAAGGGCCCACTGCGCGTTCACTTTAGTGGCCGTTCGGCGTTAAAGGGTTAATGCTTTCCTCAATCTCACCCAACGCAGATTCCGTAACACACCATTTTTACTAGCAAATGATTGTTTACTAAAATATCTGTAGTATTATTTCATCTCTTTAGTACACAAAACTGATCATATGCTGTAGGCTCACCTCACACAACTCAGTGTTGTAAGTTCACAAACAAGCAAATTATTTTCTTGAAGGTAAAAAAAAGCAGTGATTTATTCCAAAATCAGAAACTGAGGAAGAGCCAATGTGGGTTTCAGCAAAGTGAATGCATTAGAAATACACGAAAAGTTCAGTATCTTGGATATGAGAAGAATATGATGAATTGCAGGACTGAATTCATGCTGTTGTGCTCAGAATAAAGTGGCAGGACCCGAGACATTTCGAGCCACATGCATCTCACATCTAGTAGGCAGACATAACGATACTATCATATGGTTCATTTTACTGTCATTCAAGATGATAATAAAGCAAGCAGATGTTCAACAGTACAATGGCATGTCATGAATTTTCTTGCAGATGACGGAAATTTTCAATGTCAAAACTCAGTGACAGTTAAATGGTGGTCTGAAGTAAGATGGTCACTTACGCTCCAAGTTTGCAAATTTCTGGGAACAACAGATGTTTGTTCCTGCTGGGGCTATAGCACACACTATCAATGACAAAAGCATTTCCTATGTGATGACCATACCATATCATAGCAAACTAGATTATGACTGCATGATATTTCATCGACAATAATTCAGACATCCCTGAGTTAAAAGAAGTGTCTGAAATATGGTAACAAAACAGACTAAAAGTTGTGAATGAAGCAAATCTCTAGCACTGTTAAAAAAAATGTAAGTGGTTTTATTCGAAGTAGAGTGATTTGTGATCAACCTGAATGAAAGTGGCGTCACTGAAATGGAAGAACTCAGGTTCAAGTCAATAGTGAAAAGAAAGAGGTTTCATTCACGAATCCATTCACAAGAAGTGCCAATATTTACACTGACTGCAAGAACTGTCAACAACCAACAAAAGGAACAAAGTTCCTGAGAATTTGGCCGAGAAGTTCTTTAACCCACTCCCATAAATTCGAGATTTAGGTCTTCGTGATTTCAGTGTGTTTGGGTTAGTCAAAGCATATGGCAGATGGCCAGAAGTTTTAATGAAATGTGCAGATCTTGTAGCATATCTGCCACTTCTGTGGAAGCTTCAGGAACTCCTACAGCATGTCTGCAAAGCACACAGTACAATAAACTCTAATAATTTACTGATCACTGCTCATAAATTTAGAACAGACACATCACCATTAGGGGCATGTCCGATGATCCATACAGTAATGTAATAAAATGATGAGTGACGAAGATTCAAAAATTACAATTTCAATAATGATAACTGCAATTCTAACAAGGCAGTGGCTGAATTCAAACAACAATATCTATAAAAAAAAAATAGTAAAGCAATCCCTGTACAGGTCTGGACAGCTCTGAGGGTTCCAGCAATTTGAGGCTCCAGATTTCATAACATTCAGGACATGAAGGTGGTAAAGTTGTCAGCCATATGAACTGGCTGCCTTCACCCCCTAGGAAATATTCCTGGTACTAATTTTTGCTAGAGGCTGAGTCGACCTCAGGAGCATAGTGTGGCTGGAAGGATTATGTCAATGAAGAATTCCAGTGACACCATCGGGAATCAAACCCGTGACCTTCTGGCTCATAGCACAGCGCTTCAACCAACTGCACCACTGCATACCCCCAGTAACAGTACAATACCTAACCAGTCTCCTTATAACTGAAAACATATATTAGAATTACCATTATCTGCATTGATAAACAGCTGATATAAACACACCCAGGAATTATATTAATAAAAATCCAACTACGAGTAGATGCAACAGTATGCAGTCTGATTTATTTCACTGCAAAATCACTCTACATGTTTCGGGTGCCTACCGCACCCATCATCAGGAGTACTAAAAACTGTAACAGCAGCCTCCGGTACAGGTCATAACATCGGTACAGCTACTTCCCTCCAACGTGGCAAGATCGGGACTGGTTTGTACGAATCGTGTGGTAAGTATTGATCAGTTGTGGGTAGGTAGTTACGTAAGGCTCCAACGTGGCTAGGTTGGGACCCAATCCAGTCCCGACCTTGCCACGTTGGAGGGAAATAGCTGTACCGATGTTATGACCTGTACTGGAGGCTGCTGTTACAGTTTTTAGTACTTCTGATAATGGGTGCTGTGACACCCGAAACATGTAGAGTAATTTTGCGGTGAAATAAATCAGACTGCATACTGTTACAACTAGTTGGATTTCTATTAATATAGACTTACGATGCATGGAACCATGAATTTAAAAACACCCAAGAATTCTTATAAACTCAGCATTTAATTTAAATGAAGTCATCCCGTTGTGTTATCTGAATATTTACTTTATTACAGTATGTTTCCGTCAACACAAGTAACATTTAAGTATAACATTAATGCAAGATGTTTCGACTTGTGACAGTCATCATCAGGCTGATCTAAGAACTGTTTAACATTTCACAGGTTTTATTTTGTGCATTCGGGATCCCATATGCCTTACACCATATAATATTGTGAGGTAACTTATCTACGAATACTATTGTATGTAAGGCACGTGGTGTGAGCGATGCTATTTGCTGGCCATTGTTCTTCCACTTCGTGACTCTCTGCAGGGGTGGGGGTTCTTCCTATTGTTTCATTCACTTGCACTTCTGCCTGTCTGTATTGGTGTGCAGGAGCGCAGGAGCGCAAGTGAATGAAACAATAGGAAACCCCACCCACCCCTGCAGAGAGTCACGAAGCGGAAGAACAATGGCCAGCAAATAGCATCGCTCACACCACGTGCCTAACATTACGTACAATAGTATAGATAAGTTACCTCACAATATTATATGGTGTAAGGCATATGGGATCCCAAATGCACAAATGAAACCTGTGAAATATTAAACGGTTCTTAGATCAGCCTGATGATGACTGTCACAAGTCGAAACACGTTGCATTAATGTTATACTTTAAATGTTAGTTGTGTTGACGGAAACATATTGTAATGAAGTGAATACTCGGCATTTGATGTTCTCACGGCAATGACTGGAAGATTCCATCTTATGAGATGTAATGCCATATCATTTGGTAGATGGGTACTCACATTTTGGAGGAACCTGCTACCTTCTTAGACATTCCTCCAAACCACTGGCAACTTCCTACCAAATAACATGGTGTTTCATCTAGAAGACCACAGTTATAACGATTAAAAAATGTTCACAAGGGATTTAAATTGCAAGTGGCACTGACATGAGAAGAAGTGGTGACCGGGGTCCTTCATTGGAAAAATTAATATTGATGTTTTGAGAATCCTCCTGAAATAATGAAAGGAAGAAAAAGAGAAGTGAAAGCTTTATTAGGATAATACCATGAGAAGAATATCTCAAGTGTAGTGGATCATTCTCCAACAAGGATAATGTCTAGACTTTGAACTAGAATTGAATGAGATGATAAAACATGTGTATTCTCTTGTCATAAGGAAGACACTCCTCCCCAATGACACTGTTACTGTTAAGGATATGATACACCTGTTAAACAGATCAGAAATGACTGAAGTAGGCTTCACTTGACAGAAGACAGATTCAGAATTAATGTCTCTGTACAGAAATTCTTAAAATAATGTCAACAGAAACAGGAAGTGAGGAGTATTTGGACCTATGAGAATAATTAACAGCAGACTGGAGAAGATTTCATAAAGAATAGCTTCATACTTTGAATTCCTTACCTAATATTAGTAGGGTTATCAAATCAAAGAGTGTGGCATGGGACAGTCATGTAGAAAGTACAGAACAGATAAAAAATGCACTTCATACAGTGTCTGTAAAACCTAATAGGAAGACATATAAGACCTAAGAGAAGATGGGAGGATACTACTAAAATGTACCTTAAGGAAACAAAGTGTAAAGCTGTGGACTGGATTCCCCTGAATCAGGATGGGGAACAGTCGCAGGCTCATGTAAACAAAGCAATACACTTTTCAGTTCAAAAAAAGGCAGGGAATTTCTTGACTGGCAGAGCAACTGTCATCTCCAGAAGGACTCTGCTCAGTGGGGTACATTAACCTTTTGGCGCCGGAATTATTTTTTTAATTTTAGCACACCCTGTATATAAAATGTGAATAATACAGGAACCAAATATTTTAGAATTATGACACAAACTGCATTTTGAAGAGGAGGAAACGGAGAGTATATGCCATGTTTAAAATATTCAGTAGCTGTATTTGTTGAATAAATATATAAAATGCAACGTTTAGATGTTAGCGGTGTGGTACGACCACTATAGTGGTCGTTAGGCGTCAAAAGGTATCCACAAAATAAAAAATGGAGATTTCTATTAAACAGACATTTTCTGTAACAGATGTTATTATCTGAACAAAGACGTCATTTAAAAAATTTGAAACATGGATGGAAAATATCCTATAAAACAAGCAACCATTAGGAAGGTAATAAAAGAGATTCAATAACAATTATAATAGCTCTCCAAGATATGGGAATCAAAATGGTCAAACATCTTTCATGAAGGACTTACAAACCAGAACAAGTAATAAAATGAATCCAAGATATGAAGATTTATATAACTCAGTTACATTTCGCAGGTCTGTCAGGAAGTCTGGGTTTTCAAATGTGCGAGTCTATTTTATTTAAAAGATATAGCAGCCTCCTACATCCTGTAAACATAAGTTTATTTTGTATCAATATGTTTTAAAATCTTGTCTTATGAATTCAAGTTATCTTTCAGGGTATGTAGAAACAGCTTAGGATAATACTGGTAAATGTGAGTGTACAATTATGTTTGTGAACATACGTGTCAATCCAGCAATCACATGCAAAGCCATGCATAGATGCAGGAGAAATGGGGGGGAAAAAAAAAATGGCAAGTTCATTTGTACCAAAGTACTTACCTGAAGGCTAGTGTTGTGATCATCCCTATAGTCTAACTGTGTCTGTGTAGATAGATGATCTAGCAACAAAGAGAGAGACACACAGACAGACTGACAGAGAGAGACAGAGAGAAAGAGACAGAAAGAGACACAGAGGAGAAAGAGAGAGCAGAGAATACACCCACCAGCTCATCAGCTCAGCCCAACATAATAATTCAACCAAATGACTTAACCACCATGTTCTAATATGAGGGTTCGATGCACAGCTTCTTCATTCAATTTCTGTCAGGCACTAAACATATGGTTAGCAAGCTGACACAGAGTGTGTCAAGCATCAGGGATTAATGCAACAGGCCTGATACTGCCCAATCTGGCTAGGAATTGTCAAGATTTTTCTTGTCTTTTCCCAGATATGCAGTCTTAAATCCAAGCAGAATAACAAAGATGAAGATAAAATCATTACACTTTTCACTAACTACTCAATCAAAGAATTTGGCAGTCAGGCAAATTCCTCACAAGCCCAACACAGCCCAACCTGCTCATTCTTGTGGGGCTGAGTCAAACTGACTTGTATTTCAGTCACAACAGAAACACCCAATGGTCAGGCACTTGATAATAATATACCAAATGGCTTACAAAAAGCATAGTTAATAAGCTCGCTTTCTTTTTACCTGTGACCTATGACTTGAGAGATTATTCAGTCTTATTGGAACTGAAACACACCAAATTTCATATATGGGGGGGGGAATAAAATTCAGAGACTGAAGTTACGATGTGGTAACAGTCACATAAATGAAGTCCTGATCTTTAAAGATGAATATCACATTTATTGTGAGATACATAATCATGGTGCATGCTGTTAAATGTCCAGCAACACACAAGCTTCGATCTTGCCCTTTGCACATGTATGCAAGCATGTACACACACTCAGATGTTTTGGTGGTAGAAGAACTGTGTGCCTAATGCAGTCAGTATGATGAAATCCATTCATAAAAAATCATAAATGCACCATACAGCCTGGACTCCTTAACAGAATACACTTATGCATTCAACATCGTCGTCATCATCATCATCGTCATCATCATCATCCTCGTCGTCGTCGTCATCATCATCATCATCATCATCATCTTAAGTCAATGGTCTTCCTGATGATTTTTGCTCTACACCACTCACTGTTTGTGAGCCGGGTAGCTCAGTCAGTATAGCGACTGACTAGGGGCTGGACTGCCCGGGATCGAATCCCGGTGGGGACGAGATTTTCCGCCCATCCAGACCGGCCCTGGGGCTCACCCAGCCTCCTGTAAAATGGGTACCGGTCTTTCCCGGGGGTAAAGTGCGACCAGGGCGTGCTGCTGACCACTCACCCCCTTCTAGTGCCGCGGTCATGGAAGATTAGAGCTATACCTCTACCCACCCTCTGGGCCACACCGGGCTTGTAATGGGATCACTTTACCTTTGCCTTTTTACCACTCAGTTTCCTTAAATTGAGTACAGCAAGATATATAAATTTAGTACTTGCAGGTTCTTTTCTGCATATATATATAAAATGGCAATAAATTGAATTGTTTCAATGTATTTGAACTTGACAAAACTTATGATGCACCAGGCTTTCTCCTGAACAGATACTACAACACTCCCAGATTAGGCACACAACTCTACTATCACTGAGACAGTGAAATATGCACACGTGTGTACATATGCAACAAGTTAGGAATGAAAACTGCAATTTTCTGAACACTTCATTAGTAGCGCGAACATGAACACACAGACTATAATAGAACAAAGGCTTGAATGTTACCCATAAAATCAAAAACATTTAGAAAGAAATTCCTGGCATATAGAAGCTGGGATAGCATTTTCAGAGCTGGACACCTGAAGAACAACAGTCCAATTCCCAGCAGAGGCAAGAGATTTTTCTCTTCCCCTAAGAATCCAAACTGGCTCTGAGAGCCATCTGGTGCCCTATTCAATGGGCACAGGAGAGGGTCTCTTTATGGGTATAAAGTGGCCATGATGTGAAGTTCACCTCCTTTTAGTGCCAACATTAAGAATAAATGGATTTATAGCTCCACTTCACTCAACACCTTTACTGGGGCATTACCTTTATCTTGTATTCCTTCACTACCAAAATTTGACAAATGTCAGTATTTAGGTTTTAGGTATGAATGTGCATCAGAATACTCTTGACTTCATTTTCTGAGACATAGACCCTTATAGCACTGAACAGTTATACTGTTCTTCAATGACACCAGAAGAAATATAATTAGGTGTACATAACAAACACACTGTGCTTTACACTAATTCATTTTGTATGTCATGTATGTGACAAAGAAAGCAAATCACATAATTATCAACTAATAACAATTTTTAAACATTCCTTATTTTTTATAATCAGATACAGTTCTTTGGAATGGAAAAGCTGTTGCTTGTTCCTGCTATGGGTAGTGAACATAACCCTCATATGAGAACAGCAATCATTAGAACATGGGAGTAAGTCAACCAATCAATCATGCAACATGGAAGGATATTACATACACAACAATATCTGAATTATGGTAACAGTTTGATTTTATGGTAAGAGATAATTTGCAAATATGCATACAAACAGACATTGGGCCTTGTTTCAGAGACTGATGATATAATCATACATATAATTTCCTCCAAGGATACTGAAGTTGAATGAACCTTATCATACAAATTATTGATACATCTCAAAAGCCAACTAAAACCTCAACCACATTACTTGTCTTGATTTTAAGAGCCAAATTTAGAAAGTGGTATAGTGACTGAGAGGCTTTAGTATAATTGCCAATTGTGGGTATATAGCTATAAAGCAGAATTCAATACATCTGAAGTCAAAACCAGGCTAATATTTATCTCACACCATTGGTAATTATGATTTGTGTATTGATCAGTTGTTTTTTTCTTCCCGCAAATTACGCGCCGTTATGCTCTCCATTACAATATTTCCATTGCTCAGCTGACTGGGATACTGGGCACACAGTGATGTCAATATTGGGCACACAGTGATGTCAATATTGGGCACACAGTGATATCAATATTGGGCACACAGTGATGTCAATAATGGGCACACAGTGATGTCAATATTGGGCACACAGTGATGTCAATATTGGGCACACAGTATGTCAACATTGGGCACACAGTGATGTCAACATTATCCATGTTACTGAATTAAAAATGAATACATGTAATACTTCATGTCTTAAAAATATGCCTTTATCTTGATTTGCATTTATTTATATATGGTTGATTTGATGATGATGTCAGCTGCACAGACTATACAATGGCGAATGGTACAATGATTAATAAGTAATGAATTTGAAGGGGTGTCGACAAAACCAGCCACGGCCAAATATCTGTCACAATACCCTCATTCGTCTGACTGGGAGAAGTCCATTAAGGAAGTGAAAGTCCTCATTAGACTGTAGTGCCATTTAAGAAAAAGAAGAGAAGATACCCTCATTTATGTGCTGACAGAGGAAGATCATGAAAACTGTACTCCCAATAGCCAGTCTAAGGATCAAGATTTGAACTCACGATCTCATGCACACGGAACTTAAGTGCTACTGGCTCAACTATGACATTCACCATTTAGAAAAATATTACATGTTCAAAGTGATGATGTCACAAGGAAATACTTCATTTGCTTATATAATATCCTGACTGTATAATTGCCAGTAATTTTTAGAACCAAACAAAATGATTTTATTTATTTCCCATTTCCCTCATTAATTTTATAATACCCTAAGAAATATAGAGCTGCACAAGTAGGAGCAGTTTCATAGTTACCAACCTCTGCATTGGCTTCAAAGAGTCCTTATTAAAATTTACATAAAACACATGAAATAATCATGCCTGACTGGTTATGAATTCACACAGAAGGTTTCAAGTTCTGAATAAAAATATTCAATAAATTTTATAGGATTATTCAAGCATTCCTCAGAAGAGAAAGCATGTATGTCACACTACAGCATCAGAGTGCTGCACTTTTAATCACTTCAAGTTCTGAATGCAAAGAGGAGATTAATTTTATTGTATGTGTATATCCCAGTAAACCTGAGAATGGACATTACCACGTCTGTCACGTAACAGTGTTACAAGTCTTCAATTCCAGGCAAGAAACATTAACAACAGTCCTATGTCAGATTTTGTACATAAGGCACTAGTACACAATAGAAGGCCCATGCTCAAGAATGATGCCAGGCAATATCACAAGGCAGAAATTACCCTTAATAAAATCATAGTTACAGTGGACAATAATATTAAAGTTAATTAGTAACAAGAAAAAGTGGATAACTGCAGAAGGGAAATAACATTCTGACAAAGAACTGTTACTGATGCATGTAACCTGTCTGACTAAAATTACAACTGATCATATGAGTAAAAATCAGATCCCAAATTTTGATACCATGATAGGTTGTGTTCAAAGTGTTGTGAATAGGTTGGGATAAGGTAGAAAGGGACACAATTTGTCTGTTCCTCCTCTTTTCTCCATCTCAATGCTAACTGTTCTGAAGAGTTTGTCAGAAAGCTGTTTGAAACACTGATCTTAGTGTTTGATAGGAAGCACTGTCTTTCAGAGTTCAAAATGAATTCTGTAAAGAAAATATACACACAACAAAATATATTTGTCATGTTTTCCATATTTTGTATGCATTAGACAATTACTAACATAAGTCTAAAAAAATTCACTTGTAGTAGACAGTCTGTATTTATCATCATCATCATCATCATCACCATCACCATCACCATCATCATCATCATCAGCAGCAGCAGCAGCAGCAGCAGCAGCGGCAGCAGCAGCATCTCCTTTATGCAGGGTATTTATACTTATATACCTGAGACAAACTATGTCCCTACGGAATACAGTGTTGAAGCTATTCTGTTGTTTTTATTCATGGTGCTTATATCATTAGTTTCAGTGTCGAATCTATCGTATTTTTACATTAGTACATTCTGAAGTATGTGTGCAGTGCCCAATATGGCTGTTTTCTGTAGTGCCTTGACTTCATGTTTTCCCGGTATGTTGCTCACATATTTTCTAAATGACTTTGAAATAGTCCCAGTCGCCCCTATTATTACTGGTATCACATTTGTTTTTACATTCCACATGCGCTGTATTTCTATTGTAAGGTCTTTATATTTTAGAATCTTCTTCTTGGCTTCTTTTTTTAATCACATTTCTGTCTCCTGAGATTGTAACGTCCATTAATATACATGTTCCCTTTATCATTATCACAGATTATAATGTTTGGTTTGTTGTTGGGGATAGTTCTGTCAGTTTGTACTTGTTGATTCCACAATATGGTATTATTATTATTATTATTATTATTATTATTTTATTCTCACCTATTTGTTATTAGGTGGTGGTCTTCTGGTACATCCACATATCAAGGAGAGATCAAAGCAATTTACCCCACACTTTATGAATGACGTGTGCAGTACTCATTACTATGATCTTCTGTAGATCTACAGCTAACAGGTGACCTGGCAGCCACTAAAGGCTCTAACCTAATACCTTCTTAATTTTTCCTAATGCTCCAAATATAACTGGCACAATTTTTGTTCTCACTTTCCACATCCTGCTGACCTTGATCTCCACGTCTTTGTACTTGCTTAGTTTTTCAGTTTATTTTGTGTCAATGTTTGAATCATCTGGTACAGCTATATCTATCAGTAGGCAAATCTCCTTTTGTTTGTTGCTCAGTATCATGTCAGGTCAGATTGCTAGTATTGTTCAATCTGTGATAACTGGTACATCCCACATTATAGTGGTACTGTTGACAGATATGGCCCTCTCAGGTGCATGTTCAGAGTACTTGTCAAGCACCTGTAAATCCAAGTGTTTACATATCATCCAGAGGATGTAACCAGCCAACTTATAGTGTCTATTAGTATATTCAGATGGTGTTAGTGTTGTGCATCCCACTACAATATGTTTTATGTGGTCTGCCTTACAGCACATTCTGCATTTCCTATCAGTTGGTTGCTTCATGATGTTCCTGTGATGATAACAGTGTTGAGTACTTGATCTTGGGCTGCTATTGTTAAACTCTCCATTTCTCCCTTCACACCTGAGCTGCACAATCATACCAGGAAGTTTTCTTTTTCTACTGACAGTCTTTCAAGGCCCCAGTAGAACTGTCCATGCATTGGTTTCGTCTTGAATTCTTCCATCATCTTATTTTCAAAGCTGGACTTCAGTTGATTATTGATATTCTGGGCAGCAGTTTCTTGTGTCATATATTTTTGCTTTATTAGATTAGCTTCTTTCTACAGAGAGTATTTGGCTTTCCCACCATCATATTCTTGTACTAATCTGGTAAGCCTATCTTTGCCTTCCTTAATGTACTTGCTGAGACCAAAAATAGCAGCATTATGTGCAGACACCAGCTCAACAATTCCACATCCACCATTTTGTCTCTTGATATAAAGCCTATTAAGGTATGCCTTTGGGTGGTGGATTCCTCCAACAGTTAGAAGCTTAATTATTCTTTGATCCACCTTCTCAATTTCTTTTCTTAACCGGCTGACTATTCCAAAGCTGTACAATAAGAATGGCACAGCTAAGGTATTGAGGGCTGTGATCTAGTTCTTTGAGTTTAACTCCATCTTGAGAATTTGCTGGACCCAACTGCAATATTCTTTCCCTAGTTTCTCCTTCATTTGGCTGTTGTAAATACCTTTACCTCTTCTGTACCCAGATACTTATAGGTCCTGTCAAGTTCCATGTTCCTTATTACTGCCTGGTTAAATACTAATGTTTTGGCTTTTAGTTAGCTTGCCAAGCTTGAAAACTGCTGTGGTGCATTTGTCTAGGCCAAACTCCATTCATATGTCATCAATGCTTAACTCTTGCTATAACTCAGTCTTATCTCTGGAAAATAGCTTCAAGCCATCCATATAGAATCAACAGCTGACTTTATTCCTTCCTTTGACTTCATACTCTGTTTCTTGTTTATCGAGCATTTCGGTTAGTGGTATAAGCAGTAAACCAAACAGTAATAGAGGCAAGTAGTCACCTTGGAATATTCCCTGTTTAATAGCCACTTTTCCTGTTCTAACGTGCCCTTCTGTGTGGTACAGCCACATTTCAGTCTTCCAATCTTTCATCGATGCCTACATGAATCGTCTTACAGTTGGACATATTTGGTACACCTACATGACAGTAACTATCCAGATGTGAGGCAGGCTGTTGAATGCTTTCTGGTAATCAATCGATGCCCTTCACAGATGCCTTTGATGTTTCTTCACTAATGATGACGTAATCTTGCTCATCAGCAGTTGGTCCTTATATTCTGTAGACATTCTGTGACAGCCTTTCTGTTCTTTTGGGAGAATCTTCTTTCCAAGCAAGTGATTCTATGTACTATTTGTCAATGTAGCTGTAAGAATATTATTATTATTATTATTATTATTATTACATATTATTATTATTATACGATATGGATGTCTCTTGTCACAGGCTTTTTCTTCCCGGTACTTCTCTTGAACCAGCGGTGATCCCCACCGCTCAGGCTTCAAGCTTCACACTGCAGTACTTTCC
>Ga0123355_10012761_pt1 | contig 13030 bp, 8 predicted proteins | sample TergutEmb28metaG_3_FD_89872 | JGI IMG/M metagenome (GOLD analysis project Ga0123355, IMG submission 89872) | Embiratermes neotenicus P1 segment gut microbial communities from Petit-Saut dam, French Guiana - Emb289 P1 | ecosystem: Host-associated > Arthropoda: Insects > Digestive system > Gut ... | reverse complement strand
TTAAATGTTTGTTGGAAGGAAGGTTTTTTATGGGTTTGTGTCTATGAAAAAAAAAGGGAAAAAAAAAGAAAGAAAAAAAAGGAATTTAAAAAAAAATTTTGGGGGGGGGGGGGGGGGCACAGGTCAGATAATGTCACAAGGAATGTGACCTCATTATAGCAGATGGTGTGTTTTGCTCCCGTCACCCAGCTCAGGACTGAGGTCACACTGAATGGACTTGGACACAGTTTGGTTAAAACTATGTTCATGGTATTTTGAATATTCAAAATTTGTATTAGCAAGTGATAGAAAATAACAGTAGTGACACATTTCTTACTCCTGCAACCAAAATTGGTTTATAACATGTACCTCAAACTTGATGTGGCCACTGAAGATGTTTATTTCTGAACTGGTAATTTTGACACTTTAGTTGCAATGTCTGATATACATAATCATGTAAATGTTCTGCCTTTATTTCTCCTGCAGAGCTCATAGAGAATATCCAGAGACATGAAACGTGCATCATACTGCCAGCACTGTATGCGGTAACTGTGGCTCTATAGGCTGTTAGTGATGTTTGGGAGAAGAGTTCTTAAAACATGATGACTTAAGAACAGGAATTTGTAATGTTTTGTGTAAGATATTACATATCAGAAGGGAGGGAACAGTTATAGTTGGAGGAATTCACACTGACAGTGTTACAAGGATACTGCAACAAGTATGGAGGTTTTTTGTGGTTTTCAGATGAGATGTATGCAGCAATAGATGAGCCAGGACAGGTATACATGAGTGGAAGTGAAACGTATGCACAGATACAACCTCTGGCAGTGCCGGACGTAACATCTGAAGCAAATTCTGATGGTTCACACTATCCCCCACAGCCTCCAAGTGTGGACAGTTTGAAACATGTGGCCCAAGTTCATTCACGCCAAGGTCAGTAGTCAGTATGTCCTCTGGTTTGTTTAGGAGTGTTGTATTTTGTGAATTAAGGAACTTCAGCAAATTCGAGGTTCTTAGATTAGTGAATTTTAAGATTATGGTTCTGTGAGATGTGATGCCACCTAGTTTGGTAGATAGGGTCCTTTAGGATGTGGTGTCTGCCAAGCAAAACAGCATCATATTTGAGAAGACTGTAATCCTAACCTAACCTAACCTAACCTTATGCATGGTACATGGTCTTCTTATATAAGGTGAAGTAGTTGATCAAACAAGACATTAATTCCTTTCTTTTAAAAGTGATGGACATTTGATTACTCCGTCCACATAATCCAGTCATTGAACCATATTCTGAGCTCCTTCGTTCATCCCCACCTTGATTCCCTACTACTGAAATATCCATTTTGATGCGATAGTATTTTTATATTATGTTCCTTGAGAGTTCTGCTAATGCCTTCTGGTGCCATAACCCAGAATAGTGCAGTCTAAAACATGACAAATTAGTTTTAAAGTAACACACAACAAACATCACATTACATTTCTCCTGAATTTTGTCTAAAATTCATTTTAACATCATCATCCCACATGCTGGTTTCTGTAACTTTGCCTGTTGAAAAGATTTCTTTGCCATAATATGTACATATATCTTGTTTTCCTGACACATAGTACATGTCTAACCTACATTGTATTCTTGTTTGTAGCCTCGTCATCTAGTGCTGCTAGTTCTGTTGCAAACCTTGGGTCCCCAAAACCCGAGAAACGTCAGGCCAACTCCCCGCTGCCTCCACCTCCTGCTGGCAGCCCTGATTTGTATGCTGCTGTTGATAAAAAGAGCACAGGTGTGTCTTTGAATCGCAGCCTTGATGACATGTATGCAAAAGTGAACAAGAAGAAGAAGAAGCTGCATGGTGCCGGACCAGACATGGATCAAGGACAGCAGCAAGGCGCAGGCAGGTTGGAACATACAGACAACCTGAGCCATGCTTCCATCGACACAGCCTCCAGTCAAGGGTCCCCAGAGCTGCGAACTCGACAAGAGTCAGACGGAAATTCTGCATGCAGCTTGGAACATGATTCCGTTGTTGGACTAGATGGTGAAATACTTCACCCAGGCTACGAGATGCTTCATGGTTCACCGTCTGAGCAGTTTCTAATGCCAGCAAATGGTATGGAGCCAAGTTATGAGAGTCTTGGTGAAGCCAGCAGTTCTTATCATGACCCAGGTTATGAAGTGGTGCAGCGAAACCCCTCAGACTGTGATCCAAATTACGAGGAACTTCGTCCACAGTCTGCGGATTCTTCACTTGCAAACTCTCGTGTGAATTTTGTCTGCACAAAACAACGCAGAAGTGAGAGTGATGCTCATCGTGGTAGAAGTGTGATGCTAGATGGGTTAAACATCGATCCAGGGTATGAGCAGGTGAGATGTACCACTCAGGTTGAGAGCTCTTTAAGGGTAAATAAGCATTATGACTCATCATGTGAACAAGTAAGTACTGGTTATGCCAGTGAAGTTGGCGACAAAAGTGTGCCTCAACCTGACCCAGGATATGAACAGGTGAGAGCTGGCAGTGGAAGTGACATGGGAAACCATGCCACAGACACACATAATGTTAGCAGTGATGACCATGACCCGGGGTATGAACAAGTCAAATGTAGTGGAGCCTATTCTAGTGTTATGAGGAACTCTGACAATAAACTGAGGGGTGCCCCCTCTGGCTACGAGAGGTTGCAGTCAAAAGGATCAAGTGATGCAGATACGTGCAGCGGGCCAGACCCAGACTATGCCAGTGTAGAAAGGAACAGGGATCCATCTGATGATACAGGAGAACCAAATTATGAAAGCATGTCAAGTGAAGGGCAGGACATGGTATCTGGTATGACAGATGATCCTAACTATGAAAGTGTCAGTTACTTTGATTTACCATGTGACCCACCGTATGAGAGGTTACATAATGAAAATAGAGACTCAGACGGTGCTTCGTCAGGATATGAAAGGGTGAAGGATTGTAGTGACCTTTCTGTTCCTGATGCAGATGAAAAGCACCTCACAGGGCAGTCAATAGAACCAGGTTATGAGGAAGTGAGTATGAGGTGGGACATTGTCAACGGTGATGACACACATCACATTGAGTCTTCCACGCAAGAGAGTTCTTGCCATCCGAATGAAGGCAATGATAACATGTGCCAACCTCAACCACAGACCAGCGCAACAAGAATGTAGCATTTGGTAAACACTAAGTTAACTATAAGTTGGAACAGCCTCATAGATAACATTTTCTAGCATATGTAGATTGCATTTAATGCTGTGTATGGTAAAATAATAAGATAGTTTCATGACCTTTATCAGCCGAAAGAGAAGACAATTTAACGTGATATGTGGGCCTATTTCTTGATGGCTGGATGGGAATCAACTGTCCCATTCTCTCATTATATTATTAGTATTTTTTGTCTTTTGAGAAACAGAATTCCTATTCACTGTGTTTGTCAGTTATCAGGGCTTTAGGTGTAATTGAACTATCCACTTGTAAGGGGTAACTTTACTTATGAACCCTTCATGAATGTTACAGAATACTTGAAATATTTATAGTTCTTTCCAAGCAGTCATTCTTAATGTTATTGTTTCACAAAATATCGTAATGAAACAAACGTCTATACAAATTAAAAAAACTCATCTCTTCATATCTTCAAACCTTTTGTAAAATCCACACTCTCTTGGCATTAATATTTCCATCATGTTGCTATTCAGAAAGTATCATTTCAGTAAGGACAGTGGTGTGATTACTTACGTTTATATGTTCTGCATTCACCAGTGTAAGGCTGGACAGCTTTCGGAAATACAGTTTCGTGTGGTAGAGCTTGAAACAATGATTAACACACATGACATTGGAACTTTTTTTTGGGGGGGGGGGACACCAAATTTGTTGGTCCAGCCATTGCAAGTCAGAAAGGCATTTGTTTTCCAGGTGGGGTTGCCTGAGGTCGAGGCAAAACTGTCACTTCCTTTGTTATCTCCTTACCAATACAGGTCTGAAATGGCATTGCGATAATTTTGGGCCACAAGATATTAAAAGGATAAAACTGTTCAGAATGGAAAGGTCCAGGCAGCAGGCCAGTACCTTCTTCAGCCATTGTAGGTCATTCTGCTCCTGAAGTGTTTGTCATGCATTAAGATCTGTCCACATACCCCCTGTTTGTGTTTTGTGTACTTTGTCTGGTTCAAAGATTTCCACATGCCACAAAAAATACCCTGTACTCTTGGTGGACAGTGCATATTAGCAATATTTACATTCTGTCTTTCCATACCGTGGCTGTCAGGTCACCCCTAAACCTAGCATTTATTTCACCTCATTTCAATTTTATTGTCGTTCCAAAAATCCATTGGCATTCCTATCAGATTTGTTTTGACAGTACCAGGGCAGTTTGTTTTATTAATGTGTAAATCATCTAAGTTAGGAGATCAGACAAAATAGTCAGTGTACACGTTATGTCCCACATTTTCAGTTGCACATTTCCTGTCGTTGCTTTGTGATGAGTGTCAGTTGCTGCACTTGCCACAGAGGGAGGTTTCCTCTTACCCTGTAGCTTGCACATTAAGGGAGTTGATGTCATTCAGTGACATGTGCCTATTCCTGGTTCATCCATCAATGTTTATGTACACAGTGGATTAAAAGAAATGAAACCAGTGACAGGTTGAAAATTATGTGTGTGATTTCCCTTGTTTGATGTTCAGGTGACCGTGCATCGTGATGAATTCTTATAATAAAACCAACTAGATGCACTAATTTCTCAAATTTATTTTTGGAAGAAACTCTACATGTTTCAGACAGTTCCTGTGTCCATCATCAGGAGTTTTTCACTGTACACACAGCAATGGTATATGTCATACAGCTTGCAAGCAGGATCAGGATGTCCTGATCCTGCTCGCAAGCTGTCAGCAAACCTGTATGACATATACCATTGCTGTGTGTACAGTGATAAACTCCTGATGATGGACAGAGGAACTGTCTGAAACATGTAGAGTTTCTTCCAAAAATGCATTTGAGAAATTAGTGCATCTAGTTGGTTTTATTATAAGAATTTTCTTTGTTCTTGTTGTGTGTTGAATACCTCCGAATATGATTAATGAACTAGGGTAAACCTCAGTGGTGGGAGGTAATGTTTCACAGATTTGGCTGGCTGTGGGCTGTCTTGAATATGTGGCATAATCTGTCTCTGGGCAGAAATGCACAGATATGTGAAGCCGATTTGACGCTGACAGATGTTAAAGTCACACTGGTGCAACTGCAGCAAGCTTTCACAACATTGTTTGCGTTTCCCTCCACATGCAGACTTATAACCCCACTTGTTTGTAGTGGGGAGTGCTGCCATGACCATAAACAGTTTTCCAAATTGTTTTCTTTGTAGGAATTGCACTTGGCTACTCCATAGTAACAAAAAACATATGGTGAGATCAACTGTTAATGGCTTGAGTGAGTTCTTCCAAAATTTTACCTCCCAATGCTGAACATTTACATGTAAGTGGAGTGGAGTTTTTAGTAATATTTGTTGGCATATTTTGGTTAAACCTGCTGGGACTGCTACTATGGATTACATCTGCTTTGTCTAGAATGTATACAGGCAGGTCTCTTTTTATACAATTTCGCTTTAACACGACTTGAAAATTTACCCCACTTTCTGAATTGACATCATAATGTTTGGTTTAACACAATATGACATACACTATATGTGATACTTTTCGGTTTAACATGATTTGGTGTGGACAAAATGTGGCTGCACATGTCTCGTGTTGGAGGCTAGCAGAACGTGATGTCACTGTTCCGCCATCAGTCATGTGTATGGATTGATTACATTGGTGATACAATCATGAGACTGACATACTTTCCCCCTCAACAGCATTGGCTTTTGTTATGAAAATTAGTGAGAAACGTAAATCTACATCACCTAGTGCATTGCAAGTGAAAAATCATCAAAAGACAATCAATATAGAAGAACATTTAGATGTAATAAGTCAACTTGAAAAGGGTAAATAAATCGTTGACATATGCCATAATGTTAGGCTTGGTCATGGTAATGTACATACAGTTTGTGCTAATGCTGACAGAATTACAGAGAGTGCTAAGTCAGGCACTAAAATGTTTGTGTAGCAAGACTACCACAGTCCTATCAGAATCAACGGTACCAGAGACTTTGGCTGTTAGTCTTGTATACATTTTTATTGTATTAGAAGTAATTAAATATATTATATAGAAACTTATATGTATACTTTATATACAGTAGATATACACTCTACAGGCCCCTTTGTCCAGTAGTGGTATAGTCATACATTATATAGGATGATGTGGTCAATCATCTAACCCCCAGAAAATACACTGTTTTAAATGGAAATTTTGTGTTCGATTTGTGCTGTGTTTTTCAGGAATGTATTCCTGGCATAAAAGTGAGACCTGCCTGTACTCTCAGTCCACTGTGTATAATGTGTGTCACTAACATGATATCTCTTTCTTGTTGTGTCATTGTCACTCTGAGAAAGAGAAATGTCTTTGTGTCAGAATAGGTGTCTAAAATCAGTTCTCACTAGCTGTCTTGTGTTCAGCCTTGCTATGTCGTGCCCTCAGAAGGAACAGAACGAACTGTTTCCTACCCAGCACTTTGACAGTACGATGTGGTGCTCTGGTGATATATAAAGTAAATAACACTGCTTTCTTGTATGTTGAGTTGTACTGCAAGAAGAGAAATTGAGTCACCCAGTGGATGGAATATATTCACTGTTGTACACTTCTGCTGCTTCGTCATTATCAGCTTCAAGGATTAGGTCTTTTAGCTTGATCTGTTTAGGAGGGAAACCAACCCTTTTTTTGTTTGCCTGTAGACTTGTATTTTAGAAGTATGTTTGAAAGTCTGTTCACTTTCATCCTTAAGATATGTTCATACTAATCAACTGTGTTTTGTCTTCAACATATATTCATGCATGTTGCATTTCCAGCGTTATGTTTTATTACCAAAGTTCTGTATTGAAAATTCTGCACCAATATCAGTATTATGTTTGTGATTATTTAATCTGTAGCCATCTAAGCCTCACAGGAATTGCATCTCTGCTGCTTCTGTTTTCCTTCTATGAGTTCTATTTAATGTTGATTATTTACAACATACATTAAAGTTGAAACATCTGTTATTTTGTAGAATTTCAGTTGTGTTGTTTTTAGTGCTTTTGATGTAAGTATTCTGCATATGTTACACATATTTTCAGAAGTCTTCTGAGCGTAATGTTGGCATTGTCGTCCCAGCAGCAGGAGACCTTGTACCCTATGTAAATGAAGTTGTGAATTTGTTCAGTGATTGTTTATTACCAGTTTACACCAAATGTGACTGCAACCTCACAATTCGTTAGCTGTTGTTTAGATGTAGGCATTTTCAAATTATGTTGCCTTAACCATATTACTGAGTTGATTCCAGGAGATCTGTAACAGGTCGTCAGTAAATTCTGCCTGGTCATTTGTATATAAAATGGTTTGTAAATGTTTTTTACCACTCTGTCTTACTTACTGTTGTATTTCTTTACCACTGTGCAGGGACATCAACATTGTATATATATAGGGACCGCGGTAGCACAGTGGTTAAGGTGCTGTGCTACAAATCGGAAGTTCGCTGGTTCGATCCCAGCTGGTGTCATTGGAATTTTTCATTGACGTAAAATCCTTCCGATTGCACTATGGCCCTGGGGTCGACTCAGCCTCTGACAGAAATGAGTACCAGGAGCATTTCCTGGGATAAAGGCGGCCGGTGCATAAGGCTGACAACCTTACCACCATCCTGTGCCGTTGTCATGAAATCTGGGAACCTTAACTTCCTAAGAACCCTCTGGACCACTCGAGGCCTGTAATGGGACTGCTTATATATATATAAAATAAGACAGACATAACCTGCAACCTTGTTTGACTCTGGTTAGTGCTTGCCATCTTACTGCTTTTTCACCCATTCTCAGTACTGAATTTTGGATTATGCTAGATGCTTCTTATTATTTAATTAAATGTACTGTGTAGCCATTTTCTTCCATTATTGAGCATAGCTTATCCCAGGATAACCTGGAAACCTTTTCATAATTGATAAAAGCCATAAATGTTGGTAGATTGCATGCCTGTCTCTTCTGAGTAAGTTGTTCTTGAATCTGAGTGTTGAAGACAAAACTCAAAGCGATAACAATAAACAGCATTTTTTGTGGTTTAACATGGGGGAGGGAGGGGCAGGACTTCAGTTTTGTGCAGTAAGTGACTGAAGAATCTTTTGCTCATGAGGGTGGCCCACAGGTGTTCTATAATGCCTTCAGTTCTGAGAATTCCTCAGGCAGCCTCTGACCCACCGATTAGCTAGTCAGATCATTCAATAGAAAAGTGTGTTGACACAGAGGAAGTAATACTGCGAGGCACCAACAAAAGCGTACTGTGCACAGTTAGCACATTACTCTAATGAATATTTTCAAGAAATACAATACAAACATGAAAATAAGTGAATCAAATATAAAGGGTTATATTCTAAGGGGGGGAAGCAATGGCAAACTACCCCCAAGAACTTGCCCAGGATGCAGTGTGCCAGAGCCATACCGGTCACATGACTGGGCTCTGGTTCCTGCCAAGCCCGGTCTTCAAGGCTGAATACTAATAATGATATTCTAAGGTACATATAAATAGATTGTTTCAGAACTTTGTACATGGGTAAATGGACTTATTAGTGATATGATTCTTGTTTCATCTTCTTAACATAAATGTATATTAAAAACAACTGCTGAATTGGACATTTATGTGGCAAAATGTCTGGCTATGTATGAGTTGAATTTAAAATGCCTTGTGTTAAAAGTTAACTTACATTATGTAAGCTCATACTTCAATGTGAATAAAAATCCAACAGATGCAGCAGTATGCAGATATTTACTTACTGTAAATCCCGATCAGACCACGTTGGAGGGGAGTAGCGGTACAAGTAGTATGACCTGTACCGGTGGCTACGGATACAGTTTTTAATACTCCTGATGATGGGTGCTGTGACACCTGAAACATGTAAAGTAGATTTACAGTAAGTAAATATCTGCATCTGTTGGATTTTTATTCACATTGAATTACGATGCACAAAACCACGAACTTAAAAGCTCATACTTCTCAGTTTTCTGTACAGTTTTATAGCATTTTACACAATGATACTTATACAGAAGTTATGACACTATCTTCTTTTATAACAGAGTAAAAGTGCCTCTTACATACATTGAACTGTAACAGTGTTTCTCAACTGGTGGGCCATGTCCCAGGGATAGAGCTTGGTTTACTCATTGGAATGTAAGGCTTTGAAAATAAGAATGTCTGTTATGAATAGTTTAATACTAAAATGCATATAAATTAAAAAAATACACTTTGTGGAAAGGAAGTCAAATTTGGCTTTTACTGTAGTGGTACTATGTGTATGGTTGTTTGGAGTTGATGGTGGGGGAAGGGAAGTGCAAGGTGCCATATGTTGAGATTCACTGCTGTAGTAGTACATTCACTGCATCACATAAAGGTGTCACAGAACGTAATGGAAATGGAAATTTTTTTCTTGGAGTGGGAGTTAATGTCAGTTGATGGACCATGGCAGGGACATGCTTCATGTTTATAGGCTGGTTTGGAATGAAGGTGGTCATGGCGAGTGTACTGACTTAGGTGTTGCCTAAAGGGGCTGAGACATGTGGGAGATGTTGATCGGGATAACTGTATGATTGTTAGTGAAGAATATGCATACCAGTGAAATATGTTCTGTAGCTACAGACACGCCCTGCCTTACAAAGTTCCCAGTTACACAATTTGAGGCATATACAATTTTTAAAATGTAAAAGAAAAATTAATTAATTAATTAAGAAAGAAAGGAAGGAAGAAACTGAAATAGTAGTGTTTTTGAAACGAACACCAAGTTTTTACTTTTGGGATTGAAAGTACAATGATACGTACGTGGCAGGAGGAATCTGCTGGGCAATAATACAATCGGCTGAGCGGTCATGCTGCAGCCAATCAGTTTCTGGTGTGTTGGAGTTTGGGTTTAATCTGGACTCCCTTATATGTACATATATAGTCAACCGCATGTGTATGCTCGATTCCGACTTGATCCGGACCCTCCAGAACTGCTTTTAAGCTGGGGTTTATCTGTACTGTAACTGAATGATTAAAGTGATGTAAAAAAAACTTTTGCATAACTGGGGCCTCCTCAATATCAAGTGGGAGTCGGGTAAAAATTATTGATTTGTCACAACTAAATACATAAAATGTGAGGGGAATTGTTGTGCTGTTGTTTTATTATGGCCTGTACATTTACTCTTTTCCAAATATCTGCGGCATTCCGTACGATATTCTGTGATACAGCTCTTCCTATTTATATAAATGTGGTGGGAACTATAGAGGTGCTGTTTCTAAATAGTAACTTGACATTTTAATGTATTACTGAGGAAAGAGGTAAACCACGTAAGAAGTTAACTGTCTGTTTGAATTAGTTAATTTGAATTTATGTTAATTATACAAGACAGCTTTTACTTAATGCTGATTTACTTTATAATATTAATTCATTATAACTAAATACTCCACAATGTACAATATTTATAATTGTTATTATGTCATTATTGATAAAACGAATGTGCAACAGATTTTATATCAAATTGGTATAATGTATATTTCAAAAACCATATGTTTGTTGTTGTTTACTGCCTTCTGAGATGTGAAACTGTGTGGTTTGGTAGATATGTGCCAAAGTTCCTTTCAAAATGTTTGTACACTTCTAATGAACTGCACGGTATCGCATGTAGAAGGCTAACAGTCACGCCAAGAGAACCTCAAGTTTTATGTTTCCTTGCTTTGATTGCATGAGACATCATCTAGCTGTCTAAACACTTATGGACAAACTGACTGCTGGACAACACCACACTATTAATCTTTTACACGCCGAGATAAATCCCATCTGCCATTTGCTGGCATCATTAGGAGCTCACCGTATTCTTCACATTAGCAGGATAAGGGTTAAGGAAGTGTTTACTGTTTTGTGTTTTGCTGTGTACTCCCCCCCCATTGCCGCCCCCTCGCCCCATAATCTGCAGTTAGGACACGATAGTTAGGTTTTTGTGCAGTTAGCTAGGCAGTCATTTGTTTTTAGACATAGCATCGTGCCAATGTGCAGGGCCACACTGGTGACATAGTGTTTCAGCAGGCTGCAGGAAACATTGGCACCCCTGTTTCAGCCAGTTACAGAGGTAGCAGCACTTGGAGAGATCGCAGAGAGACACATCAAATTGATCGTAAAATGTCTACTAGATTTTTACAAGTGTTCATGTATTAGTATTCAACTTACAAGAGAGAATGATTACTCCCAATAGTCTTTGCACCATGCATTTTGTAGTTTATTTAAGTAACACACCAACAAATGCACATGAATTGTCCTTAGTTATCTAAAATTTACATTAACCCTTTCCCCTCCCTAACGCTCCAAAGCGCTCGGAATTTAAAAGTCCCATCCCCCTCTAAACGCTCTAAAGCGTTGCTGGTTTAGTACGTAAATTTAAATGTCCCGTGAAAAAACTCGGCTCTTCTGCCCAGGCACTAGCGATTTAAATTGAACGGGGAAAGGGTTAAGACACTTAAAACGCTCCCACGTGTTTTGATCATATGATCATCCTCAGGGAGCATACTTTGTTGCTTGTTAAAGTTATAGTTTAAAACACTCAGTGATTTACTTTGTTATATTAATTTGGTGCTGTGGCAGCATGTCATGTGTTTTGTGTGAGTCGTACACTGTTCAATTGAGACCAGCTGTTGATGTGCTTGTTGTGCCGCGTAGCATGAGACTGGCCTGTTGCATTTGCCAGTCTCACGCTGTATGACACAACAAGCACATCAACAGCTGGTCTCAATTGAACAGTGTACGACTCACACAAAGCACAAGACACATTTCATATATGTCAATAAATTGTATTTTAATTTAATATCAGTTTGGCCTACACAAGCTGCATCTATTCTGCTTTTGCTTCATCCCATCTTTTAAATTTTATAGGTCTAAATGGGGGGTGGGGGTACCAGAACGTTTGTTATGATGTTCAGGATCAACTGTACCTTGCAATAAAAAAAAAGAGGACACGAACTTTTAAATAGTATGGAGACAAATTTGCCTCAATGTGCAGAAGATTACGTTTGGCAGATGGTCCTCAACCCACATCTCTTCACAACTGTGGTATTTTGATGTTCTGATTGAATTGTTTCTGATTGACTTCAGCCTGTCTCGGTGGAGATATGTGGACAAGTCTCTCCTCTTGTTGCAGTTTGTTTGAAAACTTTTTTGACACTGGCAAGCTGCACCTCTGCCAACCTAATCCAAAAGGCTGTTATCTTCTAAATGTATAGGACAGTGTGGGAGTGGAAAACCAGGTCATTTGCTAGGAAGTTCTGTGTTAGTTGCAGCTTGCAATAGAAAAAGAGGACAGCTAAATTATCAAATTTTCTGGCAAATTATCTCCAATTTCAGCATATTAATTTGGCAGGAAGACCTCACCTTGACTGACAACTATGTGGTATTCTGATGCTCTGGTTGATTTTTTTTTTTTTAAATTGAACTCGGCGAAGTGACGAATCTTTGCCCAAGTTGCTCATCTCACTGCTATCTGTTGTTTCATCTTTCAGAAAATAAAGGCACATTTTCCTGAAAGAACACCAAATGAATGAACAATTTTGCGGAAGTTTTGACTTTCGCACAAGGGTTTTAATGTGCTAATCCTCGTGTTTTCTGTTTAATGTTTACCAGTCGTTTAGTATTTTTCTTTCTTTCTTTTCACGCCCCCCTCATGGCCGTGTGGCTCATTGTGCCGAGTGGATGTAACAAGGAAAGACGCATGGCAGAGAATAAAGAATAGTTCTCGCCAGCATAATGAGCTTCACATTGCGGGCGTATTTTAAACCAGCGCATTTATACTCTGCAGCAATAAAGTTTATAGTGCTGCCTCGAGCGATGGGTGCAATAAAAAGACTGCCTCTTTTTTTTTTTTTTTTTTTTTTTTTTTTTTTTTTTTTTTTTTTTTTTTTTTTTTTTTTTTTTTTTTTTTATTTTTTTTTTTTTTTTT
>Ga0123355_10012760_pt1 | contig 13031 bp, 13 predicted proteins | sample TergutEmb28metaG_3_FD_89872 | JGI IMG/M metagenome (GOLD analysis project Ga0123355, IMG submission 89872) | Embiratermes neotenicus P1 segment gut microbial communities from Petit-Saut dam, French Guiana - Emb289 P1 | ecosystem: Host-associated > Arthropoda: Insects > Digestive system > Gut ... | reverse complement strand
GCCGCATCGGTTTGTGTTGCTGTAGCCTTTGTCGCATTCACAGGTGGCTCACCCAAGGCTTCCAGCGTTTTTACGCAAAAGTTATGAAGCGCGTAGGCCACCTGATCCAGCGATTTTGTCAATGCAATCAACGTATCATTATTCATCTGCATCATTTTTACCTCCTTCGTTTTGTGATGTTTTCTGCGGCACTTGCATTTCTTTTGAATTTGCAAGTAGTCTTTTTGCAAGATTTTTGGAAACGACACTAATCGCCGTCAGCACGCCTGCGAGTTCTTCATTTAACTCAAGGTCGATGCATTCTGTTTTTGCCTGCATATTGGCCTCCTTCTGATGGGGTGCTACCCCTTCACTGTCTACAAGACAGAAATCAGATTTTTGAGTACCGACATTTGAAATTATTTTTTATGTAGACATCTCCAGCCATTACAGGCCGGAGATGCAGATGGCTATTAACGATAGTGCTTTAACTTCTCGCGCAACTGGTCGAAGATTTTCACCTTGCGTTTATTAACACCCTTTTGCGAAAGCCCAACCTCGGTGCTAATTTCACGTTCGGAAAAGCCCAAGCCGGCCAGTTCCGCAATTTTACGGTTTTGTGGGTCAAGTTCATCCAGTGCCTTCGCCAGTTCCTGCAGTAGAATCTGGTTTGCTACAAAATCATCCATATTAAAAGGATCTGCGAAATCGATGCCGGCTTCCCGTTGTGCGTCCAATGAAATGAAGCGACTCTGCTTGTCCTTATCACAGGTGCTGCAATCGGCTGTACATTGGCGACCTTTTGCATCAAGGCATTTCTGTTCCCGCTCACGCCGCTTGTGTTCTGCCCAACGAGAACGCATATGCGCACGGGCTTGTTCTTCAGTAGTATTTATTTTTTCTTTACCAACCTTGATGTATGGCTGGATGTTGTCATTATTTTTTTTGGTATTGGCCATGATTTGGCTCCTTTCAGTTTTTGGCTTGAATTGGCGCAAAACTGAAAGAGCCGGAGGCCCACGAATGAAATGCATAAAAAATGCACCCGCCTTTCCGATATTCGGATGAAGCGGATGCGCTAAACGGCACAAAAAAGGCCGCGATAAAGCGTAGCGAGTTTGTTTGCAATAATATTGCTAACTCACTATCCGCTTCATCTCAGCCTTTTGGATACAGCACCATAGTAAAGTCCGGCCGAACTTGACCATGGGTATGTATCGTTGGAATGAAATGACTTGGTATCCCCTAACTAACGAATACCGCTATGTTTTAATTGTAGGAAAATCACTCTGTGGTCTTTCGACATCCTATAGCTTGTCCCCCTTTTGAAATGCGCATCTAGTCAAGGTATGTCTTATAATGTATGTTCACAACCTGTCGAAAATTACTTTGTCGTAAACACCCCCTCCCATTTCCCATGTGTATCTGATAAAATATGGCAGGGGACAATGCTTGCTTGTCCAATAAAGCAACTTTAAAGCATGGTGACTGTGATTGTCTTTTTACGTGAGTTTGATGCCGCTTTGATGGCAGTTGGATAGAGAGGAATGCCATGAAACGTATTTGTTTCGGTACATATGCAAAGATACTGCTGTTATGTACCTCTGATGGAATAATGAAAATTGATCTAGTTGGTGCAATATTAAGATCTGTCGGCTCTTGCCAAATGACCTCCAATGCTGTGAATGGCTTGTTGGACTGTAGGACAGGATTACCGAATGGCAAAGGTAAAAATAGCTTGGGAAATGTTATAGCGAATGCCGGCACTGCAGATATCGGAGAAGTATCAGATTATTTTTCAGAAGAAGTAGTAAAGCGATTTATTGATCCAAACAGACGCAGGCTTCTTTATTGTGCAATCCGCACCCTCATAATTGAAGATGACACCATATATGAAGATACTGTCGTAGATTTGGTTAACGGAACAACAAAAAAAGCCCTGCGAACGCAGAGCCGTCTTGTGTTGTCACATTTTCTTGCCGGGGTATTTTTGTATACCGTCACGGTTAATAATAAAGTTGGAGTTGACACCATTCCGAGTATTACTGATGAATATGTAACATCATTTGCAAAAGAGAGTGAGACGATAGGTTTTATGCCACCAAGACCTTCTAAAACTACACTAGCAGGCAACAAAGCCTTATTTGATGAATATTTGAACCGCTTACAAGATTTTTATGGCACTGTAAAAACCCTGCTCTTCCAAGACACTCTTATGGATTTTTATGATATGTATTTGCCTAATGATATAGCTTTGCCCAGTAACGTTTGGTTTAATATTGAGAATGAAACTAAGCATAAATTTAACAGGCGGCTATTTATGAGCAGTACAACTGTGTTGTCCGCAATAGGAGTGACTGACTTAATTCATATCTCAAACTTCCTAATCCTTAAGGGTACCGGAGGGTTGGGCAAGTCCATGATGATTCGACACTTGTTGTTAGATGCAATAAAATCGTTTCCCAGTTTATCCTTGGTGCCGATATTCGTGCCGTTAAAAGAATATCGCTCTTTTGGCGGCAGTCTATCGGAATATATTTACAGCATTTTGAAAGATAGATGTGAGAGCATATCGGAAGAGACTTACGTTAATGCGCTGAAAGATGGCTCATTTATCCTGTTGCTAGATGGTATCGATGAAATCGACAGGAACCACAGTGAGCGTTTCGAGAAGGAATTGAACACCTTTGCCGATAAATATCCCAATAATTATTACATCATGTCCTCGCGCCCGTTTCATACTTTCGTATCCTTCGCACGATTTATCACAGTTGAACTATGCCCCTTCACTAAAGAGCAGGCGTTGGCTTTAATTGACAAGCTGGATTATGAACCAGAGCAACCGGAAGTAAAAGCAAAGTTCCGCACGTTATTGGATAGTTCACTGTTTTACACCCATAGGAGTTTTGTCGAGATACCCTTGCTGCTAACAATCATGTTAATGACATTCAAGTATTTCGCTGAAGTGCCGTCAAAGATGCACTTGTTTTATCGCCAAGCGTTTCTGGTACTTTTCAGAATGCATGATTCCAGCAAGGGTGCTTATACACGAGAATTTCGTTCGGGCTTGGATGTTGATGCTTTTTCCAATTTGTTTTCCGAGATATGTTTCCGCTCTTACTGCGATGATAAGTATGAGTTTATGCATACTGAGTTCGTGCTGTACTTCCAAGCATCTGTGCAATCGGCTAAGTTGGACATTCGCATAACTGCAGATGATTTTTTGCATGACCTATGTACTTGCTTATGTATTATGTATGATGAAGGTAGCAAGTATCACTTCGTCCACCGCTCCTTCCAAGAGTATTTTGCGGCACTATTTATGTCCAGACAAAGCGAGGATTTTCTGCGCAAACTTGGAGGCTTCTATGAAGGACGCGCTAGAAGTCGGCTCGATCAGCACATATATGGATTCCAAGATGATTCTACATTTTCAATGCTCTATGACATCATGCCGGATAAGGTTGAGGCGTATGTATTCGTTCCTTTTCTTGAGGCTCTTATTGACGAATGCAATAATGGAGACGGATACTGGACGTTTTTGGAAAAGTTGTATCCGCACATAACATATGAAATAAACACTTCCAACTCGGGTACGGACATGGATTCCAATTCATTTATTTTTGGTTTTATTTATGACCTCACGGATATTATGTACGGTGAGGGGTACGGAACAAGTGATATTCCTTATGATGATATGTTTGTGACAGCGCTTGAGTTGCCAGAGGCTGGTTGGGTCGAGTCACATGAATACAGTGGAGACGTATGGCCTATTGATGGTGGAGTTGGGTGGCGGCTAGAGATAGATGTTAAACAGCTTCGGCGGCTCGGTCGAATGCATAGTGATATATTAGAGTTGTTGGATGATGATTTGTTTATTTACAAAACGCAATATTTTTATGCGCGTCATCTACTGGATGAATTGAAAGCCAAGCATAAAAGTAGACAGAATGATCTGCTAGACTTGCTCTAACCACTGCTGCTACTTCACCAAAGTCTCCCAAATGGACACCCCAAATGGACACCCCAAATCCCCAAATGGCTTGCGAATGCTGGAAAAATTACCTTGACGGAAACATCTACACTATGATATCATTCCTGTTGGGATGTTGTGCAATTTCCCATGAGTAGGGTTAATCAATAATTTAGCCCTTTTCGTTTTTTAGGGGATTGATATATTTCCCAAATCGCTCAACACTAGACATTTCAAATATAAGGAGGTCTTTAATATGTTCACCTTAGAAATTTTTGAAAAACCAAATGGTGAAATTTTTGAAGTCAATGGTAGTGATTCCACTTTATGTATGCGTTTGCCTAATGATGCAACTTATAGTATGGCGCTATCTGGTTGGTTGTATAGCCGCTTCTCAAATGCCAAGCTTGATGCTTCGTTAGAGCATTATGTTGATATCGGCGATGGAATCTTTATTCCGTTTGATCAATTCACTTTGGTTCGAGAAGGCGCAATGCCGCTTTTCAAAGCTACAGGAACACAGGCAAACATTGCTTTGGAGATTTTGAAACAGGCTTTTGATTCGTTTAACCCAGACGATTTTGATACTGATGGGTACAGTATAAACCATACTGCATAATGATAATTAAATTTCACGGTGTGAATTAGAGATCATAAAATTGAAACGAGGGAATAATGGTGAAACGTAGAATTATTGTTGGTGTTTGGAAGGACAAGCTTATGCCAACTGAGGCATTGAAGCAGGCAAATGAATTGGTATCTATGTATAAGGGAAAAAATCTGTTATTTGACGCATGTATCGCTCCTTCGCCGGTTGCATTGTCGGCTGTTAACTCTATAACTTCCAACAGTTCTATATCGACTGTAGCACAAGATGTGCACTGGCCAGATCCTAAGCGTTCTTTCATTGGATCAACATCAATACCAATGTTAAAGGAAATCGGAATAAAAATGTGTATGGTTGGCCACTCAGAGCGCAGAGGTTATTTCGGCGAAACAGACGAGGACATCTATAAGAAACTTTCAGCATTGATAGACGCTGATATATTCCCAATACTTGCTATTGGTGACGATGTTGAAGTCGTTTCTGAAAGAAAAGAAATTCTCACCCGTCAATTAATGGGTGCATTGAAACCAGATTCAGAAAAGCCAATAGATATATCGAAAATTGCTATTGCGTATGAGCCAGTTTGGGCAATTTCTACATGGCGCTCGGATGCCCCGCTTCCTATAGGAACAGAGGTAACCGAAATGATGGCTTTAGTTGACAGCATACTAACAGAAACTTGCAAGCTAAACACTTCAAGTACGCCATTGTTATATGGTGGTAGTGTTGCACCAAAAAACGCTGAAGATTATTTTTCTCAGAGCAATGTTGATGGTGCGCTGGTAGGAGGAGCAAGCCTAACAGTGGAATCTTTGTCAACTGTTTTCAATATTGCCCAACAAATATGGGGTGACTAATGGAACATGAATGTCTTAGGAATTGGCAGATTATGCATTGACAAGTATTATTATCTTCGGAGTGATGTTGAAAGAGTCAAATCAACTAAACAAGGAATTCGGTTTGCAGGACAGCGTCTTGGGGGGTCAGTACCCCGAATGCTTTCGTGTCTTGTAAACTGTGGTCATAATGCAATGTTGATTGGTAATGGGTCTAATATGCTAGATGAAAGTCATTATGTTTTGGAACAATTGGCTTTATTGGGTGTACAAAATAATATAGCTGTAAAAGAGAAATTGCCTGAATCATTCTTAATATACGATTCAGGCAATAATCTTATATCCGTTTTGTCTGTTGAGGAAAATGAACACCAATTGCTAGATGAATATGATATTTGCATTGCCTCTATAAGCACATATAATCCGGATCTTGTTATCACGGATATTCGACATGGTAAGGCGTCATTAGCTGTTACTGAATGGGCAAACAGAAATAGGAGGCATGTTTTTTTAGATCCTGGGTCTTCTTTAATGCATAAATTATTCTCTTCTTCCAGGCTCACCGACGAAGCACAGTTATTAAAGCACTGCAGCATAATTTGTTCATCCGAAGAGTTTTATAAAGAATTTTGCAATACTAATGATATAAGAAGTATTTTCAACAATAACTTATTTAACAATTTGCAACTTGCGATTTGCACGTTATCTGATGGCACTACAGTTGTTGCGACACAGGATTTTGGGTTCTCTGTTACTAGAACTAGAGACATTCGTGTGTGTAACAGTTTGGGTACGGGAGATGTTTATCGTGGGTTTTTCTTGAATTATTTGCTGAAAAATATTATGCATTCACCATTTGAGGTAGATATTTTGGAGACCGCTGCTAAGTTAGCAATTGCTGCTGCAACAATTCAGATTGAGTCGACAAAATTACACTGCATTGTTCCCAGCTTAAAAGAAGTAGAAAAAACGCTGGCAACTTTACCTTTTAGCAGAAGTAATACAACGAAATTTATATTGTAAATAAGATAAAATATTTTGAGGTGGATTCCATGAATGAAAAAATGCGAAAGATTATCGGCGTGGGAGTTGAGCCAATATCATTGGTGTGTACAATTGTAGTCATCATTGTCATTGGTATTTTACAAAACTTCGATATATTTCAAAGTGGAACAGTAGCTTCATATGTTTTTGATACGGTATTTTACATATCGTTAGCAATTTTACTGATCCAAGTCTTAATCCAACAGCATTTCATTAGGGATACTGAAAATATTATAAAGGAAACGACCGACACAACACTTGAAAATACAGAAAGCATCATTAGTGACACCACATTATTAAAAGAAGTGGTTTCATTATTAAGTGGCAGTGCGGATAATATTGATACCAAAGCTGCCTCTTTGCTTAACAAAACTGAAGACATAAAAAAGAGTACCGCACTATTAAATATGAAAATAAAATTGCTTGAAAGTGTTGTATTTCCTAAAAACGTGGCTTCTGTTAATAAGAGAATCGAAGATGTTTTGAACACAGGAAAAGCCTCAAAGGTACAAATTATATGCTATGGAACAAATAGGTTTGGCCGTATTGTAGATGGAATTATGACAACACACACCAGTGCCTCATTGGAAATTATTGTATGCTCTCCGGATGTCGTTATCTTAAATGATGATTCAGATAGTACCACTATTGTTAGCAACATCAAAGAAATGATAAAATATCCAAACATTAAGTTATTGGCGTCATCTGTTCCCCCTACAATCCGAGCCTGTTTAGTTCTTGACAAAAGCAATAACCCCGTATGGTGTTCGCTACAACCCTATTACATTTTTAAAGATTCGACAAGAATTTTTAGAGGTGAGAATTTTTCTCCAGCGATTGTAGCTGATGAAGATTCTAGCATATTGGCTGATTTATCATTTTCGTTTAACAATGAATTTGAAAGACTGTCTTCTTACTGTGAAACAATAACATCTGAGGAGTTTAATCGGAAATACAGAAAAACAAAGGATGATATGCTTGACGCATAAAAAAGGCAATGAGAAATATATCAATAAAATGTTTTCAGCGAGGGCAGATAGTTATGAAAGCGATGCAAGATGGATCAAAAATGAAAAGTTTATTCTGCCTTTAATTCCTGCGCCATATGGTAATAAGATAGCTTTAGATATTTGTAGTGGCACAGGAGTAATTGCTGGATATTGCAAAAAAATAGGCTGGAATGTTGTGGCAGTTGACATCAATGAAGATATGTTACAGCGCGTTGAAATAGGGATCGAAAGAGTTGTTGGCAATATCGAAAATTTACCATTCCAAGATAAATGTTTTGATATATCAATTTGCAGGCAAGGTCTTCAGTATACAGATCTAGAAAAAAGCATATCTGAGATAATACGTGTAACTGATAGTGAAGTTCGTTTAGCGCATATAACATGTATGGATGCGTTAGACGTTGATTTTTGGATACAGTATTATGATATCGCTGCCCCATCAAGAAAGCATGTTTTTACCCCAGATTATGTGAATAAATTTGCAACTAATTTAGCACTTAAGTTAATAAACCAAGAAGTATTGATTGAAGCTGATGTGTTATTAAGGACAACTAGTTTCTTAGATAGGCAAAAACAAAACAAATTATTATCTATGATAAATAACAGTACACCTGACTTTAAAGAAAGAAATGGCATTGTCTTTGATGGTGACGCTATCATAAGCAACCGAAGATGGGAAATTTTATCATATAAAGTGTAATTAGGGGTGACTATCTTTTGCGAAAATTAATGAGCCCTATAGAAGCGGCGAATAGCATTTCTTCCATTAATAAAACCTTTAGCAATGATGTGGTGATTGGCGAAATCGCTGGAAGGGATAGTATATATGCCACAAGTTTAATTTCCGAAACCAATCAATTCAATATGTTAATTCCAACGATTGCATACACAGGAATGGAAACTGGGGATATTACAGCACACTCAAAAAACATTGAAATTATTAAAACGATGTTTTCTGATTCACTCTTCGTATGTGACGAAATAAACATTTGTTGCCCGAATTTATGGATTGCTTTAAACGGTAGATTCATAGCTTTCATTATCGAAAAATATGGACAATATTCGCCGTGTCTAGGCTGCCACATGTATTTCCATTTATGTCGGATTCCTTTATCGATAAAAATGGGTAACATTCCGATAATATCTGGTGACAAAGATAGCCATAACGATCGAATAAAAATGAGTCAATTGCCAGCAAGTATAAATATGTATAGTGACGTTCTAAGTTATGCGGGTATTGAATTGCTGACACCATTAAGGGGACGATCCGAAAATGATGTAAAAGCTACGATTAAGACCCAAACATACTATGACGCTAAGTGTTACTTTGACAAAAACTATTACGATGCTGAAAAGTTGCTGAAGTTTAATTTAACAATGCACGAGCAATATTTGCATGAATTTTTATTGCCAATAAGTAAGGCAATAATTGATTATTGGCATAAAACCAATTGTGAGCATGAGCCAGACTATATCGAAATTGCTCAACGAATTGTAAAAGACATTGTGATATAATGAACTTGTGGTTAGAGATATATAAGGAGAAAAATCATGGCAACAAAAACATTTATGTCTTTTTCAAATATGGCAGCATTTCACGGATGTGCAAAAAAGATTTCATTCAATGATCTGTCTTCAATACTATCTAAGTTTCCAATGTGTGTAGATAAGAATGTAGTAATTGGTCTGAATGAAGCTGATGATATTGTTGCATATAAAATTAATGATACTGACGCAATTGTTCAGTCATTAGATTTTATGCCGCCTATTACTAATGACCCATACATTTTTGGTAAAATTGTTGCTGCAAATGCCTTAGGTGATATATATGCCAAGGGGTGCAAGCCATTGTTTGCTTTAAACATTCTTTCGTACCCACTAAAATCCTCTTCAATGTCTGATTTAGAAAAAATTTTACTTGGTGGCGCAGATAAATCAAATGAAGCTGGTGTGTGCGTTATTGGTGGTCATTCGGTAGATGGAGATGAACCATATTATGGTATGTCCGTAACGGGTATCGCAAAGGTTGATAACATTGTTTCAAATTCAACAGCAAGACCTGGAGATATGCTGTTTTTAACTAAACCAATTGGTACAGGAGCGATATTGAATGGTGTCAAATACAGTCTTTTACCATCCGGAGCTATAGATGAAGCCATTGCTAGTATGTGTGAATTAAATAAATCGGCCTCAGAGGCAATGATGGAGGTAGGTATAAATGCTTGTACTGATGTAACAGGCTTTGGCCTCCTTGGTCATCTATATGAAATGATAAAAGCGAGTAATGTTGGCGCATGTATAAATTTTTTTGACATACCATTTCTAGAAAACTTATTTTCTATGGATGAAACAGATGCTCTGCCAATTGCATCAAAACACACATTGCAACATATAAGCTGTTCAACAGAATGGACGGGTAGTTACTCGGATTATGAAAAACGTGTATTGGCAGATCCTCAGACTTCTGGAGGCTTGCTGATTTCTGTATCGGCGAAAAACGCCCCACGGTTAGTCGAGGTCTTTAAGCAAAAAAATCTATTTATTGCGTGTCTTGGGAAAATAACTGAAGGGGCAACAACTATAAACATTGTAAAATAGTTAAGGAGACTATGAAATGGACAGTAAGCCACGCATTTCTATACAAGGAATGATGGAATGCGGAACTAATGTGATAAGTGTATTCAGTTTTGGGTGCTTAACACTTATTTCAGGATTAGTTCATGCTTTTATTGAGAATCCCGAGAGTTGGATTACAACCATGAGCGGGGGAGTATTTTACTTCTCCCTTTCAGTAAATATAATTCAAATACTATTTGTCCTTTATGATGTGAAAAAAGATTCAAAGCGGATAAAAAAATCTGCAAGTCGTATAAAAGAACATATTGAGACACCTCCAATTGTTCTTTGGCCAGAGGATTTATTGTCCTTGAACCAGAAAGTTGTTGAAAAGTTGAAGGCTTCGCCTACATCAACTCTTAAAATAATCTGTTATGGCACAAATAAGTTTGCAGGTTTGATAGGGGTAGTCATTGACAATGACCGTTTTAATTGTGTGAAGATTGACATTGTTCTATGTTCTCCAGATGCCCCCTTTCTTGCATCATATGAAGACGATAAAAAATTGTTAAAAAGCACAATTGATGATTTAGAAAATAAAGAGCAAGTCTTGCTACATAAATCAAAAATACCTCCGACCATGAGGGCTGTGGCAATATATGACGAAAGAGATAATCCCATTTTTTGTTCAATTCAACCATACTACTTTTCATTTGAAGAAAGCGGCAAAAAAAGATTTTTCAGACGCTACACACAAAGTCCAGCTATATTTGCAGATGATTCAAATGAAGCTGTTCTTAATCAGTTGGCGATGATGTTCAAAATGGAATACGATCGACTACCCAAAGAGAGACATATTGCTGATTCAAATCCAGTAACAGAGGTAGCTGATTTTGATAAACCAAATACCGATATATGTGTATTGTGTAAAAAGGCAAAGCAATGAACTTAAATTTGCGAATAAAGTCAAAAGGATCGAAAATGACATGGTGTTGTTATATTTAACTCTTGTGTTGCTAGTTTTTTGTCAAAATTACAACAATGTATAGTGAGTGTTAAACGTGATGATACATAAACACGCATTTCAACTAAATGCTATGTAAAGGTTTCATGCCCGTGTTCATGTATGGTTAGGGGGTGCGCTTTAATAAACATAGATACCTTGCTAATTAGCTTGTTAGATCAGAATATTGAATGTATGGTACCTGCAGGATAGCAAAAAGCCCAGAGAATTAGCATTCTTTGGGCTTAATAGATTGTATCAAGGGCAACGTCTATACGCCTGTATTGACGTTGACTTTGATACATTCATTCGACAACAAATATCACATAACAACCGAGCATAAACTACTCGGTATGAATTAATACCTTTAAGTTCTCAATTTCAATTCCGTTTCCAATTGGGTTTTCATCTTACCACACCAAAATATAATTTTGGGCATTGCCACCCGAAGGGGATAGTCTTGCAGCTTCCAACATTTCATCGACAATCTCTTTGGAGATTGGTGTATTTTTGAACTTCCTAATCGACCGCCTTTTTTCTATCGCTTCAAATAACGTCATTTGAACTTCCTCCTTTTTGCGCTATAAAGCACATTTCTTTTCCATCTTCGCAGTAATCAGTCCCCATCATGTTTCCATAAATGGCTTTTACGTTAAATCCAGCCGCTCTTAAATCAAGAGTAAACTCATCTCTTGTAAAAGTGTGATGCCACACGTTTATACTCCTTACATCACCTTCGGTTACAATGATGTACTGGTCTAAAATTGTGCTTTGCTCATCATACCTATAAAACGATTCAAGACATAAATACGGAGTTGCACTATAAAAACCACTCTCCGAATACTCCCATTTTCTGCTCTCCTTTTGACCAGCGAAATGCTGTGGCATTATAAGTTCAATTATCAGCAAGCCGCCGGGTTTTAATGCCGCATGAATATTTTTCAACGTTTTTGCCCTATCTTCCGCAGAGTTCACGCAAAAATCAAAATAAATCAGCGTAACAAGGTCAAACGGCTCCGTAAAATCCATCGTGAGAAAATTTTGATGGTAGTAAGATATGGGTAGTTTCTTTTCGGCGGCGGATTTTTTTGCATGGTTTATGGAACGCTCCGATATATCCATACCCGAAACTTGATACCCTGTCTTGTAAAATTCCTCTGTATAAATACCGGGGCCGCAGCCCAAGTCCAGTAAATTGCGGTACGTTTCCGCAGGGGCAACCGTGCTAATCCATTTGACTTGTTCCTTCACTGTTGTATGCTTCCGTGTTGCCGCATCCCAATCAGGATGCAAATGGGCTTCAAGCATACCTTTTGAAATATGCTCGTCAGTCCATAACTCTGCCGTACCTTTTTCGTAAAGAGCAGGCTTTCTCATCATAGCTTGTAGTTCTTTAAGCATAAATGTTCCTCCAAATTTTTTATTAGTGATAATTCGGACAAAATAAAAAGCCGTGGGCATCATCCCACAGCTTCAAGAACCTAAGCTAATAAAGTGCGGGATGATAAAAATAAAACGCAAAAGCACACTAAGAAGAGTCGACGAATCGACCACTTTCTTTCATGTTCAATTAGGTTTTATCAATCATCTCCGCACACATTTATATTGCCGATATTATCCAATATCAAATGTGCCGAATGGCATACACCTCTTTAAGTCTGAATTATCACAAAGCTATTGTAACATAATTTGTGCATGGCGGTCAACGAAAGTATTTTCGGCTTATCCAAGGACAATATTCCTATTCGTTTATCTGTCAAAAAAATTCTTGACAAGAACCCTAGCGGTCTATTGTTTTAATTTTTAGAAACCTTTACACGGTTATTTGGCTTTAACCGTGTAAAGGTTTCCCCTTGTGTTCTGGTGTGACAGGAGGGTGCATATTATGAACTTAATCAGGGCGTGTTGCCACTATGGAAGTGCGCAGATTTGCGAGCTGGATTTTCGCTAGTTTGCGTAGCTGACGACGCGGCGTACTAGAGTTGTCAATTGCTAGCAATTGACCGCACAAGGAGGAAGATGC
>Ga0123355_10012759_pt1 | contig 13031 bp, 5 predicted proteins | sample TergutEmb28metaG_3_FD_89872 | JGI IMG/M metagenome (GOLD analysis project Ga0123355, IMG submission 89872) | Embiratermes neotenicus P1 segment gut microbial communities from Petit-Saut dam, French Guiana - Emb289 P1 | ecosystem: Host-associated > Arthropoda: Insects > Digestive system > Gut ... | reverse complement strand
CCCAAGGGTCGAAACATGTTGTAATTTTAAACCTACAATTAAAGTTGTGTTGACGGAAATTTATATGCTATTTATAATAGACTTAATGATTCCACACAACGGGATGAATTCGATTAATGTAATTAACAGATAAGTGAAGTTCTACTGTACAAAACGTGATATTGAAACCCGGCTATCCTCCGTGTAACGGAAAGCAGGTTCATTCAATTTCACCTATCAGAGAGCTGTGCCATGTGACCTTCTCCAGCTGACACTTATTCTGAAGCAATGTAACCTAGGCAATGAATAGGTTGTCGTAAGGTAAGATTTGAATGTTCTGGGCATTTACAGTGAAAGTTTTAAAGAATATTTTCATATTGCTGCCTCATGTCTTATATTAAATGACGTCAGTTTAATGATGGTATTAAACCTGACCCGTCTTAAAAGAACAATAATATTTAAACATGCATACGTAAAGCTTAAGTAACTTTAGTATTAATAAGTTAAATATTTTGGAGCAGGAAATAAAAGAGAGAAGAAGTACTCTGCTGCTTAGATCCTGTGCATTTGATATTTCGTGCCTTTAGGATGCTATGAGAACGCCGAAACATGTGGCTTAACATTAATAACATCACTAATTTAAAATTTTGGCTCTAAAATTATTAATTGTATCTAATCGCAAGATGGTGCATGATCATGAAAATCTAAATATTGAAGTACATATTTCCGGGGCATACTGTTGAACTTGTTGTCAGTCAACATTACTCTTCGTGAACTTATGATTAATAGCTTTCGATTTTGTTGCACCGTGTAACGTACACAATAAGAGAAAGAAACGCTTCACTTCAAACTACAAATATCATTTTCATGCTTTAGGTTTAAATTCATTTGACCTCAGAATTATATACCTTCGTTAATTGCAAGCGTACAACATAACTCCTTAAAACTGAGTGATTCCTTTATGTAGCATCACATTTTGTCCTTCAAAATGTGTGCAATTTTTCCCACACATTTTGTTTTTCGCAATTTCTTCCCCATGTAGAATGTCTTGTTTTCACAGTGGAGGGAAGAAGTGTATTCTCGGAAGTAGAAACTGGGTCTTTATACTAAATCGTAAGTGTTTCACGTTTTAAATGTTCAGATTGACAGTTTCTTGCAATATTGCCGACGCTGTGCTTGTAATAACAAAAATATGTACTTTAAAAGCCGTGGCGTTTTAGTAACAGGACTGCTCGTTTTATAGAAACATCAAATGGTAAAATATTCAGTTTTCTAAGAACGTAATCGCCTACTTCAAACCAGTACAGAAGTTTGCTAGTTGACATTAGAATATTCTAAATGTCACATTACGCACTTCACTTCGTATGTGGCCATGTGTCACCACGTGACACATCGCAAAACTCTCGGTTACAAACACGACGGCTTTGCGACTGTTGTAGTAGCAGACCTAAACATCCTACTACACACGACACATGTCCTGACAAGTAATGACAAATATCAGAACGCAGTTTGGTCTAAACCTGTCACAAAATACGCGTCTGTCATTGAAATTTAACATAGTAATTGCAGCCACAAAGGAAATATTGGATTATGGGCAGCTTACAGATATACCGCTCAGTTGGCAGAAGTGTACAATATTTCGACTCACCTTATCATTGAGGTGTGTTGTTCTCTGGGTAACGTGTTGTTGATAGACCACTTCTGTTTGATATAAGTGTGCACGACCGTTTTCACAGAATATCCTTTGCGGTCCGAATATCCGAAGATAGACGATGATATCTACGATTGTACTTAACGTCACACTGTAACACACCACCAAGTTCTTCCTGTCACTTCAGCACATAAAGTGCACGTTTAACCCTTTTTTTAATTCGCGTATTGATAACAATATAAAAGGACGGGATACCTATAGTCCCAGGTTGTACACTGGCAGGTTTATTGGTCAAGTCTATTCGTTTTTATTATTAATTTCTTGTTTTAGCTTCAACTTCACTCTTGTATGTTTTTCTTTTTTTTTTTTTTTCTTTTATTTCTTATATGCAAAACGCTGATCGCTGACTTGCGTACTAGTGAGAATGAAAACAAGACTCCTCCAATCACAATCGTTCACTCATTTCCACTCGTTTCGCCCTATCTTTATCTCTTTCTTACACGCACGCACATACGCACATACAAACACCCACACACATTGGTACCCTTCACTTGTCCAAACGCTTAATTTGCCACTCCGCTCCGTACGGCAGGCTGCAACATATAATTAAGCAGTTATTGATTAGCAAGCCACAAGACAGATGCGTATTGCGATTATTTACACGGAGTTAAAAATTATGAACAAAATCGTGTCTTGTACAGTACATTACTGTATCCAGCACCATAATTGTAGAAAGTCTCTACTCATCTTGCACGATCAGAAATTGGAATGATCAGTTTAAAACAGCAACTTTTACGGTTTGTGTGTCCCGTGTTTAAGATTTGCTCCCTGCACCCCACATCTGTGTATTTAACAAATTGCCTCACAGCACACAACCAGTTAGGATCACGTGATTGGCTAGTTTACACCACAGCACCTCGCACGCGACGTCGGGGCCTGCACGTGTCTTAGTCTTCCTATCACACGCGAAAACTACAGCTAACGAAAATCGGTCCTGACCACTCGCTTATTAATCACTGTAGATTTACACACGCCGTTACATAAGCACTGCTTGATTTGTATAAGAAGCTTTGAAAGTTTGTAGATCCACTTTCTTCCTCCGTTGGTTTTGGGTGTTCCGGTGTTCGTAGCAAGTTGTATAGACGTTTCTAAACAAAGAGTAGGGTATCGTCGGTGACGTCCACCAACGAAGCGCGCGCCGAAACTGTTGTTTTTAAAGTTGTAGTTTTTTACAGAGTGAGAGGGTAGAGACGTTTGAGTACTACTGCCAGTGTGGCAGGCAGACACGTGAATGTTGTTTCTGTCTCGGCACACCAACGACTGTACGGCGGGAAAGGCGTATGATTGGGGCTGGACTTAGCGAGTAGGAGGCAGCCACCACTACACCACCGTCGTACGTATTCCTCTTGTGTAAATCTACTTGCTACTAGAAGGAGATGGACTGACTCCTGCCGCCTCGGCCGGCTAAGTCTTACGTCCCCCCTTAGCCTATCGCCATCGTCAGCGGCGTCGTAGTTGTCCAAGTAAAAGGAACTCTAACCATCACTCCACCTATCTCCGTCTTGTCTTTAGAGAAGGAAGGAAGGCAAACGCGAATGATGATGAAGTTTGAAGCAACGTAGAGAGAGATGGGAGTGGAATAGGAAGGGTTGGGAGGAAGGTTGGTTACATACAAGAGTGAGATAGTGGAGCTAAGAATACCATGGAGAAGGCAAAGTAGTTCTAACGGGTGCTTGAGTTTAGTAAGCATTTACTCCTCAATACTCTCGCGAGGTGGGGGAGGGAGACGTCATTGACAGGTAGTTCGAAAGTCGTCCAGAAGTTTCGTCGTTAGAGAAAAGTTGTGTTTTATATCGCTAGAGGACGGTGAACTTGAAATCAGTCCGCACCGATTTAGGTTCGCACTCAAAATTTTGCAGCAGCCGTCATTGCGAGTTTTGGTTTTCCAGAATGTTATGGAAGCTAGGATTATAATTCTTGGTTAAGAGCGAGTGTAGCTGTGCCTCACGTCGTGTGCAGGGACAGCTTTACCATAATCGGAGTTAGCAATGAACAAAAGCACTGTTAGTTGCAGGTAAAATGTACAGGAGTGTGTGACTCAAACATTAATTTGTAAAACGTTGGTAAATTTTTTGCTTCTCGCCCATGAAGTATGTGTCATAAAACACTAACGACTACGTTGTTAAATACTAAGGAAAACCAAGAAATTAAACAGTTTCTCTTTCTATACAAGTTTGGATTAAAATGTGTTTCATTACACGAACAAAACTTTGTACCTATTAGCTGTTAGTTCCACTCACATGATATCTCATTTTCATTAGTTCACTGGCTGCACTTCCAAAGCAATTAGTTATACATTTCAGAAAGTCTCTGTTTTCACATGAAATGAAGATACGAAAAATGTGAAATTATTACTGTACTGTAACAATGTGAGTGAGGGACAAGATAATTATAAATATGCGTTGATATGGATTATTATTACCGTCATCATCATCATCATCATCATCATCATCTCCTTTATGCAGGGTATTTAGACTTATATGCCTGAGACAAACTACGTCCGTAGGGAATACAGTGTTGCATATATTCATGGTGCTGTTATCGTTAGTTTCAGTGTTGAATCTATTTTATTTTTACATTAGTACTTTCCGAAGTATGTGTGCAGTGCCCAATATGGCTGTTTTCTGGATTTCTTTGACTTCATATTTTCCTAGTATGTTGCTCACGTATTTTCTTAATGACTTTGAAACAGTCCCAGTCGCCCCTTTTATTACTGGTATCACCTTTGCTTTTACATTCCACATGCGCTGTATTTCTATTGTAAGGTCTTTATATATCAGAATCTTCTCAGCTTCTTTTTAAATCACATTTCAGTCTCCTGAGATTGTAACGTCTATTAACATACATGTTCCCTTTTCATTATCACGGATTATAATATCTGGTTTGTTGTTGGGGATAGTTCTGTCATTGTGTATTTGTTGGTTCCACAATATGGTTACCTTGCCTCCTTGACTTGTTTCTACTGATTTTGGCACATGTTCATACCAGTTTTTTTTTGTCCAATTGTACCCCTGTTTCCTTGCATATGTTGAAGTGTAGTTGTGCACAAACTCTATCATGTCTTTTTATAAACTATTCTTTTGCCAGTATTGGGCATGCTGATATTATGTGGTCTATTGTCTCGTCAAATTGTTGGCAAAGTCTGCACTTTCTATCCGTCTCTATGTTCAATATTTTTGTCGCATAATATTTTGTTTGTAGCGCCTGGTCTTGTGCTGCCACTATTTAACTTTCAGTTTCTGCTTTTAGGTCTCCCTTCGATAGCCGGAGGAACGTGTCCACTTCACTAATAAGCAGTCTATCTATATTTCTAATGTACTGCCCATGCGTTACTTTGTTTTTCCATTTTTTCTTTAGGGACTCTCCCAATCTTGCCTTGTGTGTTTATTCCCTGTTTTGCGCCACTCTTCTCATTTGGTTGACTTAACGATTCTGTAATATTTGCTGCTGTCTTAATTATTGAATTTATTATTATTATTATTATTATTATTATTATTGTATCCACTGAAGCGGTCGAAGGAAAGTAATTTCAAATTTTACGTTTGTCACCGCGTTGTATTAGATATAATAACAAGATAAGCAAATTACCTTCAACACACGTAATGCTATATCTTTGTTATGGTGACTTGTTTTCGACATCAGAGGGCCATCTACAGACCAGTAGTGTACATGTCAAAGTACAGAAATCCGTGTACAGGCCTGGAGAGGCCCTGAGGTTGCCAGAAGTTTGAGGCAAGACAAGATGCTAAATTTGTCTGTCCTAAGCACCGGCCGCCTTTACCCCTAAGAAATATTCCTGGTAATAATTGCTGTTAGAGGTCGAGTCGACACCAGGATTATGTCAATGAAAAACTCCAGCGAAGCCATCGGGAATCGAACCCGTGACTTTCCTGCTTGTAGTGCATTGCCTCAACCAACTGCGTCACCGCGTGCCCCCCCCCAATAGTATAAAAAACATGAAAGAGATTTGCACAATTGTACTAAGTTTTGAAGTGCAATCCCAATTTTTGCAGCGCCAAACTACACGTTGCTCTGTAAAATCAATTATATATTAGCAAAGTTTCAAATGTTAAAATGGTTGAATGACTGTTAAAATATGCTTGAACTGTATTATCGTATCTTGACGTAGCAGATAGTACGAAACATAGCGTTCATGGAGTTTTGTTCTACATGTCTTTTTTCAGTGGTGGATTGGTTCGACGCGCAAAACAAGATTCCATGAACACTGTTGCATTCTCCTGTACTGCAGAAAAATAGGATGGCACAGCTCAAGAATGTTGTGACAATCATTGAAACTTTTAACCTTTTCTTGTTTATAATTTATGTGACAGAGCGACATGTATGTTTTTCAGAGTGTAAATTTGAGATTTCAATTTAAAAACTTAAAATAGTGGTACAAATTCCTTTTATGTATTTTATACTACTGACCCGCTGAAGTCGAAAACCGTTGCCAGCTTTGAGATATAACACTTACTAATTGTGCTGATGGCGGTTTATTTCTCTCATTACAGCAGTGCCAATTTCCTGCTTTGAAAATACAGACAGCAGATGTTTCCATAACTCTAGTTGTCAACTACCAAACTGGACGGTTTCGCACTTCAAACGGACGCATTCCTAATGCCTTTAGTTAATACAGACAACAGATATTTCCATAACTCTAGTTGTCAGCTACCAAACTGGCCGGTTTCACACTTCAAAAAGACGCACTTCCGAATGCCTTTAGATACGAGAAGTAATCTCCGTTTTTGTAGCGGAGCTGCGACTCTTGTCGAACAAAATTCCATAATATTTCTTTTTTTACAATGCAACTGTAATCGATTTATCCTCCGATATACTTGAGCTTTAAATAAACATTCACAGAAGAAGTTCAAGTGGGAAGAAATTGTCATTCTGCATGTCACGGAATGTGCTTTACTTTAGTTGAAGGGGGAAAAAAAAGTTTCGACATACAGTTCTTGCTACTTGCTTATGCATACTTTTATATATAGACATTTTTTTTTTTTACTCTCACTAACCATCAGTTGCGATATAGTTCATTATTTATTGACTTTCAGACGAAACATAGATTGTGTCAGGCTTCAGAGTTATTTTTACTGCATCAATATTTTTGTTTATAAGAAGTAAGGATTATCAGATGGAAAATTAAATTAGTATGCTATATATGGTCGAGGGTGTGTGCGAACTGGGAACAGGGTGCGGATAATAATATTTATGCTTAAGTAGGAAGAAGTATGAGAAGGATGAAGAAATTTGAAAAAGATGGAATTTTCAGAGTGTACCCTTCAACAGCGATAGTTGTAATGGCCAAAGCAAAGAGAATGAGCAGAGCAGATTATGTGGTACATTAGGAGAAAAATAAGCAGGCGTAAGAAATTATGGTCTGAAAAGAACAATTTAAAAGATTGCTTGGAAAACTTAGGCAAATGAGAGGCTAGTGAAGTGTAAATGAGAGGAAGTTAAGTGTCGGTAAGTGTGGTGAAGTGTAGTTGGGTGAAGTGTGGTGAAGTGTAGCGAAGTGTTGCAGTGTAGTAATGGTCTTAGTAAGGTGTCCAACATTATTAGAAGACGTATAGACAATATGAAGTTGCTGCTTATATATTCTTTAGGTTCTATTTTTTATCAATGTGTATATGGTTGTACGTAGTATTCTGTTTAATACTGTAATTTATGTATTTTCATTGTTATGTTTATATATCCTTATTGTATATTTATGTATCTTCATCTTTTTGGCTACCATGTCTGAGTTTTTTTCGTGCTTTTTCCTCAGTTGTAAGGCAAATGTTAGGGTAAAACCCGCAAAGATGTGACACGGCCCGCCCCCTTCCAAAAGTTTTGTATTGTTCTATGTATTGCTTGTTTTGTGTCGTTCTGTGTATTGTTTTTGTGTAAATGTGTACTGTACTACCGCCACGGGGCGGCTACCCAATTGCAGTTAACAAATATATCATATCGAGACTTAACATTAACGTGTATCTTGAGGAAAGGAAATGGAGGGGGGGGTTTGGACTGTAGTCACTTGGCTCGGGATGTGAACCAGCAGTAAGTTCTTTTGAGCTAGAGAGTTAACTTTTGCGCGTAGCTAACGAAATTTTAGCTTATGAAGTGGGGATATGGCTTATTTGTTTGTTTGTTGGTTGGTTGGTTGAATCAGTCGGTCAATCAGGCAGTCATCCTTATGTACCCATCATATTTCAGTTTACTCTGCTCGTCCTTAGAGCATTACATTGGGGCTGAGAATATTGAGGGTTCAGCACGAATAATTAGTGAAGAAACTGTAAACTAATTTCGCATAGTCCGTGTTTGTGGAATGGCGAGATATGAGAATGAATGTTACATCTTCACAAGCATTTCAATGTTATTCTCCCGTCTAAGACTAAGCCTTACAAGTAGCGAATCCAAGTCATGCTTTAAATATACTTTTACACACTTCTCGTTCCTTGCGTGCTACTTTTCCAGGCCCATTGCATTTTTCTAGAGTTGATCATCTTAATGTTTCGCGAGGATAACCAGTTACTAAGCTCTTCACTGTGCAGTTTTCTCCATTCTGTATAAATATACATATCCAACAACTCAACACTGGAGATAAGAACCTAAACGTTAGTCAAGAATATAATATCAACATAAGGAAGATATCACTTATCAAGCCCAACATTACTGCATAGATTTTTAATGTTTTTAACGTTTTAACGCTTATATACATATTTTGTAACTAGCAACAATATATATAACAATATACAAAGTTCTATAACAACACATCTCAAATACATAGTGTAACCTCCTTCATATGTACGGGTTAAAGTTTTAGAAATAAGTATCCTGATTGTATAATAAGAACATAACGACATATGCAATATATCAAGAATGTAAGCGTTTGGGATCCCACAGCTCATTTTTAACATTGTTAGGTAATGATCTGTATTCTTAGAAGGACCTGAAGATGATTCTATAAGAATCGAAACATGTTGCCCTAATACAATAATAAACATAAAAAGTTTTGTTGTGTTTGACTCATACATCATTGTATATTTTTATATGTGTTAAAAACTTCAGGATGGCAAACATTAAAAAAAAATCTCCATTATTCTATTACTTCTTCCCTCTTGAGTCCAAATGTTTTCCCCAGCACCCCGTTTTCGAAATTTTTTCTGTATATGTTCTTCCTCTCTTGTGAGAGACCTGTGCTAGATTCGAGGTTACTTCAGTGGTGTTACTTACCATTAAATTCTTCCAGGATGTTACGCCGAATCGACCTAGACATAAATAGCGCCGTTTCGGAGGATGATGTTTCCTCCTTCTTTAGGATTTAGTAGAGTACACTCTGAAGATCGAGGCAGCAGAATTCTCCGAAACCTTTTAACATTTAACTAGTCAATGCGGCGTAGCATCTCTGAAAAATTGGACCTTAGAGAGAAATGTAATTTCATACCCGCAACAAAGCTACGGAAATTGTAGTCTTCCTGTCCTGAACTTTATGTTTTGATTGAGATGAGGGCCACCAGACGTGATTGAAATTTATCAACATTTCGAAGGGGAGTAGTGTCCTCACCTTCAGAATATTAACTGACGTTTCATAGAAAACTCCACGCTCCACTGGAAGATCGGTAAATTTCTGCCAGCCTACAGAATCTTGTATCCCAGGTAACAGTTCTTCTTTACTTTTTTTAGAGAACATAAAGAAAATAAACATTTCTGAACTTATGTTTAGTAAACTTTCTTCGAATTTTATGTAGGTCTTCTTCTTGAACGCATTTTTTTCATTTTGCCACATTTTCGATTGCGACATTTTCGATAGACTAATTAGCTAATTTATTATTATTATTATTATTATTATTATTCTCGTGAAAAGGTGAGCAGAGATAGTTGAGTCTGTAAAACTACTCGCTACGTGCTGGACGGTCCAGGGTTCGAATCCAGGTAGAAGCGAGATTTTGCGCAACCGTCCAGACCGGCCCTTGGGCCCACCCAGCCTCCTATACAATGGGTACCGAGTATTTTCCGGGGGTAAAGCGGACTGCACTTGGTGCTATCCACTCCAAGGTTAAAGAAAGAGTAGAACTATACCTCTACTCCCGCTCTGAAACTTCGAGGTCTGTTCTAGGATGATTTTACCTTTTATTCCGGTGGCAAGATAAGAACATTGGACTATACGTAGTATCCATGCTTTTATTTCCAAACCATGGAGCAAAAGTAGGGACGCTAAAACTGATGACGCTGTGTTTAAAGCATTGTTAACTTACTTCCTTACTGCCCCTCGGGATCCGAATTCTTAGCCTTGACGTAATATACGCAGCTCGTCCGAGACAGTGGTTGCACATGTCTGTCAGCACCATATCTGCAACTCCCTGAGGTACAAGACGATGTTCGAACGAGGGTGGGCAATTTGCATCGTATTATGTGTTCGGCTAGCCACATCACACATACACTGGTTCCTGAAGACCAACACAAGGAAGAGGTGGAAGGAGACGAAGCTGAAGACGCTACTCGCTCGCCTGGGCAAGCAGACTTCAGCCAAGACGTTATGACGTTCGGTTCCTTGTGGACCCCAAGGAAGCAAATTACCAACTCACTCACCCCCTTAACAAAACTATCTCTCTCACTCCCACTTTCTACTTCCTCGATGTCGTACTAGTAGGGAAGTGCGCTTAGCTAAAGTGATAGACCATACATCTCCCGCCACCACGCGTCTCATCCCCATTCACACCCCCGCCCCCTACTTCGCAACTTTAACCTAAACTAAGGTCTAAAGTAAAGAGGCCAGGCCTGTCGTCCTTTACTGCACACAGGCATACTTGGAGCAGAGTGACCTGAATAAGACGACGGAGAGACAATGTTCGGCAATGTGTTGCTATTGCTAAAATGGCTCCTCTAGAGGCAAGCGGCCTTTGCAAATGCACACAGACCAGTACCGAACAACCTTTATTGTCAGACCACAAGCTCTAAACCGTGTTCGTTCTGCTATCCAAATGCCAATAATTCAATTTATATTCTTTGACAGTCGTTAGATCAGGACTTGTGAGGTCAGATGTATCGATGTTTGAAGTAGTGGCAGCACATAAATTGGTATAACTCTTAGCTTAAAATATTGTATGGAAGATCCACTGAAATTCGATTAGAGACACGTCAAGTCACGATACATCACGCGAAACGTAACTGTAGAAACGGACTCTTTCTTGTCGTCGTCGTCCTCATGATCATGATCATCATGATCGTAATGGTCATCATGATCTGATCCGGTTTCACATATCCCAGAAGTCTCTTTAATGGTCTCCCCTGGTTTCTTCTGCCGTTGATATGTAGCTTGTTATTATCCTCGGTATGTTCGTGTATACTTAATCAGGTATTCCACAGGGGTCAAAATATGTTTAAGAAACCGCAAAAAACGACGTCGGAATTTTGTGTGCTTCATTATGGGGTACACCCTGTCCGGTCTTGTTCTGTTGTGATCCTTCTTTCCGTCTTTACACAGTAGGCTGTCTAATGCCCATTACATCCTCAGAACCCGCTTCTCAGGTTCACACTCCCTGACTAAGCCGTCAGACTAATAACAAAGCTTTTATTTTCAACCGTTATAAATTTCTCGTCAATACAACGATATAGATTATAGGTACTTCCGTCCGTCCGTATATATATAAATATGTAAGCTACGATTTCTCAGTCAGATGAAGAAATACCACAAACCAAGTGTTCATTACTATGTTTACAAAAACCCTTAAATGGGCATTATTCTCAGCCAAACGAATTCAGTCCACGACCATCCCTTCCATTCCGTTAGAATTTGCATCTCAAATATAGCTGTACAGTGTACGAAATAGACTCGTGTTTGTGACAACATCCGATGCGTGTTTCCCGTTTGAACGAAAGATTCCAAGAGTTTATATTTACTGTGAATATTGTATTTCGAATCCGAGAGGGGCAGGAAGTTTTACTATTATCCAAAACGTCCAAACTGGAGTCCATCAGGCTCCCAATTCGACGGCTACCAGAGCTCCTTCTAGGTGGTAAAGCGGCCGGGAAGTAAAGCTGGCCAATCACTTCTATCTTGTACCAAGTTTAAGAATGAGCGACAGTATAGAACGACTCCCTCTCTGTGCTGTCATGGTGTTGACATGGAAAAAGATACCCGGTTTTTCGAACAGAACAGATCCACTGATGTTAGTGATTGAAATTTGAAGTTTCCCTCGGTGTCAGCTCAGTAGGCATATGTGTCTCCCCAGATTTCCGCTTGAGGATGGTAACAATGCCGGTTCCCGAAACGTCGGATGGACAAAGTCTAGAAACCAAGTACACGTGAACTAGGTAGTGGTGACTGTTCCCAAACTTTGTGTGATAGGACTATCTACAGTGTCCTGACTCCTGCAACAAGTGTACCGTAACAGAGCCCCTAGCTTGACCATTAGATGGAGGAGTCATTACCTGGTGATGTGGACACATGTAGCGCACTGTGAGAAGAAGTATCAAGGCCACCATATAACGTGACTGTCTTCCTTCTTCGCTCACGGCAGGGGTGATCAACATGTTGGTCTGCATGGACCGACGTTTTACAAGTTTACGTACCCGATCCGACTCCGATATTATTTCTGGAATTTTTTTCACAAATACACAATCGAAATGAATCTTCCGTTACTGTAGCATGAAGCCTGGCGTGTTTAAACTCTGTGCCCGACTGTAGTGTCATTAAAACACGTTTTCTTAAACGCACAAATGCCAGCTACTTTTGAATGAATTACTTATAGACGGTCGAATAACATGAGAGATAATATTTTATTTGTCTTATTGTCAAAGGCAGCGTATTAAAAAACATTCTAGAGTCAGCATCGGTCCAGTTTAAGAATGTGCATTCCTAAATTGTACTACAGAACAAGACAGTGCTGCACAGTGCCCAAATTCTACACATCGACTAAATCCCCATTCCAATATGCAACCAGTGCGTTCTCCAATATTTTCCTTCCTTCATTCCGTGTTTTCCCCCTTATGTATCCCAAATAACACAGAAATTTAGGACGAGGAAAAAGGTACCTAAATTTAACTGGTAGAGGAAGCATACATACACTAAAGGAAAATGCAGAAGCTGTAGTAGCTGCTACTAGGGAGATTGGACAGGAAGTAAATGCTGATAAAACTAAGAACATGGTCATGTCTCGAGATCAGAATGCTGGACGAATTCCCAGTGTGAGGATTGATAATAGTACCTTCGAGAGGGCGGAAGAGTTTAAATATCTGAGAACAACTTTAACAAATCAAAATTCTATTGCGGAAGAAATTAAGAGCAGATTGAAGTCAGGAAATGCTTGCTATCATTCGGTGCAGAATCTTTTGTCTTCTAGGTTGCTATCTAAAAATT
>Ga0123355_10012758_pt1 | contig 13031 bp, 9 predicted proteins | sample TergutEmb28metaG_3_FD_89872 | JGI IMG/M metagenome (GOLD analysis project Ga0123355, IMG submission 89872) | Embiratermes neotenicus P1 segment gut microbial communities from Petit-Saut dam, French Guiana - Emb289 P1 | ecosystem: Host-associated > Arthropoda: Insects > Digestive system > Gut ... | reverse complement strand
TTTTTGTTTTATATTTTGTTTCCCGTCCGTGTCCGGCCCGGCGGCGCGCGGGTGTGGTGCGGGCCCCCCCCCCCCCCCCCCCCCCCCCCCATGTAACTCCTTATCCTGTAACGACTTACGTTGCTTTTGGTTAACGTTCCTTGCGTTAGATACAGTACCTAACAACATATATTTTCCCACCTGCACCCCAGTACGGCATTACCCACGGGAAGCTTTCCTTTTGCTATTGCGCTCCGTTGGGGCGTTTCCGCCAAAAGGCGGGTAACTTATTCGGGCTTTGGCCTGTGTAATCGCCCTCCATAAGGAAGCGGGGATTACAAAGGAGAGGTTTTGTGAAAAGTACAGTCAAATTGTTTGGAATTATTGCACTGGCTGCGGTAATTGGGTTTTCATTGCTGGCCTGCGACACGGGCACAGGCGACACAGGCGTTTTGCCGCCGCCAGAAGTTGATCTGAGCGGCCTTAATGCCGCAATCTCCGATGCCGAAACGCTGCTTGCCTCAACTGCGGTATCAGCAGACGGTTCTGATGTGGAACCCGATGTCTATTGGGCGACACCAGCCGCGCATAACACCTTCGCCAATGCTATCAGCACGGCTATTGGCGTACGCGACAACACTGCCAGCACACAAGCGCAGGTTAATTCGGCTGCCGCAACTTTGCGGGACGCAACCTCGGCATTTGCGCTTGAGCTAATGCCCGGTACTTTGTCTCCACCGCCAGAAATTGTTGAAATGGTACGGGTAGGCGGCGGCGTTTTTTACCTTGGGCGGGAAGAAGGGACTGCGGGTCTTGGTGACGTAACTCCCATATCCCGTGTAACCATGAGCGGGTTTTACATTGGCCGCTTTCCGGTAACGCAGGGGCAGTTTTACGAGGTAATGGGGTTTAACCCAAGCTATTTTACAGCGGCCCAAGGCAGGCCCCCTGCGGCTGGGGAGACGGATGCCCTGCGGCCTGTTGAACAGGTAAACTGGTACGAGGCAATCGTGTTCAGTAACCGTTTGAGCATCCTCAGGGATTTAAGTCCGGCGTATGAATTGCCCGACCAGTGGCCTAGTCCTACATCATGGTCTACTGATCCTGACACATGGGGCGCTGTGCCTGAATGGGACGATCCTCTGCTAGCCAGATGGGATGCCGTACGGATAGTTCCCGGCTCTACCGGATACCGCTTGCCTACGGAAGCGCAGTGGGAGTTTGCCGCCAAGGGCGGGACGCTTGGTGGCGCGTACACGTTTTCCGGGAGCGATGATAGTAACGCTGTTGCGTGGCATTGGGATAACAGTGGAGAACAGACACGTGAAGTTGGCGGATTACAGGCTAACCGCCTTGGGATATACGATATGAGCGGGAATGTGTTTGAATGGGTGTGGGACTGGTTTGGGTCGTATACCGCCGAGGAGAAGGAGGATCCCGTGGGTGCGTCCTCAGGGTATTACCGTGTGAATCGAGGCGGGGGCTGGTTCGATTCGGCTTACGTCGCCCGTTCCGTCTACCGTAACTACACCTACCCGGATATCCACAGCGTTAACATCGGCTTCCGTGTTGCCCGCCCCTAGCTTACGGCCCCCTCGCCGTGCATGAGCCGATAGGCAAAACATCACGGCGGGGGGCGGGGGCGAATTTCCTGCAGCTTTACAGTACACTTACCCTAATGTTCGCCGCCGCAACCCTTCAATGGTTTACACGCGCCTTGGGCGCTCCCACCAGCGTACAGCGCGAGGCATGGCCCGCCATCGCTTCCGGCCATCACGTATTAGTCTCCGCACCAACCGGAACAGGCAAGACCCTTTCGGCGTTTTTGGTGTTCATCGACCAAATGATGTCCCAAGCGCGAGTGGGCGCATTACCAGAGGGCCTCCAGTTGGTCTACATTTCGCCCCTAAAAGCTCTTGCCGCAGACATCCGTGAAAACCTGCACCGCCCGCTGGACGGCATCGCCAAGGAAAGTGGCGGGGAAATTCCCTTGGGCAAAGCTCCCCTGACAGTAGCCGTGCGCACTGGAGACACCCCCGCCGCCGACAGACGCAGAATGGCGCAAAATCCGCCGCACATCTTAATCACCACCCCCGAATCCCTGTACCTCCTGTTAACCGCCCGCTCAGGCCAAGCCATGCTAAAAACCGCGCGGGCCGTTATCGTGGACGAACTGCACGCCATAATCGACACAAAGCGGGGAGCGCATTTAATGTTTTCGCTGGCACGGCTGGACGCCCTGTGCCACCGCCCCTTACAGCGCATTGGCCTTTCCGCCACCATTCAACCGCTGGAATTGGCTGCGGATTATTTGTCCAACGGCGACACTCAAGTCCAAATCGTAGCGCCCCCCATGAACAAAGCCTTCGAAATCAAAATCGCTAACCCGTTTCATAGCGGTTTGCCGCCCGAAGGTTCCATCTGGCCGGAAATCGCGCGGGAGGCAGCCAAGTCGTGCCGGGGAACCAGAAGCGTCATCGCCTTTGCCGAAGGGCGGCTCATGTCGGAGCAGTTGGCGTACTATGTAAACCAGCTGGAAGGCGAAGGCTTTGCCCGCACCCATCACGGCAGCGTGTCCAGAGAGCAGCGCTTCGAGGCCGAAAATGAATTGCGGGCCGGCAAACTCCGACTGTTATGCGCGACATCATCTATGGAACTGGGCATAGACGTGGGGGAAATCGACAAGGTGCTGCAAATCTCCTGCCCCTTCTCCGTAACCAGCGTAATGCAGCGGCTCGGACGCGCCGGACATAACCCCGGACGGCTAAGCCTTATGTATATGGTTCCCCGCACCATACCCGAAGGATTGTACTGCGCTCTGACCGCCCATATCGCCCGTGAAGGCGGCATCGAGCGCTCCCGTCCGCCGGCCCTGTGCTTCGATGTGCTGGCGCAGCACTTGGTTTCCATGACAACAGGCGGCGGATACACAGTCGAAGATGTCATGTCTCTCTTGCCCCGCGCGTATCCCTTCCGCACCGTGTCCCGTGATGATGTGCGGGCTATCTTGCGGATGCTCGCAGGCGATTACGAACATACACGCGATGTACCCGTGCGCCCCCGTATCCTGTACGACCGCATTCATGAACGGGTCGAAGGCGATGCCTACAGCCGGATGCTGGCGTCTTCTTCGCCGGGCACGATTCCTGACACGGGAATGTACTCGGCCAAAACTCAAAGCGGCGTGAAGATCGGCGACCTTGACGAAGAGTTTGTGTTCGAACAGCGTGTGGGGTATAAATTCCTGTTGGGATCATTCGCGTGGAGGATTGTGTCCATAAGCCGTGATACCGTTACCGTTGTTCAAACCTCGCACGAAGGCGCGCGCCCGCCCTTCTGGCGGCACGGGGGGCAGGGGCGCAAATTGCAGACCGGCATTGCCTTCGGACAGCGTATGCGTCAGCTTACCGAAGCGGCGCAGACCGGGGCACTTCATGCCGAACTTCAGGCTATGGGGCTTGATGAACAGGCTGTTACAGACACCGCCTGTTTTATAGAGCGTCAATTGGAAGCCACAGGACTCCTGCCCGACGACCGCTGCCTTATCGCCGAGCATTTCCACGATGAAACCCGGCTTCACCAGATTATGGTTCACTCGATCTACGGGCGGCAGGTGAACGCTCCCTTGTCCATATTGCTGGCGCTGGCGGCGAAAAATCTTACCGGCATGGATGTTGACGCCTACGACGACGATGACGGCATTCTGCTCATGGCTCGCGGCGAGAAAGCATTGCCGCAGGGACTGTTACAGGCTGTCCGGCCCGAAACGGCAAAGGCGGTTTTGCAGGCCGCGTTACCCGGCACGCCGTTGTTCAACATAAGTTTCCGCCACAATGCCGGACGCGCCCTGATGATGGGAATGCGTAAAAATAAACGGACTCCCCTGTGGGCGCAGCGCCTGCGGGCAAGCGAAATGCTGGACAGCGCCATTCATCACAGCGAACACCCGCTCGTGCAGGAAACAACACGGGAATGTCTGGAGGATCACTGGGATGTGCCCGGCTTGGAAAAACTGCTTGCGGGCATCCAGTCCGGCACGGTGCAGGTGCGGGAACTGTACCGGAACGAGCCTTCTCCAATGTCGCTGCCCCTGCGCCGGAAAGCGGAGGCGGAACTGGTGTACAACTACACGCCCACCACGGATGCCGTGCTTGCCGCCGCTTCACAAACCGCCAAAGACACCATGACCGGGGCCGAAAACAAACTAAGGCCCAATCCCGAACAGTTGGCCCATGTTTCCCAGCGCCAGAAACTGCCCGAAGATGAACGCCAGTTGCACACGCTGTTAATGATAGAAGGAGACTTGATCGCCGGGGAATTGCCCGCGCCGCTTGAATGGTTCGAGACCCTAGCCGGACAGGGGCGATGCCTGTACATCGAGCCGGGGCTGTGGATTGCGGCGGAACATCAAGAGGCGTACCGGCGCGCCCTTGAAGACTGCGAAACAGAGGCCCGCCAAAACATAGCGCGGCGGGCATTGCGATACCGTGGCGCGATGGACGCCGCGGAGTTAGCCGGACGGTATTTCTGGCAGGAAGAAGCGGCGCGCGAAGTGTTAGAAGCCCTGCGAGAACAGGGCAGCGCCGTTGCCGAAGAAAGCTTGTACTACCATGCCGGACTTTACGAGCGTGCCCGCAGCGCCACCATTGCCAAACGGCGGCAGGTGCGGACAGTGCCGGCTTCTCATTACGCCGCTTTTATGGCTGCCCGCATTCATATTCACGCGCCGCCGGCAGAGCAATTAAAACAGGCCATCGAAACCTTGGCTTGCCGCCCGTTTCCCGCAAGCCAGTGGGAAGGCGGCTTGTTGCCGGCAAGGGTAAGCGGGTACAGGCCGGAACTGTTGGACAAACTGCTTTCCGGCGGCGAACTGTTTTGGCGCTTGGGCAGTGAGGGCCTGTCCTTCCACGCCTACGCCGATGTTGACTGGGACGCGGACACAAGCCCGCTCCTTGACAGCGTGGAACTGGAGGAAGACGAAAGAACAATCATGCAGATGCTGCTAAAGCGAGGAGCGTCATTCCTTTCCGTCATGCATACGGAAAAAGACCGGGATGCGCAAAGGCCGATGCAGGAAGTGTTGTTTTCGTTGATGGAAAAGGGCCTTGTACACGCAGATAGTTTTACGCCAATACGCATATGGCTGGAAAGGGACAAACTGGAAAAATCCCCTGTCCGCCAGAAGGTGGCGGCACGGGTAGCGGCCACAGGCTCAGGGCGCTGGGATATTCAGCGCCCGCTAAATCCCCAAAGCATGGACGAGCGGCTAGACCGCGCGTTCAAGAAAACGGGCCTGCTTTGCCGTGAAACCGCCGCGGCCCTGCCGGACATTCCTTGGGCGGCGGCTCTGGAAGCCCTGCGCAGTTGGGAATACACAGGCCGCGCCCGGCGGGGCTACTTTGCCGAGGGGCTGTCCGGCGCGCAGTATATTCGGGAAGACGCATATCCTTCGATTATCCAGGGGCTGGAACATCCGGCAGACGGGATCGTCTGGCTTTCGGCGGCTGACCCGCATCAGGCGTGGGGAAGAGCCCTGCCCCACATGGCGGACAGGCAGTTTATAATCGTGCATGGCACTGCCGTTGCGTTAAAGCAGGGCATCCCGGCGGCGGTGTTTGAGCGGCAGGGGCACACCCTGCGGGTATTTGACGAGGATGCGCTTGCGGATGTCCTGTCCGCTTTTGCGAAGGCATTTAACAGGCGGAGCGTCTTCCCGGCATTACCGCGCCTTGCGGTAAAGCAGTACCCGCCAGCCGCCGCGCAAGCCTTAGCCGGGGCCGGGTTCACACGGGTTATGCTGGATTATGTGCTGTACAGGAAGACTGGTGTGTTTGCCGGGTAGGGGCGGGCTTTACCGGAAATGCCCCCGCCGCAGACCACCATCCTGAAAAAAACGCATTTTCTTGAAACAAAGCATTGACAATTCTGAATTCCTGCCACATCATGGTATAATCCGTCAGTAACAACGAACAGAAAGGAGTTTCTTATGAGTTTTACCACCGACCTTGTTAGGAATGTAGCAATCGCCGGGCACGGAGGAACCGGCAAAACCACCCTTTTCGAGCGGCTTTTGTTCGCCGGGGGGGGTATTTCAAAAGCGGAAAATTCGGAATCCGGCAAAACCGTCAGCGATTATACGCCGGAAGAGATAGAGCGCAAGATTTCTATCCACACAGCCCTAGCCAGTGTCAAATGGAGCGGCAAAAAGATTAACCTGTTCGACACGCCGGGTTCTTCAGACTTTACCGGGAACGTGATTCTCGCGTTCAGGGCCAGCGAGTTTGTGCTTCTTGCCGTGGATGGCCAAAGCGGGGTGCAAATAGAGACCGTAAAGCTCATGCGCAGTCTGGAACGCTCCGGCAAACCGCATGGCGTGTTCATTACACGCATGGACGCAGACCGGGCCGGATACGAGCGTGTGCTGGAGGACATAAAGGAAAAGTTTAAGGTGAACCCCGTGCCGGTAACGCTGCCAATGGGAAGCGGCGCGGCCTACAAGGGCGTTATTGATGTGCTAAGCGGGAAAGCGTGGTTCGCGGAAGGGGGCGAAGGAGCGGTCGAGAAGGAAGGCCCCGTCCCTGCCGAGTTCGAGGCTGCCCTTGCCGCCGCGAGGGAACATCTTATCGAGGCCGCCGCCGAAGGCTGCGACAACCTCATGGAGCAGTATCTTGAAAACGGAGCCCTTGCGCCGGAGGATGTGCAAAAGGGGCTTGTGCAGGCCCTTGCCGGAAACAAGTTTGTTCCCGCCTTTGCCGGAGTTGCGCCGAAGAACTCTGGCCTTGTTCCCCTCCTTAATTTCATCGCGGGCGCTGCCCCTAGCCCCGCCGCCGCCAAGGACAAGGCCCGTGACAGCGCCGGGAACGAGAGCGAAATCGCCATTGATCCGGCAAAACCGCTTTCCGGCCTTGTAATCAGAACCACCTACGATCAATTTTCCGGCAAGCTTTCATGGATTAAAATTATTACCGGAAAGCTCGCCGCCGATTCGGAAATGGTAAACGCCTCGGAAGGCAAAAAGGAACGGGTGGGCAAACTCTACACCTGTCAGGGGAAGAAACTGGAAGAAGTCCGGGAACTTTTCGCCGGGGACGTGGGGGTTATTACCAAGGCCGCCACCCTTAAAACCAACGACACCGTAAGCGCCGGGGACACCGGCCTTGCCTTCCTTCCGTTGAAGCTGCCCTATCCGGTTCACTCCATAGCCGTGAATGCGGCATCGAAAAAAGACGATGACAAACTGGGCGAGTTCCTTGTCCGGGCCGCCGAGGAGGACAAGACTTTCCGCTACCTCTTTAACGCCGAGACCAAGGAAACGGTAATCTCCGGCATGGGCGAACTTCACATCAACATCATTCTGGACAAAATCAAGCAAAACCAGAAGGTCGAAGTAGAAACCCGCGTGCCCCGGGTCGCCTACCGGGAAACCATCACCAAAAAGGCCGCCGCCGAATACACTCACAAAAAGCAGACCGGGGGCCACGGTCAATACGGCAAGGTGATGTTGGAAATTGCCCCCAAAGCCCGCGGGGAAGGATACAAGTTTGAAAACAAGATTTTCGGCGGCGCTGTTCCCAAAAACTATATCCCCGGTGTCGAGAAGGGCATAAACGAAGGTATGGCTCACGGCACTATGGCCCAGTATCCGGTCGTGGATGTTGAAGTAGCCATCGTGGACGGCAAATACCATCCGGTGGATTCTTCAGAACTTTCCTTTAAGCTTGCCTCCAGAAACGCCTTCCGGGAAGCCATGCGCCAAGCCAGCCCCACGCTCCTTGAGCCGGTTATGAACCTTACGGTCTTTGTCGAGGACAAATATCTGGGGGACGTTATGAGCGACCTTTCCAGCAAACGGGGGAAAATTCTAGGTCAGGACTCGGACGGCGGCATCTCTGAAATTCGCGCCGAAGTCCCCCAAGCGGAGCTTTTGCGCTATTCCATCGACTTGCGCTCAATTACGTCCGGCACAGGCTCCTTCGGCGTGGCGTTCAGCCACTACGCCCCAATCTCAGGGCGCATTGCTGAGGACGTGATTAAGGCCGCGGAAGCCTTCAAGGTGCAGGAAGAGGACGAGTAGCGGGAGTAGAGCCTTGAAGAAAGGGCTGCCGGGGTTTTCCTGTGTAGCCCTTTTGTGTTAGTGTTCATATAGGACAACCTCATGCCTAAACCCAAGGAAGAAATAACCATCCGGTCAAGCGCGGCGGAATACCTCACATTCATTGCCGCTACAGGAGACAATAGCCAAAGCTTTGAAATGCGCTACGAAGACGAGAATATCTGGCTAACGCAAAAAATGATGGCTACTCTTTACGATGTCGATAAACGGACAGTCAGCTACCATATTGGAAAAATATATGAAGATTGCGAGCTGCAGAAAGAGGCAACTGTCCGAAAATATTGGACAGTTCAAATTGAAGGGGAACGGCAGGTTGAAAGAGAGCAAGAACATTACAACCTCCAAATGATAATCGCCATAGGCTTCAAGGTCAACAACGAACGAGCGGTTCAATTTCGTAAATGGGCAAACAAAATCGTTAAAGATTATACGATTCAGGGCTGGGCAATTGGTCTCTTGAACCGTATACCCTGCCTTACCGGCGGCGTAGCGTTAATCGTGTGTTAGGCGAAATGCCAAATTACTGTATAAAATATCATGCAATAATTAATAAAAATCTGTAAAAAAATGGCTTGACAAATAAATATTTTTAGGATATACTTAATATATCCAGACAAAAGGAGGCATTTATGCAAACATCAGTAGTAAAATGGGGAAATAGTCATGGTATAAGATTGCCCAAAGCATTTCTCAAAAGTATTAATATTATGGAAAATGATCCTGTTGATGTTACTCTTGATAATGAAAAAATAATAATAAAAAAAATAGAAACAAAACAACGTAAAAGACTTGAACAAAGGCTATTTGAATTTTATGGAGAAAATTTTGAAAAAATAGTTGAAACTCAAAAGGAATATGATTGGGGTAAGCCTGTGGGAAAAGAAGTATGGTAGAACAAGGTAACATAATTATAGTTGATTTTGACCCTCAATTAGGTCATGAGCAAAGAGGTAGACGTCCAGCGTTGGTTATCAGTAATAAACTTTTTAACAAGTATTCAGAAATGGCAATAGTATGCCCGATAACAAATACTGATAAAAATCATCCTCTTCATGTTAAATTGAATAAAAAAACAAAAACCACAGGTGTTATTTTATGTGATCAAATAAAAACGATGGATATTAAAGCCCGTAACTTTAAGATTTTAGAGGACATTCCGAAAGATATTCTTGAAAATGTTTTAGATATAGTTTTTTCATTAATGGAAAAATAAAAATTATAAAATATTATTTCCGAATTCAATAAAGAAAGGCACTTCGCCTAACACACGATTAGCGCAAAAATGCCTGTTCGGCATTTTTGGTATTTTGCTTCACCACATTTGGGGCAGGGGTCAATGCTACTAACCTTGCTAAAAAATAATCAAAAGCAATCCTTACCAAAATCCGCCAAGATATGAAAAACTACAAGGAGATTTGAAAGGTTCTTATTCACGCCGTATAAACAAAACAAGCAACATCGTTTAACAATCGGTAACGGCTGCGCCGGAAAGCGCAGCCGCGTGAAGTAACTCCCTGCTTTACTTACTCAAGAACCCACCTGAAGTCAGCGCCGGGTTCCCCAGAAACAATGGTGTAGGAAAAAATTCCCGATCCCGGATCAACGACAAGTGTCGTAGTTGCTGTGTTCCAGCCTCGCCGCAAATCCATGTTCATTGCTATGGTTCCTTCAAGGCGCCCCCCATCATAAAATCTAAGAACGCCGCTTGCTGTCCCCGCAATGTTGGCGTACACAAAAAAAGCATGACCGTAACTGGGGAACAAGGCCGCTTGTTCCCAGTGAATGGATTGGCCCGCCACGGTAAAGCCGTTAATAACAAGTATCCTTACCCCTGTTGAAGCGCTGAAACTGCCTGTGTGGGGAATAAGTTGAGCACGGTAATCATCAAGCCAGTCGGAAGCGTGCGTTAACGCGGTCTCCATTGGCGTTCCAAGCATGACCGACAGGGTATCGCCGTCCAAGCGTACTTCCCATTCGCCCGGGGTTGCGGCAATGGCGGATATAGCCATAGGCCACTGACTATACCCATCAGTTTCCCGAACATCGGTAAAATTAATGGCTGGGCTAACGCTAACCGGGGCCCCGTGCTCGTCAACAACTGGAAACGTCATGGGCGCGCCGGGGGTAAACGTAACGCTGCCGTCTCCGCCCGGCGGCAAGCCGTCCCCGCCGTTAACGCTGCCAGTGTCGCAGGCCGCCATTGAAAACCCGATTACTGCCGCAAAAGCAACAGTCCCAAGAAATTTAAATGTGTTTTTCATAAAAAACACCCCTTTTTGCGATACCACGCGCATTTTGGCAGGAATCGCAAATTTGAATAGCCCGCCCCAATGGGCAGGATGTTCAGAAATTTCGCGTGGATCTGCGTAAGGCGTAAAAAAGTAAGTAAAAAGGCTCAATTTCTAAACTAAAACCAATAGTTATATAAAATTCCACTATTGTCAAGTGGCAATCTATAACTAATTCCTTATTCTGGTACAAGGAATAGCAAGTGGCAGAATCAATCACGCAGGCTAGGGAACTTTTGGCCTTGAATATCAAACTGTTAAGAAAACGGGGGCGCTTCTCGCAGGAAAAGCTGGCGGAGGCCGCCAATCTTTCCACTCAATCAATCAGCGATATTGAAGGCTGCCGCACATGGGTAAGCGACAAAACACTGGAAAACCTTGCCAAAGCCCTTACCGTTGATGTGTTTCAGCTTTTTATGCCGCCGGCCGGGGATGCCGGGGACGATTCGCAGGCTTTCCTGCATAACCGGCTTATGAACCTAAGAGCCGCGATAAGAGAAGATATCGACAACAGGTTAAACCAGTTCTATGTGTCGGAAACGTCGGTTTCCCGGAAAAACGGTTTCGCGTAAAAAGACATCATTGGTCGTCAAGCTCCCGCTCGACTTCCTCAAGCCGCTTCGTGAGCTGCGCGATGGTGCGCTGGAGGCGGCTTTTTTCCTTTTCCAGACGGTGGCGGGGGTCTTCTTCTTCCGGCTTTTGGCGCAGGGCGGTTTTTACCGTGTCCGGGCTTTTGCCTGCCAGTAGCGAGGTTTCCGCCGCTATGCGCTTTTCCTCGTTGGGGATGCCCGCCAGAAACCGCATGTTGTCGGCCCCGGTTTCGGGGTTCAGGTTGTACTGGAACATCCTGACGGCAAGGTTTGCGGCCTGCCGTGGGATGCGGAGTACCCGGTCTATGTAGTCCTCGTAGCGGCCCCCTATGGCGCTGCAGAGTTCGTGGGCTTTAAGAAGGAGCTGGCCCAGTTCCTTAACCATATTCCCGTTTTCCGTAAGATATTTTTTCCTGATGGTGGCGGTTAACGCTTCAAGTTCCCCGGAGCCAGAGAACACGTCCTTGTAAATCGCCTTTTTCTCGGCCTTTTCCAACAGCCCGTGAAGTATGGCCCAGAATTCCGCAGTATGCGCTCTGGGGGAAAGATGCCCGCCTCTGGCGCAGGCGTGAAGATGATGGGCGTACTCGTGAATGGCGGTGTACAGGAGAAGGTTGTCTTCCGTGAAGTTCCTGTTGTGAATGATAATTTCCCGGCTGTCGGGCTTGTACAAGCCGTTTACCTTTTTGCTTTTTTTGCCGGACAAAACCACGGTAAACTCCATTGGAGCGTCCTGTATGGCAAGCAGTTTTTCCTTTACCTGATCCTGATTCACAATGAACTCCGCAAACTCCGTTTGTTTCTCAAAACTTTACCCCAACGCGCCGATTTTTTCCAGAGCCAGCACTGCGGCGGCAACACAGGCGGTTTCCGTGCGCAGGGCCCGCTCGCCCATAGAGAGGCGCAGGAAGCCGGCTTTTTCCAGTTCACCCCGCTCTCTGTCAGACCAGCCCCGCTCGCAGCCGACCGCCATGACCATCGGCTGGCCCAGCGCGGACAGCAGGGCAAGGGAGCCTTCGGGCCGCACGTTGTCCAGAGCGATAAGGATGGGGCTTCGGGAAAGGCTTCCTCCAGCGTACACGCTCCAAGGCGGGCGGGCGGTTTTTTCCGGCGCAAGAGGTTCAGGCGAGGGCAGGGGCCGTTCCCAAGGCCGCCCGGCCAGCCAGTCTTCAAGGCATGGATACACCGACAGGGCGGGTATCCGGGTGTCCCGCGCCTGAACAGCCCCCTCGACAAGAGCGGCGCGCGCGCCCCCGTCGGTAAGGAGTTTTGTGTCCCGGTAACTTTTCTCCCCAAGCTCCGTCCCGACAAGGTCAACCGCTTCCAGCCCCAGATTGGACAGGTCACGGAGAAGCCGCCGTATTTGTATGGGCCGGGGAAAGCCCACGGCTATGCGGACGGGGTAGCGGGGCGGCGGCTCTTGCCGGAGGTCGAGCGAGAAAACCACGGAGCCATCCAGCCGCACGGCGTCAATGCGGCCAATCCCCATGTTCCCGCCGACAATTCCGGCGTCAAAAATGTCCCCGGCCTTTTTACGCAGCACCTTCAAAAGATGCAGCGTGCGCTCGTCCCGCCGGGGCAGGGGCTTTCCTATTTCTGCTGGCTCAAAGAGGATTATGTTCACAAGAGGAGTATAGCACAGCACAGGGGAATACTGCCACGGGCGGGCAGGGTGGGACGCGAAAGGGCCGCCCGCATTGCCGCAGGGTGTCCTATTCGTTTGTGAGTCTAGGGCGTGTTCACACTAAACAGAAGACAGGCTGGCGGCTGGGGGTACTGTGATTGGTCGCGTGTGAGACTTTGTAACTGTCAAAACCTATACTTTTTGACAGTTGCAAAACCTCACAAAATTACCCGTCCAATAGTGTAAAAATACCATGTTTTACGGCAATTGTCAACAAAATTCGTAAAATTCTTCTAAAAATTCCGCCCAAACGAGCACTGTCAAAAAGTATAGGTTTTGACAGTTGAGTGTGCGGCTCCCGTCCTTGCGAACCTAACCGAGGTTCGGAACGGACTCAGTGGCATTCGCGGGCGTATGCCTGTGAAAATATTTTTAGA
>Ga0123355_10012757_pt1 | contig 13031 bp, 13 predicted proteins | sample TergutEmb28metaG_3_FD_89872 | JGI IMG/M metagenome (GOLD analysis project Ga0123355, IMG submission 89872) | Embiratermes neotenicus P1 segment gut microbial communities from Petit-Saut dam, French Guiana - Emb289 P1 | ecosystem: Host-associated > Arthropoda: Insects > Digestive system > Gut ... | reverse complement strand
GTTATATGGCCAGGGTGCTGGGCAGCCATGTGCTAGAAACTGAACACGGACAGATACGGTTGGGACATTTTTCTCGAATATTAGTGGCTGGCGGCGCTATTGGGATAGAAGCCGAAAATTTTAAGCTGTACAGGGGGGCCTTGGTTGCGACTATTGGCGGGGTTGTTGCTGTTGGCGGCGTGGTAGTTGTTGCGAGGCGGAAGAAGTTGTAGGGGGCCCTTCACTGCCCGCTAAAAAGGTCTATCTTGGCCTTCACGTAATCAAGGCGGGCGTGGTTAAGCACAGAGCGGCAGTATCCGGCGAACTGTTCTACCTTGTACCATCCACGGCTAAGGAACTTCATCCCCCTGCCCTCGGCAAACCAGTACACCAAAGAAATGCTTTCCCTGTCTACCTCGATGGCGCTTACGCCCTTTTTGCCCATTGCGCTGCCGGAATTAAAAAGGCAGGGAACCGGAAACTCGTCCCCGTAAAGGTTCAGCCGGGGGCCTTCTTCCAGACGCTCGGACTTTTTAAGCTTGCCCAGTTCAACCTTTAGGGCGGCGACTTCCCCGGCAATGCGCTCGCGCTCCTGCCCGCCGGAAGTAACGTAGTCCCGGCAATGCCGCTCAATCTCGAATTTGATGTAGTCGAAACGGCCCAAAGATTCAAAAAGAGGGCGGTGGGTGTGGCCGATAACCGAGATACAGTTGTTTTTCAGGGAAAAATCGTACGCCTCGCGCTCCACATGAAAGCGGCGGCGGGGGCTGCGCACCGCGGAAATGTTCCGTATCCCGATGGGCTTTAAAAGGTACTTAAGGCCAATGCGGATAACGCTGTTGAAATCCGTATACACCCGGGAGGACTGATGTCCGTGGTACACGTAAATGGGGACAAGCCCGGTTTCTATGCGTACCGCGTTGTGCAGGGGATAGGGGTAGCTCTTTTCAAAGATAAGGTCTTCGTCGTGGTTGCCCAAGGTTTTATAGAGCCTTCCTGCCGAATCGAAACGATCGAAAACCCGGTATATCTGCGTCCATTCCCTGCGTATGCTGGCAAGAGAGTTTTTGGCCAGTTCTTCGATATCCCCGTTCAGCACCAGCCGCCAGCTGTTCTTGTAATAGTAGTCTTCAAGAACGCTTTTGACGATTTCTCCGTTGGGGTGAAAGTCGTCCCGTCTGCCGCAGCCCATGTGAAAATCGCTGATAATAAGCGCCCTGCCCCCCGCTTCTTCCGGGGAAAGCGCTGAAAGGTCAATAACCGCGCCGGGTTTATAGCGCTGATTTTTTATATCTGAAAAAAAAGATGTTGCCATTGGCGAATAGGGGATTATATATCATCAAGGGGGAAGGAACAAGCTCCGGCAAAGGCCCGCATCGCCCGGTCTACTGACAACCCGCTACGTTCCCTCCGCGCGGGCTTCCAGCACCTTTGTAACGGCAAGCACCGTTTCTACGTCCCGTTCGCTAAGCTCGACCAGCAGTTGAATTATCGCGCCGATGTTTTTTTCCCGTGCCTTCGCTTCATGCCCGCTTACAAGGTATTCAACCGTTACGCCTAACGCGCTGGCTATCTTCGCGGCGACATCCGCCGGGGGTATCGAGGCCCGCGCGCCAAGGTAGCAGTCCAGCGTGCCCTTGGCGACGCCTGTTATGACGCTTAACTCCCTGACCGTAAGGCCACGGGAGGTAAGCGCCGCTCGCAAGTTTGCTTTAAAGCCGGTTCCGTTCACAACCATAACAGGCACGCTGGTTCTTTACCCGGCTAAAAAATCCTGACGTTTACGCCAATGCTAATCCGGTGAAAGCTCTCGTGGACGTACTTGCCCAGCCGTAACTCATACTCGGCGTAGAAAGAAATCGCGCCGTCCAACTGATATTCAAGGGCGGGGTTAAACGTTACAAGCCTTGAGTCGTCAAAAAAATCGGCGGAGCGGAATTCCACGGCAAAAGAAGCCGTCAAGTCATGCCGCAGACGGTAGGAAATGCCGGGGGTAAAAAACAGTTCTGTGTCCCTTCTGGCAAAATCACCCCTGGGCTGGGCGTAGAATATCTGACCCGCAAGAAGGGTAAGCTCCATAGGATGCGTCAGCCTGTAGCCCAGCCTTTGCACTACCTCGACCATGCCGCCAAAGCCCGGATCGTCCCATGACGCGAGGTGCGCCGCTCTGAGCTGTATGCCCGCCGTCAGGTCGGGGATGCCAAAGTAATTGAACCCAAAAAGAGCGTGTCCGTTGGAACCAATGTTGTACGCGAACACAGCGTTGAACATGGGGTGCGAATAGGTCGCGCCAAACATCGCCCGCTCAAAGAGCTGTTGTGCGCTGCCGCCTTCGGTGCGAAACACGGCTCCAACGGTAAGGCCGGGCAAGGGCGTAGCGTACTGAAGACGGAACCCCGTAACCTTGTCGAAGTACCACTGGTGGTCGGGGTCAAGGCTTACAACCCACAGGGGGCTAGAGATGCGTCCCATGGTAAGGCGCAGGCCCTGCGTCAAATCGACCCAGCCGTAGACGCCTTCCAGAATTACTTCCCCGCCGCCTGACAAGTCGGTCTGGAAACTGGTGTCCAGCCGTGCGCCCGCGTTTGGCCTGTTAAAGGTTGCCGTCAGATTAAACACGGGCTCGCCCTCCCTGCGGTGGTGGGGGTAGATGGTGTTTTCCTGAGGGCTGCCGTCACGGGCGTTACCGTGGGGAATTTCCATCTGGACACCCGCGTACAGACTGCCGCTGAACGTGAGCTGGGCGAAGGCGTTAGCAGTCAAAGCGCCGAACAGCAGGGCAAAAACAATAAAATTTTTCATGTATCCTCCTTGTGGTGTTAATCTAATTCGGCCCCGGCGCTTGTAAGGGCGCTTTCTCCGGCTTCCCGTATCGCGTTGCGAGTAGCGGTAGCGCCCGTCATGCTATCCAGAAAGGTAAAGGAATTAAACAGCGAGGCGTTTCTTTGCGCCAGTTGAATAAGTTCTCTTGTGTGGGACGGGGTTTCCCTTCGCGCGTCAATTCTTACGTTTTCGATGCCGCCGTTTATTACATCCAACGTTACAGTAACCGTGCCGCCCCAGCCCCGCGCGGAGCCGGTCGCGTCAATTGCCGAGATAGTATCGCCGTGGTAATCTGTCCAGGGCGGCGCTCTGTCAAAATCGTATTCAAGCACGCAGGCGCTGAATAAAACGCCCACAGCCAGCGCCGCAATTACTAACATATACGGTTTACGTGTCATGCTTTACTCCTTTTGCCTTGTTTAATCTTCACCAAAAAAACCGGGCGGTAATTCCGCAAGGGCGTTATGGGCTGCCCTTGTCAGCGCGTTAATCGAATGGGTCGCTCCGCCAAATGCATCAACGTAACTGGGCGGCCACAGATGATGCTGGGATTCTAACTGCTCAAAATTAAACGGCAGTATTTGAGGAATAGCCAGGATGCCGCCCTGCCGGACACGAACTGCCCATTCCCTAATGCTTTCGCCAATTGCTGGATCGTAGTCATCGCTTTCGAACGGGGTGTATGTTCTGACCCACACAAACGCGCCCTCATAGAAATAGAGCGTTACCTCAACAAAAGCGATGTCGGCAGGGAAATCCCCTATCGCATACAGGAAACCGCCAGCCCTGCCGGATACGTACATATCGTATTCGGGGGGAAGCTCTTCGCCGTTTCCGTTGCCATTCCCGTTATTGTTGTTGTTTCCGTTCCCGCCGCCGTTTCCGTTTTCGGGCCACACAATAAAATCATAAAGGGCATAAAACGCGGCCCTTGACAGCGCGTTAGCTGAAATAGTGCCGCCGGAAAACGCGTCTAAATCTTCCTGCGACCACTGGTAATGGAAAGGATTGGCGGCTGTGGGAGTCTGCGTATTCATGGGAAGCTCAGGAATGGCAGGGATACCGCCATCGTTAACACGGGTTACCCATGAGGCTATGGCGCGAGGGACATCTACATATTCCGGATTTCCGGCTACAACAGTTGTTCCTTCGTTTTCAGTGTTAATTTCAAATCTGTCCATGTCCCCGTTAGTAAAAAAGAACGTTACACTAACCGTTCTTCCGTCAAGGCTAAGTTGAGGGCGTAGCGCATGATGCACTGACCACCATAGATATCCCGGCGCTTCGCCTGTTAGCTCGGAAATGTGTCCGGGCACATTGACATTATGCTGCCACCCTGCTGGGGTTCCAGGCGGGGCGGGAGGGCCGGGAGGGGGAACATATTCTACCGGACAGCTAGTGAGCAAGATACCCGCCGCCAACCATACAACAAAAAACAGCGCCAATTTTTTTATCACTATCATTCTCTGTGTCCTTATTGCGAATTAATTAACGGGACATACCAAAAGGCCCGGTAATTCGGGCCTTTTGGCATTCTTTAAGCAAAACTACTCTTTAGTTTATCTAACCTGTAGACTCGGAACTTCCGAGTTCCACCTGAGCCTGAACGCGGCGTCCATGCCAGCGATCGTACCACGGGCCCAGCTCCAGCCAATGCCGGAACCGGCAACATAGGTGGGCTGGTAAAGGCCACGGAAACTCGCCTCGCCTACAACGTACAGGTTGTCGATGTAGGAATTCGGATCGTCCCACGTCCTAAGCGCCCGTCCGCGCCAGTTAGCGGCTACACCGCCGTGGCCCATTGATGTTGAGGGATAGATTTTGATCGCAAAGAAGGGGCCGTCTCCGGTTAAACCATCCCTGAACTGCCTGACGCGAAGATTTGCAGCCCTGTCTGCAAATTGCGGGTCTGGAGTGCCCCCCGCGATAGCAGACTGATAGGCATTCACGGTCGCAAGGAAGTTAGCGTGGGCCTCTCCGGTCTTGCCCATAAGGGTCGCAAGCTCGGCAAGAGTGTCAGCCCGCAATACTTCTACCTGATCGGAAAGATCGGCAGCCGCATTCAGGGCAGCCATGACACTGGCTGTTCGTTGTACCCCTCCATGATTCCAGTTTTGGGTAGAATTCCAGCCCAACGCCGAGTTCGCATCGCTTGAGACAATAATGTGGTACGGGAAATTATTGTTAGCCAACAGATTTAGCCCCCCACCCATGTTGGCATCAAAGGGCCCGGTTTCATTCTGGAAGCGCAGTCCGCTTCCGTTAACCGCTATGAGGCCGCCAGAGGCCGCAGCCATGGTAAACTGAGGAGTCGTCATGAAATGACGCTGCATGAATACACCTTGCAAATCGTTAGCCGGAGTCGAGGGGAGGCGCCACATAAAGCTTTCGCAGAAATAAGAGCCGGAAAAGCCGAAATTCTGCTCCGGATACGGAGCAACGCCCGCCGATATCGCCATTCTGTGGCCAAAGCCCTCGTTCATTCTGGCAGCTCCGGAAGTAAGCCATCCGCCTTCGGCAAACCTTCTTAAATTCTCGTTGTTGACAAATGGCTCGGCATACCGCGCTATCAAGTCGTGATCCCGCAGGAAGTTGCCTGTGGCAAGAATAACCTTATCAGCCCCGATTTCGATGGTGCGGGCTACCGTGCCATTATCGTTGAGTACGCTCGCGCGGACACCAACGATTCTGCCAGCGTCAAAAATAAGTTCTTCGCCCCGGGTTCTCATCATACGGGTAACGTGCCGGGTAAGATGGGTGTTTGCAGGGTCTGTCCACATTTGTTCAAACCTGAACTGACCATGCAGTCCTCCGAAGCCGTGTCCAGCCGCCGCCCATGTCATGCCTGTACCAATGGCATCAAACAATCCCAACTGTTGCATAAACACGGTTCGCAGCCAATTTGAATGAGCTACCGCTTCTCTAAGAGTATCAACCTTGGGCAGAACACCGTCAGTTATCACGAAACGGGGTCTTGTAACTCCGCCCACCGTAACATCAGGATTAGCGCCGATTGTGTTAAAAGGCAATACCGTGGGAGAGAACGCCATGTTGCCTCTTGATACGGACACAGAACCATCCGCGTTAAACAAGGGGCCGCTTGTGGTAAAGTTTATTCTGCCGCCATGATTCACAGGCACTGACCCGCCGTGCCCGCCGCCCATAGACCGGGCCAAGGCGTTGGCGGTCTGGAAATCCGCTTCAAGGGCGATTACCCTGACTCCGGGCCAAACCTTTGCCGGGGCCAGCGCGGCAAACGTGCCCGCCGAGCCAAGCCCTACAACAACAATGTCGGCTTCGTAGTCAAAGGGGCTGGAAACGTAAGGTACTACCGTTACTACGACGGTTTCCCGAACTTCCCGGTAGTCGGCGGTAATCGCGGTTACGGTTACGGTAGTTGTGCCAAGCTCTTCTCCAATAATGCCCAAGCCTGTCCAAAACCCTGTAACTCCGGGAACGTTAATCCTGGAAAGCGTTGCCACATCCGGATTGCTGTTCTCCCAGTTGACAGCATTTAAGGCAAGAAGCGCGGAGGACTGCCCCTCCATTATGGTAAGTCTGTTTACCCCGCCAGAAGAGAAGACTCTTCCCCACCATTCTACGCCATCGTGAGCAAGAGCGCCTGGTCCCCTGCCATCCCCTTGCGGCCCAGCCGGCCCCTGTGGCCCTTCACACCCAGTAAAAGCCAATGCCCCAGCCAGTAATACAACCAACAACAGCGAAAGCTTTGCTGGTTTCAACAGTGTTCTCATCTAGATACCTCCACAAAATATTTATTACGGGCATACGCCCGCAAATACCCTTGCCCATTATCAAAATACCGTGATTTCGATAATTTATCAAATAATATTACATATATTTCGATATGTCAACAAGAATTTGCGGATATTTCAGTAATCTGAAGGTATGGCTTTTCGGGATAATCTAAAACAGGAATTGAACTCAAGCGGGATATTGGTCAAAGAGCTTGCGGAGGCGGCGGGGGTGCGTAAACGGGCTTTGGATACCTACCTGCTGAACGAAAACGCCTCCATGCCTCCCGCCGACATTGCCGTAAGAATTGCCCGTGTGCTAGAGGTAAGCGTTGAGTATCTGGTAACTGGCGAGGAGGCTGTCCTTCCTGACGATGTCCGCAACACGGTGCGCAAGCTGCTGCGGCTTAACAAGAAAGACCGTAAAATTGTCGCGGTTCTGGTCAACGCTCTGCTGGACAGGTCAGACTGTCAGCCGGAACAGGACTAGCCTGCCCCGTGGAAAAAAGCGCCCGCACCGCCTCCTTGACGTTTCGCACCCCCGAAGGCAGGGGATCGGCGGAGTCCTCGGCGGGGGCCGCGGGGCACAGGAACTCCGTAAAGCCCAGATTCCGGGCGGTTTTTGCCCTTGCCGAAAGGCGGCGCAGGGGGCGCACTTCCCCGGCAAGGGAAAGCTCTCCGGCTATGGCGGTTTTGCCGGGAACCGGAATCCCCGTCCGCCCCGAATAAAGGGCGCAGGCAAGGGCCAGTTCCACCCCCACTTCCGTAATACGTATGCCCCCGGCCACGTTTACGTACAAGTCCTGATCCGAGAGCCGCAGGCCCAGATGCTTTTCCAGCACCGCCGCCACCCGTGAAACCCTCGCGCTGTCGATGCGGTCGGAAAAAACCCTGCTCATGGAACCCTTCGCCGGAACCGTCAGGGCCTGTATTTCCACAAGAAGCGCGCGGGAACCTTCCAGAACAGCGGCGGTGGCAATGCCCGGCGGCAGGGCCCCTTCCCTCCGCACCAGAAAAAGAAGGGACGGGTCTTCCACGGTAGAAAGCCCCTTTTCGCCCATCGTAAAAATCCCGATTTCGTCCACCGAGCCAAAGCGGTTTTTCGCCGCCCTAAGAAAGCGGGTGTTCCCGTCATTGCCCGCCTGCGTGGAATCCTCGAAGTACAGCACCGTGTCAACCATGTGCTCCAGAGACTTAGGCCCCGAAATAATGCCGTCCTTGGTAACATGAGCCGTAAAAAAAACCGCCGCGTCATGATCCTTGACCCACGAGACAAGCTCCCAGCAGCAATATTTCATCTGGTTAATCGTTCCGGGAGTCGTCCCCGCCTCCGCGCTGAAAAGCGTCTGGGCCGAATCGATCATAACAAGGACAGGCTTTACCGCCCGCAAAATAGCCTCGATGTCTTGGAGGTTTCCGGAGCAGAATATCTCGATACGCTCCCCCGTGATGCCCAGCCTCCCGGCCCGTGTCTTGACCTGCCCGGCGGATTCCTCCCCGGAAACGTACAGCACACGGCCCCTCGTGTCCGCGCTGGCGGCGGCCTGCAAGAGCAGGGTTGATTTGCCAATCCCCGGCTCGCCCCCGATAAGAATAGCCGACCGTTTCATGATGCCGCCCCCAAGCGCCCGGTCAAGCTCGGCGATACCGCTTTTAATCCGTGTTCCTTCAAGAGGGTCTACCGAAGAAAGCGGCAGGGACTGGGGCGGCCCGCCATCGGTCTTTTTTCCAGCGCCAGCGCCAGAACCACCACGGCCCGAGACGGGAGTTTCCGCGAGGGTATTCCACTGCCCGCACTCAGGGCAGCGGCCTAGCCACTTGGGTTCTTCGTGGCCGCATGAGGAACACGCAAAGACAAAGGTTTTCTGTTTTTTCACCGGTTTTAGGCGAACCGCCAGAGTTTATAGCCCATGCGCCATTTGACCATATTCCTTAAAAAAAGTACAGTATGAGCATTATGTTTGACAAACTGACCGAAAAAATTTCCGATGCCTTCCGGCTTGTGTCCGGAAAATCCGTGATTACCGAAAAAAATATCGAGGACGCGGTCGAGGCCATCAAAATGGCCCTTCTTGAAGCGGACGTGAACATACGGGTTGTCCGCAGGTTCGTAAACTCTACTATAGAAGAGGCCAAGGGCGAAAAAGTGCTGCAATCGGTAGACCCGGGCCAGCAGTTCGTCAAAATCGTCCATGACAAACTGGTTTCTTTTTTGGGGGACACGGCAAAGGGCCCGTCCGGACGCTCTATTCAGGAGCTCCAGCTAAAGGGCCCCGACACAATTTCGGTTATTCTTATGCTGGGGCTTCAGGGTTCCGGCAAAACGACCAGCTCCGCCAAACTGGCCCTGCGGCTGAAAAAGGAAGGCCGTAAGCCCCTACTGGCGGCCTGCGATCTTGTCCGGCCCGCGGCGGTAGAGCAGCTTTCGGTGCTGGCGGGCCAGACGGGGGTTCCGGTTTACAAGGAAGAAGGCGCGTCCGACCCGCTAAAGGTCTTGCGGGGGGCAATGGACTGGGCGAAGAGGAACCCCATCGACACCCTGATTGTGGACACGGCAGGCCGCCTTCAGCTTGACCAGCCCATGATGGAAGAGCTATCCCGCCTTAAAGACGCCGCCAAGCCCGATGAGCTTCTGCTCGTTGCCGACTCCATGACCGGGCAGTCGGCGGTGGACATCGCCAAAGCCTTTGACGAAAAAATCGGCCTTACCGGGGTGGTGCTTACCAAGTTCGACAGCGATACCCGCGGGGGAGCCGCCCTTTCGCTTAAAACCATCACCGGCAAACCCCTGAAGTTTGTGGGCATGGGCGAAAAGCTGGAAGACTTCGAGCCCTTCCACCCCGACCGGGCCGCCGGACGCATTTTGGGCATGGGCGATGTGGTCAGCCTTGTGGAAAAGGCGCAGGAAGTCATTGACGAAAAGGAGGCCTTGGCTCTCCAGAAAAAAATGGAGAAGGAAACCTTTACGATGGAAGACTGGCTCCAGCAGCTCAAAGCCGTAAAGAAGATGGGCTCCCTTAAATCCATGCTGAACATGATTCCGGGCATGGCGGGCCAGATAAACGAAGAAGATATCGACAAGGCGGAAATGAAAAGCCAAGAGGCCATCCTTAGTTCCATGACCCGCAAAGAGCGGGCAAACCACCTGATTATCGGCCCTTCCCGGCGTGCCCGCATTGCCCGTGGCTCGGGAACCTCGGTAGCGGAAGTGGCCCGGCTTTTGAAGAAGTTTGAAAAGATGAAGGTAATGATGAAAAGGATGGCGAAGATGGGCAAAGGCGGCGGGGGCTTTATGCCGGGTGCGGGTATGCCGCCGGGGATGCGCTAGGGAGCGGCTTTATGCCGGGGGTTGCCTTGTTTATTGCCTGTTTTCATAATAGTATTATTGGGTAGGGGCGTGTATGAATTTTAATATTGAATTTGAACAGGAAGAGGATGGGCGATGGATAGCTGAAATTCCGGAAATTCCCGGCGTGCTTGGATACGGCGCAACGCCGCTACAGGCGGGAGCGAAAGCAAAGGCGTTGGCGTTGAGGGTTTTAGCGGAACGAATGGAACACGAGGCTTCAATTCCCGGCATCAATTCTATAGAATTCGCAAACAGTTATGGGCCAGTGGCGGTCAATTAGCGCAAAACGCCTTTTAGCCGCATTGCTAAGAGTTGGATGGTCAGTAAAAAGACAGGACGGATCGCATAAGACGCTGGAAAGACCGGGTTTTCCTAATTACGTTTTTGCTTTTCATGACAGAGACGAGATTGGCCCTAAAATGCTTGCAAGGATAGCTAAACACACAGGATTAAAGCCGGATGATTTATAGCGTTAGAAATCCACTCTCCCTCCACCACGTCATAACAGCGTCGTAGGCTTCCTTTATCCTGATCGTCTTGCGTGTGGCAAAGGCGGCGTTGGCGGCGTTTTTGTCGGGGTGGTACTTTTTCAGCAGGGCATTCCTTGCGGCTTTGCACTCGTCAGGGCCGGAGGCGAACGGTAGTTTTAGCTCGTTGTAAAACGGTTCCAGCGTTTGGGGGGGCCTTGGGCGCGCTTTGGCCGTCGGAGCGGACCCCCGCGTTTCTTTGCGGGGCCGTGAGTCCAGAATCTTGGTAAGAAGTTTGACTAACTCCCCGGCCTCGTCTCTGGTTAGGGCAATGCCCTTGCCGCACCTTTCATGGTTTTTCTGCCAACTGCGTATGTCAATTTTGGCGGGCCTTCCGTTCCAACTGACAAGGTTTACTTCCTTGTTCCAGTCCTTGACTCCTTCTGAAAATATGCCGTAGGATTCGATGATCTCGCACTCGATTCCCTCGTCCTCGTCTCTAGGGGCCATGCGGTTTTTTTACGGCGAAACATTGTATCGACAGCTTCATGGCGTTTTTCAACTCGCCGACCGAATTGTCGTGAAGCACCACCATGCGGAAAATCGCGGCCTCGAAAAAACTGTACAGCAGTTCGTTGGCGTCTTTGATATTCAGGCTTGGGGAAAATTCCCCGGCCTTGATTCCTTCGATAAGCATGCTTGCCAGAAAACGCCTCATCCGCACCGTGCGGCGGCGCACCCGTCCGCCGGGGTCGTGTTCGCCCTTGGAGATAAAAACAAGATAGTTCAGCACGACCGAAAGGATGCGGCTGTTTTCTTCAAGACGCTCAAAAATCACAAGCATAACCTGAATGAGTTTTTCCGTGTGGGAAAGGTTTTTGGCGTTCCGTATCTCGGTGGTTTTGTTTTCCAGCACAGAAAGAAACTGTTTGATGCTGAAATTAAAAATCTCCCGCTTGTTTTTGAAGTAAATGTACAGGGTCGTTCTAGTGATGCCGCACCTGTCAGCGATTTTCTGAAAGGTGGCGTCCTCAAAGCCCTCGTCCATAAACACATCTAGAGCTTTTTCCAGAATCTCATAGCGTCGTTTTTCGTGTTCTACAACAATGGACATAAGCGCCTCTTACGAAGGGGACACCCTTCTTTCCGGTTATGGTTTTTCATCACAGTTTCTCGTATTGATACACATAGGAACGGATGGCTCCGTTGGTTATCTCCCGGCAGGAGTCGGCCTTTCTGCCAAAGAATGACTCGAAGCCCGGATGATCGGTAATCAGGGCCAGCTTCCATCCGGGGAAATTCCGGGCCAGGCATCCCATTTCGGCATAGGTCTTTTCGGCAGTCCCGGTATCCCCCAAGCGGTGGCCGTAGGGCGGGTTAGTGATAATAAAGCCCTCCCCGGCTTCCGCGGACACTCCGGCGCATGACGCTTCGTGCATTGGAAGCGCCTTGAAAGAAGGCGGGGGGCTGTCAAAGGCGGGCGGCGCTTCGCCACAGGCAAGGGCAATGGCCTTTTCCATGTTGGAATTCGCCGCCGCTACAGAGGCGGCATCTGTGTCGCTTCCCCCTATGCGAACCGGGCGGGAAAAATCGACCTTTGACAGCAGTTCCTCCCGCACATTCCGCTGAATGCCGATGTCAGCCAACAGGAGCTGCTCCAGCGCGAAATGCCTGCCCAGCCCGGGAGCCATGTCCCAAGCGTACATGGCGGCTTCCACGGCAATGGTTCCACAGCCGCAGAAGGGATCGTACAGGGAAAACTTCCGCCGCCAGCCTGAACCGAGAATGATAGCGGCCGCGGTGGTTTCCCGCAACGGGGCCGGGCCTCCCCTTGCCCGGTATCCCCGCTTAAAAAGGGGCTCCCCGCAAAGGTCAAGCAGCACCGATACCTTGTCTTTTTCTATATATACCCGCAGTTCTGCCATATCCCCGTGTTCCTGCAGGCGGTTTATTCCCCTTTTGACGCACAGACGCTCCGCCGCGGCCTTGTGGACTACGGCCTGAACGCTGGTTTCGGCCTTCAAAGCGGATCGGTTGGTTCTGACTTTCGCCACTTTAAGGCCCATGTGGGGCGGTATGTATTCCTCCCAAAGCTGATGGCGGACTCCTTCGAACAGGGCGTCAAAATCCTGCGCCTCGAACCATGCGACTTCCAGCAGCACCCTGTCCGCGGCCCGCAACGCCATGAGCGACCGGTACAGGCCGGAAACGTTCGTCTTGAACAGCACCCGGCCAAACCCGCTTTCCAGCACTTTGAGTCCCAGCTTGCGTATCTCGTTGGAAACGGTTTTTTCCGCCCCAACCGCGCACAGGGCGACCGCTGTATCAACCATCGACATGGCTACAGTATAGCATACAGGCGGGGTTTTGTCGTGGTACTCCCCCCCGCCGCACGTGAGCCATGCATTCCCGCCAAAAGCTCCGGCAGGCTGCCTGCTCCGATAACAGATAGTTCTCCCAAGCCTGACTCAGTTGCTGCTGTTGCGTTTCGATGGAAGTCAACAAAGAATTGACTTGACTCCGCAAACTCTCGATAAACAAGTTGGAGTTGAGCGTGTTCTCTTCCAAGTTCGACAAGCTCGTGTCGAAGTCGTTCAATATCCCCGGTATCGACAATAACTGGCTGTGTCCGGCATCCCGCGAAAACGAAAATACCGACAC
>Ga0123355_10012756_pt1 | contig 13032 bp, 4 predicted proteins | sample TergutEmb28metaG_3_FD_89872 | JGI IMG/M metagenome (GOLD analysis project Ga0123355, IMG submission 89872) | Embiratermes neotenicus P1 segment gut microbial communities from Petit-Saut dam, French Guiana - Emb289 P1 | ecosystem: Host-associated > Arthropoda: Insects > Digestive system > Gut ... | reverse complement strand
GGTTTGATCTTTCTGCCAATGTTCTGTTAGACACAATACCTCTACATGTTTTAACTCAGTGCTTAACAGCACCTCCAGATCTGTTATTTTGTGTCTTAAACTACAAATATTTTGGTGGAGGACTGTCAGTTTGTGCTGTTTACCTTTTATACCATTGCTGCGTTCTGTTCGTGGTCTCGAATTTGCTGTCCATAAAAAATTACTTCCTCTTGTCAGTGGTTGTTTCCTTTTCCTTACTGAAGTTCTTGAGTCTGTTGTTTCACCGTGCTTTGCAGCTTCTGTTTGCTCGTCAATTGGGGTTACTTGGAATTCTTAGTCAGTTGGAAAAAACTGAGTAAATTTAATGATGGGCATGCACAAAACAAAACGTTTTTAAGCAATACGTAACGAGCTACTATTGCAGCTGAAAATTCGCGTTACGGAAGGGGGTGACATTACATTTATTCATTAATGGGTAGTTTCGTGTATTAAAATGTATTTTTATAGTGCATGTTGTTTACACAATACGTGGCCCTAGTATTGGATGTTCATGTCACTACCTGCTAATTGATGTGTAGCAAAGTATATTTTCAAGAAACGCAAAATGGCCTTCCACCGTGGGCAGTGTAAAGAATACAATTTAATTTATTCCCATTCTTTGCATCCTCAGTAGTAGTAAACAAAGAATGTAGAACATGTTAGGACCCAATCTAAAACTTTACCTAAATACAAGTACGTAGTTTGAACAATTTTGAGGTACTTTTTTCATGCAACTGCTCAGTTTTTAGCATGCCAGGTTTTTACGGATTTTCAGTGAAGGCAGGTTACTGTACAGGCTAGGATTGAGCATAATAGGTACTTCTAAAACGGTGCCTTAAAAACTCCTGTACATCGTGATTTAAATTTTTAATATTCAGGAGAATGTTATTAAATAACTTGGTTGCAGGATAGTACCTAAACTTAGCCGCTTGAAAGGCTTAGTATTCAGCATGTAAAATTATGTATTGTGTGTGTGCCTGAGTGTGTTGGAAATTATTATATCCCCACAGCAAATGGTAGTGTGGAGAGTGCGGATAAGCTGGCAAGTGCTGGAATATTGGATTTCCTAAATATTTACATACAACAGACCCCCTTTAATGCTTCTCATTATTCTGTTGATAATTCTCAGTTTTGGTGTCGAGTTTTCCTCAGTTGTACGTAAACGATTCCTATCCAGACTGTCAATTTGCAGGCCTAACCTCTACTTGCCGATGTTATTGGTATCATGTACTACCGCGTCCTGAAAGAGATCGACTTCAAAATTGCCTTGACAATGCACTTCCTAAGTTGCAGACCTGGCTTCAAGCAAATAAACATACTAAAAATAACCATATTTGTCACAAGCAATAAAATATATTTATATTAATTTAAATGTAGGTTATGGTAATGAAACAGTCAAATTCGTTATTACAACAAAATCTCTTGGTGTGAAAATTGATAATAACCTGATAATAACATATCAAGTGTATATATCCATAGATGTAGTTCAGCATGTTTTGTCATGGTGGCAGTTACGGGCTTATGATAACAGATACTTTATATTTTCATTTCATTATGTCTTTTTGAGTTAGCTTTTGGGGCAGTGGGGCAATTTTTCAGGCAACAAGAATATCTATACTTCTAAAAGGGAATGGTTACAGTATTGGCAATTTTAAAGAAAAGTCTTTTGTAGGGAATTATGTATTCGATTCATTACACTTAATTTTGACAATGATTACATATTCTTATTGTAGACAGCAAACAAATTCAGAAATATGCAGTGTAAATGAGACACAAATGTCTTCCTGGCATCAGAAGCTAACAATGATGTTGCCAGAGGAATATGTGTTGCACAAGGACAAGATGGTTTTTCATCTAAGATTGAAATCATCACCCATGATGTAAAAGTACTTAAAAGTGAGCACTCAAAGATTCTGTCTCAGTTCATTCCTTGTGTCTTGTTTTTATGAACTGCCTATTGTCATTCAGGAAGCATTTAGTGAATGAAATTTTGATTAACTTAAATGAGAAATTAATTAGCATGTGTTGTCAGAAATATGAGCTACGTGACAGAGCAAAGTATCGGATTTGTTTGCCACCCATTGCTTAAAACTTGTAGCTGGCATAGAACAGAAATTATGACAATGTTTAAGCAAGCTGTTATGTAGAAACATGGAATGCAAATGCAGTTTGTCAAGGTATTTTTAGGTCCTTCTGGCTGGGGTGTAACACTATACAAATTATATGCTGTGTATACTTGTATGGGGTTCATGTGCAACCTTTTGTGTTGTTTAGCATGGCGTAGTCTGTGGTTTAAAAACAGACATTCAGAGGTATGAGGCATGCTGTAACAGTGATTGATAAAATATGAAATTGCTTTATGTGCCTGTAGTTATATGTATATGTTTGTTCATTTGTAGACTGTGAGGGCCATTCACTGAGATCCATTGGAGATGTTACTGAAGCTGAGACACATCAAGCTGCAGGTGTTGAATTTATGGAGATGCATCAGTGTGAATGAGAACACAAAGGGGTGCTGAAAGAATGCCAGTAGTTGTTGACCTACTGACATGCTTGACAAGGTAACAAGATGGGTGTTATGTCTTCCTGACAATACCATGGCCAGATCTGAGGGGCATGCGCCATTTTTGCCTTTACAACTGTCATCAAACAGTAGGCCATTAAGGATCAAACAGGGGGAAGTCCGTTTTCTTTGGCCATAATGTCAGAATATTCTTATGCAACATGAACAAATGAAATGCACACTTTTCAAATTAGTACTTTAATTAAATATTTCACTTTTTGACATCTTCTGCATGTTTTGAACCTCATGAGTTCATTCTCAGGACGTTTTGAAGCATGTGGAAGACGTCAAAAATTGAAAAATTGAATTACAGTTTTAATTTGAAAAGTGCGCATTTTATTGGTTCATGTTGCATAATTATATCACAATGCACGGTGCAAAAAACATGAAAGTCAGAATATTCTTTTGATTGTACAGCTCACTGGAACACTGTGTTTTCTGTGTAAACATTGAATTGCTCAAAATCCTCAAACAAATGTGGTAGTAATGATCCAGTAGCTTGAAATAGAGAAAAGTGCATTTAAAGCATGCTTTGTTCAGGTCGTGAAGGATTAGAGCATGAATAACTTAATGTGACAGTGTTGTGAGCTACTATACAGGTCATACAGTCTTTAATTACATGGATTAACGAACCAAGTCAAATCAACACACCACACCATTTTGGTTCAGTGAAATATGCTGAGCTTGTAGACCCTATGGAAGAAAATGGAATAAGCAAATAGTCCTGTACCTTTTGCTGCTGGTTCGTACCAAAAACTCATTTTTTTAACTGTGACACAACTTGCAGAAGTTACTACAGTAAAAATCACAGTATGTTTATTAAAACGAAATTTCTTTACAGTGGAAGGCAGTAAAAGCTTATTAGTGAATTAAGATGTTGTTTTGACAAACTTCTACATTTTGTGAAATAAGTGACAAGGTGCATGTTAACTGTGATGTTAAGTATAAGAACAATTTGTCATATCTTGCTATTACAATATGAACTATATCTGTAAGACATAAACAAACATGTGATCGTTTTTATGGTTCATTTTGGCCCACAGGGCATGTCACTTCAGTTGTGATTGAAGACTTCTGACATGCTTTGCTACATGTATAACAAGCCACTTAGTTTACTTCTGAATTTAGCCATATGCTTCAGGTTCATGACAGCGTGGAATTACAATAGGACAGACACCATGCCCATTAGTTGCACAGTCATAATGATAAGGTCAGCAGGAGCAAAATTCCCTCCAGAATATTCAGATAGGAATGTGATAGTGGAGACACAGTGTGTGAAACAGATGTGTCTCAGGGGCAATTTCAGAGCTTCTATGGTTGAATCTGTCAGTAGCAAGACACGACCGTCACAGCTAATCCAGTGCAATTACTGCAACAGCCTCTGCAACACTGCACAGTAGTGGCTGTATTTCTGTATGTCCTGTCACTGCCATTATCACTGACCCTCATTCCTCAAAAGTCAGCTTATTATCTCACATTTCCCCATGACGCTTAACAGTCCCAGAATGTCTGTCATTAACAGCAGTTACGACAGTTTCATTGGCACTGGATTTAGAACTGTCAAATTTTAGTGCTAAAAAATAAACCTTAAGAGCAGGAAAAGTGGAGTCACCAGTTTGTATTGTGAAGCATTTAATTCAAGGCACTAAAATTATGTGAAGGTTTCTTGCTGTCATCAGAACAGGCTGTTTCAGTTTTGACAGGCTGTTCCTTAGTCAGCAGTGATGGATACTTGATATTAAAGAAAATAGTCTATATACTGTATATGCGATATTTGGCATATGTAACCAACTTCAGACAGATCAGCTGTGTGGCAGTTTCTGTTACATAACCTCTCAAACAGTACACAACCTGTATTTGTAACACATGCTACATGCAGTACAGCACATCAGGACTGATCTACACAGTAGAGAGCATTCTTACGTATGTCACTTTCCGCACTGTAGGTAGATGGCTCGGACTGTTAGTCCTGGACCACTCACCACAGATGCCCGGGTTCACTTGTAGACTTGTAGGCCAGTCCATATGGGATTTGTGGTGGACAGAGTGGCATTGGGCCAGGTTTTTCTCCAAGTATTTTGATTTTTCCCTGTCAGCATTATTCTACCAATGCTCCACACCAATTCATTCATCTGACATTGACACTATATGATCTTAACAACTGTCAGTGTCATAAAATGAAGTGCCCTAGTAAGATGTACAGAATGAGGCTTAAAAATCTCAGAACTTTGAACTTCATAAAAAGCTTAATCACATCTGCTGCAGCTGGAATTTTATCCTATCTATGTAACTGGCTGTTAGAGAGGGGTTAAAATGTTTTGTGGTGGGATACAGCACTTAAACAGCTGAGCTTGTTCAGGATCTGATGTAGTGTAGTACTCCATATTCATTTAACTTACTTAAGTAATGAATAATTCCATTTCCTTAGAAGATGCCAGCATTATTTATACCCATATCCTCCTGTTTTAACGTGACACCTGAACACACAACAGCTATAAATTCTCTCTGCTGGACAGATTCAGACAGGGGACATCACCATGTGTTTTGTGAAGTGAGAAACTTACTGCATATCTTTTGAGGACTTCGATGCGCAGTTCGACGACCCAGGTGCTCATGTATATTTAACCTAGGCATGTGGTATGTAATGGAGACTTCAGTTTGTTGAGAATAAGGTCATGGGATGTGACTCAGTGAGGTTTGGCAGGTAGACCCAAACAATTTGGAGGAACCTGCTGCCCCCCTCTTCAGGGTACAAGCGTTCTTTCCTTCTAACCTTAAGCTGGAAATGCCAGTATCCACCAAGATGTTGGTACCTATGTGTCAGACACCACTGCATCACATACCATGAACCATAATCTTAATACTTTATACACTGAAAACACAGATTTCACATGAATTTTGTTACCTTTTAGAGTAGCCCAACATGACTTTTCTAGCTGAAATAGTTAAGCTGTGTCATTCAGAAAGTTGACTTTTCTTTAAATTCTTGTTACAAAAGAATAATGAGGCATAGGGGCATAAAGTTTGGCATTTTCATTCCTATAGTGTCTACAAACTTGGCGAATTTCAGTGAAGTATGTGTGTTGAAAGTTGCACTTTTGTGTGTATTGTTCGCATTGTGTCCTAAAGTACAGTAAGCAAGAGACCTTATTGGTTGCAATTTTTGTTGTAAGTGTTGTGTAATAAATATAAACAGTTATAATTAATGTCATGATGATAAACATGTGTGATTTAGTTGGCTTGCTATATATGCAGCTTGCATACTGACAAGCCCAATCCTCTCCCATCCACATTTTCAATCGGACTCTTACCAGATATACAGGGCAGACAGTGCAGAATCAACTTGCACATAAGGCCGTTACGAAAATATAAAAATGTTAAATTTTTTGCTATATTTTAACTGCCGTAAATTATGTCAAGGACTGTAAGGAGCAAAGATATGTAATACTTAGGGCATGATCATAAGGACGTGGTAAATTGAAATGTTAGTGGCATAAGACCAGAAAGGGTTAATAATTTAAAATAAAGGGACTTGACATTTTGTCTTCATTGAGGGAATATGTTTATTGTGCCCAAGTATGGCACCTTCCTTTACATAAGAGAGCCCTAAGTGGAACATAATCTTGTGCAAGATTGGTGCCACTCTATTTGGTCATGACCAGTCAGGTTTATGTATGGCCCCGAAGACTGTCATGAACTGCAGTTAACCTACGTACATTACGTACGTTTAACAAAAGCCGTTACCTGTTAAGATGTTCCTTTATCCACTTTCTGATGTATGAATGAAATGACAGTTATGATATAATGTTATTTAGTACAGGTGTGAGCTGAATATACAAAAAGCTCGAGATGTCCACAAGACAAACAATACTCAATAGAAAAAAGCTGCATGTACCACCTAGGACTGTTGGCATAACAGCAGACTATGTACAGTATGTTAAACTTACAGGACTGTGCAGGGTGTGCTGATTACTAGTCTTTGCTCCCTGAGTGGTCTGAGTGACAGAATGAGCTTGCTCATTCTGACTGCTGCAGGCTGCAAGATATGGGTTTTGGACCCCAATAGAAACATGCAATTTTTCTTTTCTCTGAAATGTCCAGACAGGCTGTGGGACCACCCAGCCTCTTATTCAAAAGGTATGGGGATTCTTCCCTGGGGGTGAAGTGGCCAGGGTGTGGAGTTGACCACTCTTCTCCATTTAGTGGCCAAGGTTAAGAATGAGTGGAGCTGTACCTTTGCTCTCCCATTATGTTCCTTAATACAGGATTCCACAGTGGAAGGCTGTAATAAGCCATGTTTGTAGCGATGATGCAAGAGTGGCTTAAGGTCAGTCATTCTGGTGTAACCACAGGCAAGGAGTGTAAGAGTGGTCTAAATCTGCAGTAGTGATCTTGAGTAATCTTGTAGAGTTTGGGAGTCTGCAGATGTTACCTTGCTGACATTATATCATGTGGTTTCATTGTGGTAAGCATCCCACTTCTGGTAGCTGTTTCATTTGTGGGTAAAGGTGTTCTGTTCCCCTTACTGATGTTTTAACACCACGAGGCCTTATGCCTACTTAAGCATATAAACACTGATACTGTGGTGCAATGACATCAGCTGTGTGTTTCAGGGCTTCCTCATATCATTTTCTCTGCTTAGGCCAGCTGTTCCAAGCCTGGGGTCCAGATTTCAGGGGGGTCTGTGAACTTGGATGGGAAAAAAATTACAGCTATATTTGCACTAGAATAGAATAATAATTGGGATCGAGCCCTTCCGGCCTGATGCACCTAGGCCTTAAGACAGGCCCTTTGTGCCCCATATTCTATATTAAGTTAAAAGGAGCCCTGTTCCTTCAACAAAGTTCCAAATAGCCCCCCATACCTAATTCCCAATTACCTCCGGGTCCAAAAGAAAATTAACCCAGGTATAAACGGCAAAGCCTTCTACTGGAGTTCTGCTTAACTGGAACCCTCCGTAAAATTCTTACTGGAGTCCCCTGTTGCAGAGCTCTCCTTGAACTCTGAATGACTCTCAATCTCAATCCCGCAGGATCAGGGGAAAACCTCCGGGTCCAGAAAAAGGAACCCATATATAATGTCAGGAGGTGTAATGTCAAAATTATTATGTATAATTGCCTTCTACTGGAGTTCCACCTGATTGGAGCCCTCTGTAGAATCTTAACTGGAGTCCTCTAATGTGGAGCTCTCCATAAACTCTAAATTACTCTCAATCCTGCAGGATCAGGGAAGAATCTCCGGACCCAAAAGAAGGAACCCAGGTATAAATATCGAAGTTACTATGTATAGTTGCCTTCTACCAGAGTTCCACCTAACTGGAGCCCTCCATAGAATCCTTACTGGAGTCCCCTATTGCGGAGCTGTCCTCCCTCAAAGTCCCCGGTAAATGCCCCCCCCCCATGCTCGGCAACAGGGTCCCCATGAAGAGAGAAGCCTCATCTCCAGAGCCAATGGTTAATTAATTCATTTATATCTGTCAGGGGAAATATTTAGTCACTGTCCACAGAGCCCCCACATGGATGGAAGTTCTACATACAGTGGGGTGCAGCCTGGTTCCCCAAGGGGATCATTTAAGACACTGCAGTCTCTACCCTAGTGCCATGCAGCCTTCAGCACAATACCTTCCACCTTGGCTTGAGTAGACCAGAGCCCCGTTAGCCAGCCTGTGTCATAGCAACCTTTATCAGGGTATGCCCTCCACAACTGTTACTGCCTCCCACGTGACCCAGGGTAGAGTACAGTATAAGTCCACGATACCCTGAAGTATGGATGAGAGGGGTTGGATTTATGGGAGGCTATATTTGCACTAAACTCTAACTGAAATTTAGCTGTTCATTAAAAAATGAATGTAGGCAACGAAGTAATTTTCTGGACACTAGAATCCAAAAATGTTTGTTAGCTTCGATAAATCTCATTATCTAAAACTATTGTAGCCTAAGACAGGGAAACCAGAATAAATTCACTTTTGCAGTGAACTGCCTTTTTAAAAAAATGAAATTTAATTTCAACTTGCTGCCTGCCTAACTTTTAATTTTATATATTGTCTTACTGTTGATTTACTAGATTAATAAAGAAGCACTGTATTTGAGGATAATAGGTTTCCTTTGTAGTACAGTCTATAATATAGATTGTAATGCTACATATATAGCCTGTGTCTTTGTAATTTATGTATTTAAATACATTTTTGTGAGAAGGGTGCAGTAGATTTCACCAGACTCCCAAAGGAAGGTTAGGTTGTATAACAGTTGCACAAACACGTTTATAAAAGAGAATTTAATCCTTACATTTAAATGTCAGTAGGTCCACAAGTGTTTTAACGCTGTTATCTCCAAAATTTCTATCCTCAAAAAATGAAATAAAAAGTGGCAAACAAAATTTGGGCAATATCAAAAGCTGTTTTGGGCCAAGAGGCCAAATTATGGTGGTGAAGTGATTGTATCTCTCCAGCGTGTCTTGAACTGCTGGGAGTGTGGTTCCCAGAATTCGCCAAAAACTCCAATCATGACTGGGGGTAAATAGCACATAATTTCGGACCTTGGAGTCTATTTCAGGTCTGTTGGGAAGTCTGGATTTTATATGAAAACTGAACTGCTCCATCCTGGAAAGTGACCACATTCACACTCATCATTTTTTGAAAATACAGTCAGCTTCTCACAAGGAATTCTGTGCATTTTTTTATTTTCTTAAATGTCTCATGAGGTTTCTCTAGGCCAGTGACTTGGAGTTAAATTGAAATATAAATTGTGCATTGATAATGGATGCGTTTGGCAACGAAGCGTAATTTAAAGAGGTGAAGAATATATACAGGGACATGTGTTGATAATAAAAGTATCTCAGAACTTGTGTGCAGAAACAAGTAAAACTATGCAACAGTGTTACAACTTTGTAAACATTAAACAATACTCATAGTATGGTTGGAATAGCATGGATTACAGTTTGCTGGGGTGTGATGGTGTGTAGTCAGGGTTGGCCGTGCAGATGGAGGTGATTCCTTCTTCTCAGACATCTGCACCTGCCAAACTGCACACTGTCACATCCAAAACATGGGATCTTAATATTCTCGGCCAGCAAGAGTCTCGTATAGAATATATTCCAGTCTGCAGGATTGTGATGCTGTGTTGTTGGGCAAGTAGTTCTTATCATTTCGAAGGATTATAGTGTCTTTGTCTTCAGGGTCAAGCAGGCCAAGAACAATAGTTGCTCTTTGCTATTACAACTTATTTGTAGTGCATGTGCATTGTGTGTGTGTGTGTGTGTGTGTGTGGAGCTGAACCTCCACTCCCCTGAATGCCTGCATGGCACGCACAGAAACACTTTACAGATACCAGTGTAGCGGCTAGTTAGCTAGTCCTACTTTAATTTTGGTAGTGTGACCCCGGGTTTCAGGTTCTATGTAATTTGCTGCCACCAATCCTAGGAGTAGGATAATTGCCTAGCTAAGCTTGCCAGTGCATAACGTTGAAAGGAAAGTGTGGGATATGACGTAAGCAGGTCAGAATGCATTGCATCTTTCTTCGGTTAAGACCATGCACATTCATATAACATTGGCTACTTTATTTGGCACTACATGGATTCTACTAGTTGGCCCTAATTTCCTAGTTTCTAATTATTTGCCCATAAATATCACATTAAAAATCATCTACAATTTCAGCGATAACAGTTCTAATGCCTCCCCTACAGCATTAACACACACAGGCTTTATTTTAAAAGTCACAGATCATTCCGTGTTTCAATCAAATTGTCGCACAGTTTTGTTCCAAGCCCCAAATTATTTCTGTTACCCATTTCTAGCAAAATTTATCCAATCTCAGTAATTACATTCACCACTGCTTACCTGCTGTTTGTTGCTTTAGCATGTCACCTGTACAAATAAACTTTAACAAAGTTTCTGCAACAAGATAGTCATGGAAGTGCCTCCGTAAGCAGGGTGGTTCCTTCCTCAAGCACAGTAAATCAACAGACAGACCCCTCTAGCCCCTCAGTGCAAGGCTAATAAAAGGTCTCAATGCCACACCCTGATCACGTCATAATTAAGTCACTGCTAGAACAATTCCTATTCATCAAAACACTAGTCAGAGTGGCGTGATACATTGCAAGGTATGTTGCTAGGCTGAAGACACTGAGTTGGTATTCCCATAGCCTGCCATGTGAACACCATAGAGAGGGGCAACTAATGTACAGTCTGATACAAATTACAATAAAATACATTAAGTCTTAGAACTAAAGTTAAAAATTCTTACAAAAAAACAATTGCCGCCAATCATTCATTACACCAGATTGCACTGAAAACACTGAATTAGATTCCTGTCTGAAGAGTGGCTTTTACACACTAATTATTGATTTCAGTTAGCACCTGCTATTCCTGGACACAAATGACAGGTTTTTTCCTTCCTTGAATTCGTGGATTGGTTGCTGCATCTTTCTGTGGGCTTGTATGAACCCCAGTTCCTTTCAGTGCCATACAGTTTGAAGCTGTTTGGATGCTGTAAGGACATAGCTTTGGATCCAGCCAAAGGGTAGATATTGCCACATGTTTTCTTCTTTCCTTCCATCCTAGATTTTACAGAAGCTGGAGCCTTTCTGTTTTGTGACTACATGGAATACTGTCCCAGAGGAGAGAAAAGTTTGCACCATTTTTATATATTTGTTTTTCTGGGGGTTCACTTCAATGCTTTTGGTGTACTTCAACATGTTATGAATGCAGTAAGTGTTTGTATCGCAGAGACACAAAGTTTAAGTTGTGTTTTATTTGCTTTTTGTATAATGAGCTTATACTTTCGTTGGTCAAAAAAGTGGTATGAGTTGTTCACCAGCTCTAATATATTCTGTTTGCAAGCCTGACATTTCAGAAACTTCCAAATCAGAGCCAGTTTATGCTGTCTTTGCCATTATATCTTCAGAGCATACACAACAAAGAATTTGAAAGAAACTTGCTACATTTGCACACTGCAGGGTCCTATTCGTCGCTGTTAGAATGTTCTTCACCAACAGCCTCTACAGTTGATGGATTTCAGCCTATTTCTTCTTGCCCTTTACCTGTTGTGGGATAATTTTCTTATACCTGAAATGACCAGCAAACACATGAATAACACAACAAAGAAAAGACTTCCACAGTTGCTTGATTTCAGGCTTCGAACGTGGTGTAAATGAGATCTGCGCTCTTTTGGGATTTTACGCAGCGTCCATTGGTAGTTTCTTGCCGACGTTGCGGGACAACAGGTGGTGCTTGTGAAATTCTCACAGCGGTGTTGGTGAAAATTCAAGTCATCTGGGAGTTTTGCCCCGTCAACTGGTCAATTCACCTTCATCTCAGGGCCAACCGTCCAAGATGAAGGCACTACTTTCCACCGAAACATCCGTAACCCTTCACAAATCGACAGGGCGTAATCTTCATCAACACCTGCGTGAGAACGTCACATCTTCTAGAATAGAAAAGACCGTGCCAGTCCGAGTTACTATGTATGGTGCGTCTCTTACGGATCTGTGAATATCATTCCGTGCATTATGATACATCAAAACTCTGGTTGACATCAATAAGTGCACGATTCTACAGTCTGTGTATTCTTTCTGTTACATGTAGGAGCTAATAGAAAGAATATGTAGATTGTAGAATCCTGCATTTGTTAATTTTTTAAAAAAGATCTTCCCTTCTATGCTTATCGACGGGGTCCTTTTTACTGACATTTATGGACCTAAATTGTGTGTGCAATTCTTACATTGAGAGCTTCAGTCTTCTGGGATGTTACACAGAGTGTATTGCTAGTTAGCTACCGACGTTTCGGTACAACCTACCAGTCCCATCTTCAAGGGTCCAGCAGGACAGTGGTGGTAAGAATTACCATTATACGCTGCGTTAAGTCCCAAAAGATCGCAGATCTAACTTCATAGTTTATTACACATTTCCAGCAAAGCCACTTCTTTTCCTGATAGAAAACCAACACTGTAGTAAATAATTCACTGTTGGGCTATAATGCCACAAGAGGTAGTTAATAATTGTGTGACGTGCATAAAATGTGCAGGGTGTTGTGAATGTGTGTTTTGTCACACTACCAAGAGGCCCCTTTTGTTCCGGGATATAAAATAAATAAAAGCCAGTTAATTGCCTTGAAAAATAACCCCTCCTTGAAGTACCGAGGCATACTGCAGACAACACCTACTGAATATGCAGATGAAACTTAACACATATCATTGGGGTATACAGTGGAACTCATGGTAATGCAGGTTAAGAAGGCGACATTTCAGAGAATGGGAAGTGGTGGAAAGGGTAGAACTGTACATAGATGGGATGTAGCAGGTGGACAGTCTGCACCACCGGAAGTGTAGCTTATACTTCCACGGTAAGTACACTAAGAAAAGTCAGCGGCTGACCGTTCCTGGTGACACTGCAGAGTGATGTTCTGTGAGCGAGATCAGTATTTAGTGTTACCTTACACTTAGCAGAACGTACAACT
>Ga0123355_10012755_pt1 | contig 13033 bp, 23 predicted proteins | sample TergutEmb28metaG_3_FD_89872 | JGI IMG/M metagenome (GOLD analysis project Ga0123355, IMG submission 89872) | Embiratermes neotenicus P1 segment gut microbial communities from Petit-Saut dam, French Guiana - Emb289 P1 | ecosystem: Host-associated > Arthropoda: Insects > Digestive system > Gut ... | reverse complement strand
GTGCCGCCCGCCTGCTTATGAGTATACTACTACTTTGTTGCGTCCTAGTTCTTTTGCAAGGTATAAGGCGGAATCGGCGTTGGAAATGAATTGTTCAATTGTGCATTCATCTGTGGCAGGAGTGGCGGCGTTCGCGCCTACACTTATTGTCGCTTTTGCGTTTTCGCCTGTGTCAGTTTTAATTACGGCGGCTTCGACATCTTTACGGATATTCTCGCCTATTGTATTGCACTCTCCACCCGTTGCATTTTGCAGAAGAACAACAAAACCGCCATAAATCCAGCGTGCCGCAAAATCGCCAGGGCTTAACAACGCGTTATCTGAAATAATTTTCGCAACATTAAAAAGACACTCGTCGCCTTGACGATACCCATAAATTGCATTGTACGTGCGTAATTTATCAACGTCCATTATCAGAATACCCAGTTGCCTATTCTCACTTTTGGCGCGTTGCCATTCCTCATTAAGACGCTGTTCAAAATACCTACGATTCGGAAGTTTTGACACCGCATCCATCAAACTAAGTTCGGTAATGGTACGCATTTGTTCCATAAGCTGCAACTGTATACTAATTCTCAACTTCACTATAGTTGGGTTATACGGCTTGGAAATATAATCCACCGCGCCTAGACGCAACCCTTTTGCTTCGTCAGCTTCTGCGTCAAGGCTTGTTATGAAAATCACAGGAATATCCTTCGTTTCCACATTTTCGCGAAGGTTTTGCAAAGTTTCGTAACCGTCCATTTGCGGCATAACAATGTCCAACAAAACAATATCGGGTTTAGCCGCCTTAGCAATCTGAATAGCCTCCACCCCGCCCGAAGCAGCATGTATTATATATTCGTCCTGCAAAATTTGTATCAAATGCGTTTGGCTTACGCGACTGTCATCAACCACCAAAATCGTGCCTTTTTTCTTATCTCTCATCAATACTATCCCTCCAGCTATATGCCGATAGTAAAAACCGCAGGCAAACTGCCTACGGTATATTATAAGTTATACTAATTCCAGAAGTACCATAGGTGCGGCATCTCCGCGTCTTGGCCCAATTTTCACCATTCTTGTGTATCCACCGTTGCGTGACTCATATTTTTCGGCCTTCTCAAACATCACGTTAGCGATATTAATTTCCTTAGATTCGCTACGCATACGCCGTCTATTTTCGGGTGCTTCGGTCACAGGGTACAACACACTTAGAATTTTACGACGTGCGGCAAGTCTTGTTGGCATGTCTTTATTAATTTCGCGCTGTACTTCGTTGTACTCTGTCACTTTGCGACCATTTTCCACTGTTTTCACGCGTCTGCCTTTTGCATCCTTTTGCGGAACTTTCACGGTAATGGTTTCCGTGTTATAATTTTTTGCTTCTTTCGCGGCTAAGGTAATCAATTTCTCGGCTATTTTTCGGACTTCCTTTGCACGCGTTTCTGTTGTTACTATTTTGCCATGATATATCAATTGCGTAGTAAGACTTCGCAACATAGCCTTTCTCTGGCTAGATGTGCGGCCTAATTTTCTGTAGCCGGGCATGGTTTCCACTCCTTATTCTTCCAAAGTTTTAGAAATTATATCCGGCTTCGTGACGTATGCGTGACTTAAAACGCATGTCGCCGGTGTTGCGCCTTCGGCGGTCTATTCATCTGCTGGCTGAAGCGCAAGCCCCAAATCCGCCATTTTTTTCAACACTTCCTCAAGCGACTTGCGCCCAAGGTTGCGTACCTTCATCATATCATCTTCAGTTTTGCTTGCAAGGTCTTCTACATTGTTGATTCCAGCACGCTTCAAGCAGTTGTAACTGCGTACAGACAGGTCAAGTTCTTCAATGCTCATCTCAAGCATTTTTTCTTTCAAACCTTCTTCACGCTCTACCATGATTTCTGCGGCTTTTGCAGAATCCGACAAGTCAACAAACAAGTTGAAATGCTCTGTCAAAATTCGTGCACCCCAGCACACAGCATCTTTCGGGCTGATTGTGCCATTTGTCCACACTTCTAGGGTTAGTTTATCGTAGTCTGTGATATTTCCTACGCGTGTGGGTTCAACATTAAAATTCACCTTGCGAACGGGCGTGAATATCGAATCTATCGGAATCAGGCCAATTGGCTGGTCGGGACTTTTGTTCTTATCCGCGCCAACATAACCATGCCCTTTCCGAATTGTCATTTCTATAAACAATTTTGCATCAGTAGTACCCAAGGTTGCAATTACCATGTCGGGTTCGAGTACTTCAACGTCTGCGTCAAGTTTAATATCACGCGCATAAACTACGCATTCGCCACTGGCTTCAATTACCGCCGTTTTTGGCTCGTGATTTTCGCTTAAATCGCGCAGAGAAAGATTCTTCAAATTGAGAATGATTTCCGTAACATCTTCCTTGACCCCTGGTAAATGGCTGAACTCATGCAACACGCCATCAATGCGAATATTGCTGACCGCCGCCCCTGGCAAACTTGACAACAGCACCCTTCTTAGAGAATTACCCATTGTCGTACCAAAACCGCGCTCTAGTTGGTCTACGATGAACTTACCGTACTCATCGCCCTTGGTTTCTACAATTTCTATACGAGGTTTTTCGATTTCCAGCATACTGCGTCAACCTCCCTTGAAGTTAAAGTTTAACTATTTCGAGTACAACTCAACAATTAGTGTTTCACGTAAGTCGTATGTGATATGCTCGCGGTTTGGCTTGGAAGCAACTGTTCCACGGAAATTATCGGAATCAGAGGTAAGCCATTCGGGAACAGTACGAGTACCTGTCACGTCAACAACGTCCTTGAATCTTTGCAACGTCTTGGATTTATCGCGAACTTGAATCACATCACCAACCTTCACTTGATATGAAGGAATGTTTACTTTTTTGCCATTAACCGTAATTAAATTATGGCGCACAATTTGACGTGCTTCTGTACGCGAACGTCCATATCCAAGCCTGTAAACGGCATTATCAAGGCGCAATTCCAAGAGACGCAACAAATTCTCACCCGTAACACCAGGGGTGCGACGCGCGATTTCAAAGTACTTACGGAATTGCTTTTCCAACACGCCATAAATACGTTTAGTTTTTTGCTTTTCTCTAGTTTGCTGACCGTATTCAGAAAGCTTTTTGCGGCTTGTGCCATGCTGACCAGGCGCGGTCGGACGCTTATTGATGGGGCAACATTGCTTAGAGCATTTTTCCCCTTTAAGAAAAAGTTTTTCGCCTTCCCTGCGGCAAAGTCTGCAAACAGGGCCTGTATATCTCGCCATATAGTCCTCCAATAATTATAAAAAGATAAAAGACCTCTGGGGGCGTTGCCCCCAATCCCCCAGAAACTTTTGAAAAAGTTTCATCAAAACTTTGATGAAAGAATTGAGGGGTTTGTTTGCATTCATTAGACGCGTCTGCGCTTTGGTGGGCGACAGCCATTGTGCGGAACAGGGGTTACATCTTTAATCATGGTTACTTCAAGACCTTGAGCTTGAAGTGCGCGGATTGCGGCCTCACGACCACTACCAGGCCCATTTACAAAGACTTCCACGGTTTTAAGACCGTATTCCTTTGCCGCTAGGGTTGCTGTTTCGGCCGCTTGTTGCGCCGCATATGGCGTAGACTTACGGCTTCCACGGAAACCAAGTTGCCCAGCAGATGCCCAACTTAAAGCATTACCAGCTGTATCTGTAATTGTAACAATCGTATTGTTAAAAGACGATTGAATATGAACTTGACCTCTGTCAACAAACTTCCTGTCGCGTCTGCGGCGCGTTGCCGCTCTTTTAACCGCTCTTTTCGGCATTTTCAAACCTCCACATTTTATAACTATGCAACACTATCCACTCGGTCTGTTGTAACTGGCTTCAAGACGTACCCCAAAACCACCAATACCGAAAAGCGGTGTCGCCGCCCGCAGGGCTTATTTTTTCTTGTTGGCTACTGTACGCGCCTTACCTTTGCGTGTGCGTGCGTTTGTGCGCGTGCGCTGTCCACGTACAGGAAGACTTTTACGGTGGCGTACTCCACGATAACAGCCGATTTCTACCAACCGTTTAATGTTAAGCGCGACCTCACGGCGCAAGTCACCTTCCACCATTTGAGAAGCTTCTATAACATTACGGATTTTTATTACTTCGTCGTCGGTCAAATCACGAACACGAGTGTCCAAGCTTATTCCCGCCTCTGTCAAAATTCTGATAGAACTTGGGCGACCAATTCCGTGAATATAGGTGAGTCCAATTTCAACTCTTTTTTCCCTTGGCAAGTCAACGCCTGCTATACGTGCCATAAATACCTCCTGTCAACGCGTTGAATCAGCAAAAGTGCCGATTGCGCGCCGAAAAACATAAAATTTTCACACAATCTAATACATATCTGCGCCTAAAACAACGCGTTAGCCCTGTCTTTGTTTGTGCTTAGGGTTTTCGCAAATAACTCTTAATGCGCGCTTGCGCCTAATAATTTTGCATTTTTCGCAAATTGGTTTAACCGATGGTCGTACTTTCATGGTGTACCTCTCCTTTTGCAACTACTTATCGCGCCAAACAATCCTTCCCTTAGTCAAATCATATGGCGACATTTCTATCAGCACCTTATCACCTGGAATTATGCGAATGAAATTCATTCGCAGCTTACCAGATATGTGCGCAAGGATAATATGTCCATTTTCAAGCTGAACTTGGAACGTAGCGTTAGGCAGTTTTTCTAAAACCTTGCCTTCTACTTCTATTACATCGTCTTTTGACAATGCGGCTTACCTCCCTCCGAGTTAGCATCAATACTTTCTACAAAGCACCGAAGCTGTTTGCGAATGTCTGCGTCTTGCAACGCTCGCCCAACGGGCTGCATTTCCACTTGAGTATTTGTTGGTTGTACATGTTTAGCCTTTTTTTTCTTTGGCTTTTCAAGGGTTCGCAGTTTGCCATCCACTAACGTCAAATATATACCGTCGTCTTCTAGCACAACCATTGCCCTACCCTTATCGCGACCTTTTTTTGAAAAAACTATCGTTCCTCGCGTCATAGGGTTAAAATCTCCGGTTCGCCATCTGTGATTAGTACTGTATTCTCGTAGTGGGCAGAGTATTCTCCGTCTCGGGTTACTACTGTCCAAGTGTCGTCTAACATGCTTATGTCATAAGTGCCGATATTAATCATCGGCTCTATTGCCAGTGTCATTCCGCGCCGCAAACGCGGGCCGCGCTTCTCTTGTCTTGTATGGGGAATTTGCGGGTCTTCATGTACTTGCCGACCCACGCCATGACCACACCATTCTTGCACTATTCCGAATCCGAACGGCTTGACGTAATCGTCAATTGCATTAGAAATATCATGCAGACGATTAGATTCGGTGCAACATTTCACTCCTGCAAAGAAGGACTGTTCTGTTACATCTATGAGCTTCTGGTGCATCTCGCTGATTGTGCCTACGGCAATAGTTCGCGCCGCATCACCATGAAAGCGTTTAAAACACACGCCAATATCAATACTGATAATATCGCCACTTAAAAGCTTTCTTAAACCAGGCACACCATGAATCACTTCATTGTTTACGCTGGCGCATATTGCCGCAGGAAATCCCCTATAGCCTAGAAAGGAGGGCTTCGCATCATTGCTTTGGATAAAATCCTCTGCTATAGCACTAAGTTCACCTGTTGTCACTCCTGGTTTTATATGCTTTTGTAGCAATTCATGAGTTCTTGCGCAAATTTTGCTTGCGGTTCGCATGAGCGAAATTTGTTCATCATTTTTGATAAAAACGCCCATAGCCTATTCAAGAAATCCTTTGTAGTGACGCATGAGAAGTTGTGACTCCAGCTGCTTCACAAATTCAAGTGCAACGCCCGTTACGATTAGAAGTGATGTTCCGCCGAAAGCGATATGCTGAATTTGCGGCACAATTATTCCCATAACAATAGGAGTAAGTGCGATTAAGCTGTAGAAACATGCGCCAATCCATGATAGGCGTTTAACGGTGGTTTCAATAAAATCACTTGTTGGTTTACCTGGGCGAATCCCAGGGATAAAGCCGCCGTTCTTTTTCAAGTTTTCCGCCATATCAATTGGGTTTACTGCGAAAGACGTATAAAAATGCGTAAAGGCGAAAATCAGAACAGTGTAGATTATAATTCCAATCCAGTGCATACCACCAGTGCGGTTGAAATCAACAAACTGTGAAATGAACTCTAGCCAACCAATTTCCAAACCCGCACCAACAGCGAACTGATTCACCATAACAGGAAGTCCCAAGAAAGACATTGCGAAGATGATTGACAGAACACCCGCAATATTAACCTTTAATGGAATATGCTGTTGTGGTTGCCGCAAACCGCCTGAAGCCGCTTTGCGCGAATACTGAACAGGAATGCGCCGTTCGCCTTCATGAACAAGAACAACAAACACAATAATTGCAATAAACGCAAGAAGAATCGCAACAACTGTAGCAATCGTACCAATATCAGGTTGGTCAGTTAGCATACTCCAGAAAATCATGAAGCCCATAGGAAGCCCCGCCAAAATATTAGCGAAAATCAAGAAAGACGCACCGTTACCAATACCCTTCTCGGTTAGAAGCTCCGCAAGCCACATAATAAAAATTGTACCAGTCATCATAGCAATGGTTGCTGTGATATACATAAACATATTTTGATGGTAGAACAGATTTATAGATAAACCCATATGCGCACCATGTCGCGTGTATGAGAACACCATTCCCGCGCCTTGCAACGCAGCAAGTCCTACCGCAAGATAACGTGTAATCTGTCCAATTTTTTTGCGCCCTTCTTCGTCTTCTTTCTGCATTTGACTAAGCTGCGGAACAGCATAAGTCAACAACTGCATAATAATCGAAGCCGTAATGTATGGCGCGATACCCATTGCAAAAACCGACCCGATTTCACCACCCATTAACATGGATAAAATCGTCATAACTTGGTCTTGCCCTTGATTTTCGTATCTGTAAAAATTCAAAAGAGACAAGTCCATACCAGGTAGAGGAACAAGAACTGCACCCACGCGGTATATAAACAGCAACAGGAATATAAATAGTAACTTTTTGCGAATATCTTCAACGCGCCAAGCATTGGCGAATATCTTGAACAAGTTAAATCACCTCTGCTTTACCGCCCGCGGCTTTAATTTTTTCTGCGGCAGATTGGCTGAAGTAATTAACCATAACAGTCAACTTCTTCTTAATATCGCCATTGCCCAGAATTTTAACGCCGTCACGCGGGTTAGACACAAGACCTTTTTGTTTCAAGGCCGCGATGTCAACAGTTGCACCGTCTTCAAAAACATTCAGAAGTTGCACATTGATTGCGACAATTTCCTTAGTGTTGCGGCAAGTGTGTCCCCTTTTGGGAAGGCGACGATACAAAGGCATTTGACCGCCCTCGAAGCCGACTTTTCCGCCACTGCCAGAACGAGACTTTTGTCCCTTATGTCCACGCCCAGAGGTTTTACCGTTGCCCGAACCATGACCGCGTCCACGCCGCCAAGCTTTGGTTGTTGCACCTTTAGCGGGTTTAAGTTCTCCCAGTTTCATGGAAGTACCTCCTATGCTTCTTCAACTTTAATCAGATGTTTAACGTGGTGAATCATACCCCTAATTGCAGGGTTATCTTTTTGCTCTACGGTGGCGTGTAATTTTCTTAGCCCCAGAGCTTGAATGGTTGCCCTATGCTTAGGTTTCGCGCCGATAGGCGAACGCACCAATGTAATTTTCAACATTAGCCATTCCTCACTTCGTAAAGTTCTTCAACGGTTTTGCCGCGAAGACGTGCCACAACTGTAGGGGTTTTAATCAATTTAAGCCCTGAAAGCGTAGCCTTAACCACATTATGCTTATTATTAGAACCAATCGACTTTGTAACAACATTACGAACGCCTGCGAGTTCTAAAACAGCACGAACCGCGCCGCCAGCAATCAAACCAGTACCTTCGGGTGCAGGACGCATAAGAACTTTCGCCGCGCCAAAGTGACCAATGATTTCATGGAACAAGGAATCGTTCTCGTTTTTCTCAAGGAAAATCATGTTTTTCTTCGCGTCTTCTTTGCCTTTGCGAATTGCTTCGGGAATTTCGTTTGCCTTGCCAAGCCCAACGCCTACATGTCCAGCTTCATCGCCGACAACCACAAGGGCGGCAAAGCGGAACGTGCGCCCGCCTTTTACTACCTTTGTTACGCGATTGATTGAAACTACCCTATCTTTTAAATCAAGGGCGTTTGCATCTATTTTTTTCATCGCCATTTTAGCTTTCTCCTTCAACGCTAGAACTTCAGACCTGCTTCTCTGGCGGCATCCGCCAAAACTGCGATTTTTCCATGGTATAGGTATCCGCTTCTATCGAAAACAACTTCGCTGATTCCTAAATCAATGGCTTTTTTCGCCACTTGAGTTCCCACAACTTTTGCTGCATCCTTATTCGACGTGGACTTTAAATTCTCAGCTTTTACCAAAGCCGCGTCCATTGTAGACACGCTTGCTATGGTATGCCCCTTTACATCGTCGATAATTTGCGCATATATATATTTGTTAGACTTGAAAACGGTCAGGCGCGGTCTGTTCGCTGTACCCGATAAGTTGCGACGCAATCTGTAATGACGTTTTTTACGCGCTGCTGCGCGACATGGTTTGTTTATCATAACCGCTCACCTACCTATTTCTTACCGGCTTTACCGGCTTTGCGTCTGATATATTCGTTTTCATACTTAATACCCTTGCCCTTGTATGGCTCGGGTGGACGTTTTTCGCGTATATTCGCGGCGTATTGACCAACTTTTTCTTTGTCAATGCCCGTGATTATAATTTTGTTTGTGCCATCTACCTCGCTGGTGATTCCTTCTGGGTCTTCCATTTCCACTGGATGGGAATATCCGAGGTTTAGGGTTAGCTTTTTGCCACTTTTTGCGGCACGATAGCCCGTTCCGTTAATTTCCAAACGCTTGGTATATCCGTCTGTTACGCCCACAACCATGTTGTTGATTAATGTGCGCGTAAGCCCGTGCAATGCTCTAAACTTTTTCAAGTCATTTGGGCGTGTTATTTTCAACTGACCCTCTTCTTGTGCGATGGTCATGTCTGGCGAAAGTTTACGGGTTAATGTGCCTTTTGGCCCTTTTACTGTAAGTTCATTTCCATCGGCAACCGTAACGGTTACACCTGCGGGAACGATTATAGGAAGTTTACCTATTCGAGACATGTTTCTGCACCTCCTCGTATTTTTATTTCCAACGACTACACTATATGGCTTCGAGACGTAACAGAAAGCCTAAAATGTATGTCATTGGTGAAAAGCGGCTTTGCCACGCTACCAAACAAAAGCCAGAACTTCGCCGCCTACGCCTTGTGCGCGGGCTTCTTTGTCTGTCATAACGCCTTTGTTTGTTGATACTATTGCAAGCCCTAAGCCGTTTAGAACTTTAGGCAAGTCTTCGCAACCTGCGTAAACTCTAAGTCCTGGCTTCGAGATGCGCTTTAACCCCGCTATGACTTTTTCGCTTTTGCTTTTGCCATATTTAAGGGTGATTCGCATGGTTTTTTTAACGCCATTTTCTATTAGTTCATAATTTTTGACAAAACCTTCTTTTACCAAAATCGCCGCTATGGCTTCTTTCATTTTGGACGATGGCATGTCTACGGTTGTATGCCTTGCCATGTTCGCGTTGCGGATTCTTGTGAGCATATCCCCAATAGGATCGGACAACATGGGCAATCCTCCTAGCTAAATCTTCAATATAATTACGATTTTCTATCTGACCAAACTGGCTTTGAAACGTACACGCCAACAACCAAGATAGTCAATCGGCGAAAAGCGGCTGTGCCGCACGCTACCAGCTTGCTTTGCGCACGCCTGGAATTTGACCACGGTATGCCAATTCGCGGAAGCATATGCGGCATACGCCGTATTTGCGCAATGTTGCGTGTGGTCTTCCGCAGATATTACAACGTCTATATGCCCTTACGGCAAACTTCGGTTTTTTTGCAGCTTTTAGAACTAACGCTTTTCTTGCCATTTTTTTACTCCTCCTAGTTTACTGGGCGGATAAAGGGCATTCCGAACAAGGCTAGAAGCTCGCGAGCTTCTTCGTCTGTGTTGGCGGTTGTTACGAAAACAACTTCCATTCCGCGAAGCTTATCAATTTTATCAAAGGAAATTTCGGGGAAAATCAATTGTTCTTTGATGCCCAAAGTGTAGTTGCCACGCCCATCGAAAGAGTCTGCACTCACACCACGGAAGTCGCGAACGCGTGGAATTGCTACATTTATGAGCCTGTCAACGAAGCTGTACATTTTTGCGCCACGAAGGGTTACTTTACAACCTACGGGCATTCCCGCACGAAGCTTAAACGCAGAAATAGACTTCTTCGCCTTAGTGACAACCGCTTTTTGACCTGTGATGGTTGCAAGGTCGTCGGTGGCGTGTTCAATTACTTTTGCGTTTTCTTTTGCTTCGCCAAGACCGATATTTACAACCACTTTTTCGATTTTGGGTACAGCCATTTTATTTTTATAGCCGAATTTCTTCATCATGCCATCTACGACATCTTTATCGTAGATTCCTCTGAGCCTACTCATAGGAAAAACCTCCATGTTACTGCTTAATCTATAACTTCGCCCGTTGACTTTGCGTAACGCTTTTTGACAACTTTGCCGCCCGATTCTTCCAATTTATAACCTAGACGGGTTGGTTTGTCTTTGTGAAGGTACATCACGTTGGAAATATGCAAAGGGGCTTCGCGGCGTGTGATGCCGCCTGTTTGGTTAGCGCGATTGGGTTTTTGGTGCTTTGTTTGCATGTTAAGCCCCTCAACCACAACTTTGCCCTTTTCGCGGTCAATTAGAAGGATTCGACCTGTTCTGTCGAGTTCCTTTCCTGCGATTACTTTCACCATATCACCGCGTTTAAGTTTAACTTTATTCATAAAAATCACCGATTTCTATTTTTATCGCCTAAGTCCAACTACAGAACTTCGGGGGCGAGAGAAACTATACGCGTGAATTGCTTCTCGCGCAATTCTCTTGCAACTGGGCCGAAAATACGAGTACCTCTAGGGGTTTTATCGTCGCGAATGATTACGGCGGCATTTTCGTCAAAGCGAATGGACGAACCGTCGGGACGAGAAAGCCCTTTGACAGTGCGAACGATTACCGCCTTCACAACTTCACCCTTCTTAACTACGCCCCCTGGGGAAGCGTCTTTAACAGAGGCTACAATGATGTCTCCCACGTTGCCATAGCGGCGTTTACTGCCACCAAGCACGCGAATACATAGAAGTTCTTTCGCGCCTGAATTATCCGCAGAGGCGAGCCGAGTTTCCTGTTGTATCATTTAAAACACTCCTATTTCGCCTTCTCTAGGATTGTCACCAAACGCCAGCGTTTTTCTTTTGATAGTGGACGGGTTTCCATTACTCTCACCCTGTCACCTATTCCGCAGGAGTTGGTTTCATCGTGGGCTTTTAATTTATACGTGCGTTTAACAATTTTTCCGATTACGGGGTGACGCACACGATTTTCCACGGCCACCACGATGGTTTTGTCCATTTTATCACTTACTACTTTGCCTACTCTTGTTTTGCGTAGGTTACGTGATTGAGTCTCCATTAGTTACCTCCTATGCCAAACCTTTGGCGCGCCGTGTTAAAACTGTTTGTATTCTTGCAATGTTCTTACGAACTGTGCCTATTCGCGCCGTGTTATCCAGTTGGTTGGTGGCGTTTTGGAAGCGTAAGTTGAACAATTCCTTTTTGCTATCTACAAGTTCAACTTTTAATTCTTCCACGGATTTATCTTTAAGGGACTCGAGGTATTTCTTTGATTTCATAGTACCCTAGCCTCCTTATTATTCTGCTTTAGCCTTGGGGCTTGGTGATTCTGCCTCAGCTAAAATCGCGTCTAGTTCTGCTCTTGAGACTATTTTGCAACGGATTGGCAGTTTGTAACTTGCCAACTTCAACGCACGGCGGGAAACTTCTTCATCTGCGCCGTCAATCTCGAACATTACACGACCTGGTTTTACTACCGCTACCCAGTATTCTGGTGAACCTTTACCGCTACCCATGCGGGTTTCGGCTGGTTTTTCCGTAACGGGTTTGTCGGGGAATATTTTTATCCATACCTTACCGCCGCGTTTCATTGTTCTGTTGAGAACGATACGAGCGGCTTCGATTTGGTTTGCGGTTATCCATGTGGGCTCCATTGCAACAAGCCCGTATGCTCCGTAAGTGATTTTGTTACCGCGCAGGGCTTTTCCTGTCATTCGACCGCGGAACTGCTTGCGTCTTTTTACCCTTTTTGGCATTAGCATAGTCGCCTGCTCCTTCCCGTCTTTCTCTGTATGGGCGGTCTTCTCTACGCGCCTGCCCTGGGAGAACTTCGCCTTTGTATAGCCACACTTTTACGCCTAGTTTACCGTAGGTGGTGTCTGCTTCGGCAAAGCCGTAATCTATATCCGCACGCAATGTTTGCAGGGGAATTGTTCCTTCGTGATAATGCTCTGTTCTTGCAATGTCTGCGCCGCCTAGACGACCAGATACTGCTGTTTTTATGCCCCTCGCGCCGTTTTTCATTGCGCGGGTCATTGCTTGTTTCATTGCACGACGGAAGGTTACACGATTTTCAAGGTCTTTGGCGATTACTTCCGCTACCAATTGCGCGTTAAGTTCTGGCCGTTTGATTTCTTGAATTTCGATGTCTGCTTTATATTCATCGGGGTTGCGGTCGATTAGCTTTTGCACCGCGTCGTTTAAGATTTTGATTGCTTCACCATTACGCCCTATGATAATACCAGGCGCGGCAGTGTGAAGTGTTATTTTCACGCGATTAGATGTGCGTTTAATCGTAATGCGCGCAATTTTTGGGTCTACAGGAACTGGCTTCTTGTCCCTAAAATATTTCTTTATGAATTGGCGTAGATTATGGTCTTCTAGTAGTAACTTTGAGAAATCTTTCTCTGCGTACCATACAGAATCCCATTCTTTATTTATGCCCAACCTCAGACCGTGAGGATTAACTTTTTGTCCCATTAGCTCACCTCTCGTTTAGCACAATTGTGATGTGAC
>Ga0123355_10012754_pt1 | contig 13033 bp, 7 predicted proteins | sample TergutEmb28metaG_3_FD_89872 | JGI IMG/M metagenome (GOLD analysis project Ga0123355, IMG submission 89872) | Embiratermes neotenicus P1 segment gut microbial communities from Petit-Saut dam, French Guiana - Emb289 P1 | ecosystem: Host-associated > Arthropoda: Insects > Digestive system > Gut ... | reverse complement strand
GAGTGCGGTAATGAACCTTCGGGTTCCGTGAAATGCGGGGAGTTTCTTGACTAGCTGCAGACCAGTTAGCTTCTCAAGAAGGACTCTGCACCATGGAGTAAGTAAGTAAGTAAGTAAGTAAGAAGATATAACAGTGCGTATATACGGAATTATGTCTCCGATACGCTTAACGCAGTTAATCCACCGACAGGTAAAATTCAACTGAATTACATTTACAGATTCATTTCCTACCTCACGTCAAACACTTTACGTCTCCACTACAAAGACTAACCACAAAGCTGTTCGAGAAAGTAATCGCCGTTCATCGCATCATACTACGTACATGAATACCCTCTGTGGACATAAAGCGGAGATTTTAAATTTTAATGCAGGTGACACAACAAACCGACAACACTGCTCTAAATTTACACTGTTACAGTTAAGTTAGTATATGACCAATCTGACAGTCAACTGTCAACAAGACAGCCACCTATTCAGTTAAACCAAGTATGGTCAAGCGTTTAGTTCACTGTCCAGCTAAACAGTCAGCCAGCTTGCCACATTCAATGAGACAGTCAGCAATCGGCAGAGGTAACAGAAACAAACAAGACAGACGGACAAGCAGCAATGCAGCAAGTTGCCCAATAACTCCGCTCGGCGCACAGCGAGAGCAACCCCACTATATTAAGTTCTTAGCGTACACAACCCATATCCACATCCCTCCTAGCCAGGGCAATAAAATGGCACTAAGCAAACACAGTCCCTCCGCAGCGTACACACACTGCACACTCATACCAACCTGCTCTCATTTGAAACTTTAATCTCGAAATTGCTTCAAGGTGCAAAGCTAGAATGCCATCGAAGCGTCTCATGTTTCCCAACTTTTCCCGATGTATCACTTCCATCGACATTAACAGTGGCGGAATGTGCGATATAATATTAATGATAGTTCCTAAACGAAAACGAGCAGTGGACTAAGAGGATTAGAAAAACATAGTACGTACGGGCTAAAACACGAAGTTTTGAAATAATTTGTACATTACAATGAGTTACTGCTTCATAAAAAACCAGCATTATTACAGTACTAAATTCTTTAGTTTAATATCACTCTCGTCTCTCCCAGAAACCGACTGCAATATACGTAGGTTATTCGGAAAGTAAGTACCGTCTGCGCATATCTCTCGCGCATCCTCGAGACTGTCACTGTGCGCATGTGCAGTGACTCCCTCTATCAATTGAGAAGCCATAGACGCCATTTCGTGAAATTCGTATTATGTTTATGTTTGTTCCTGTGCATTAAACATGTTTAAAACAATTGAAGGTGCCGCCGACTGTGAAATACGGTCTCTAATTCGTTTTTTGAAGGCTAGTAATGTGCTACCAAGTGAGATACATCACCAGATCGGTCAAGTGTATGGTGACAATGCGATGAGTGATGACATGGTTAGGAAATGGGTTCGGGTGTTCAATGAAGGACGAGAGAATGTGCACGATGAGGCGCGAAGTGGGAGTCCATCTTTGGTGAATGATGATTTGGTGCGTAAGGTCAACGAAAGAGTGCGTGACGACAGACGTTTCACAATTTCTGATCTTTCTCTGCACTTTCCTCAGATTTCAAGGACTCTACTCTATGACATTGTCAACAATCATTTGGGCAGGCAGGCAGCCGCATTCTATGTGGAGGGTATACAAAATCTTGTGCCCCGCTACGAAAAGTGCCTCAATAATTGCGGCGAATATGTAGAAAAATAGGTTGAAGAATATAGAATCAGAAAAAAATAAAATCTTAAAAGAAACCTAAATCGACTTTTTTTTTACAGCAAAGCGGTACTTACTTTCTGAATAAGCCTCGTAAGAGAAAAGAAAGATGTGGTTTGTGTGGTGTCAAATCTAAATTATCGAGAGGAGACGAAAAAGAAGCAATAAAGGATGAACAATATAATTAAGACTACTACACTTTTTCAACCTCTTAATATGTTAACATTTTCATTGACTGGCTTCAGCCTAGAATCGCGTCTGCGCATCCCTTCTCTTGTTCTTAGTAATTCTGCGTTACGATCTCAACAAGACATTTGAAAAGGTCATGTCTTGTCTTTTAAACCTACTTAAAGTTTGGAAAGATAAATTAAATCAAAATCAAAGGAAACAAAATAAGAAAGCCAATTACGCATAGATATGATGGTGTTCTCCCAGTTAAGCCACCATTGTTTACAGAAAGCAAAGCTGGACTATAAACCGTGGCTTACACTAAAGGGCTTGGCATCTAAGCTCATGGCTATGAGGTGTTCACACTAAGGACTGTTATAACTGGTGGAAGAAGGTTCCCATCTGGCAATTAATCATTTGGGAGGGAAACGTGGTTCGATGAATGTCTGGGGATTGAACCCAGAGAGGATGTAATCGCAAAAAATGTTCCCTCTGCCCCGAAAGATCATCACTTTGAAGGAAGCTCCCGAAGTCGCCCGCTTATCCTTCTGACAGTTACCAGTGACATAAAGATGAAGCACAGAGCATTACTGAAATGACAATTTTAGGAGGAGGCAGAAGTACTTGGAGAATTTCTTGTTCCGGTGTAACATTTTCCACCTAAATTCTGTAAAGAATTAAGTTCCTAATTTGACATTCATAGGACTGTGCATCGTGATATATTTCTGTAGTAAGACAAACGAGATGCGCCAGTTTCTCAAATTTATTTTGGAATAGCACTCTACATGTTTCAGACAGTCTCTCCGTCCATCATCAGGAGTCTAAGACTGTACATATGCCTGATGCTTCATGTACAGTATTAGACTCTTGATGATGGACGGAGAGACCGTCCGAAACACGTAGAGGGCTATTCCAAAATAAATATGAGAAATTGGTGCATCTCTTTGGTTTTATTATGGAAATTAAGTTCCTACTTTGTACAGAACGGACTGCATCCACAACAAAGCCCAACGAGTTAATGATGGAAGCATTCGACAAATTTAGTATGTTCTTATCTAATACACGTAGTGTTTGATTTTTTAGTGTCGCTCCGAAACATTTGAGTTAACCACATTTTGAAAGGACATACTTAAAATATTTTATAGTTTAGATTTTTTCCGTACTAACATTGCAAAAGCTATCACACGCCAACCAAGAAGCAGAGGGTGTGCAGAACGCCACTGACATGTTAATGATAACATCAATACAACATACGCTCTTCATTTCACCTCGCCTCTGCAGTGCCGTCTATTGCCCTCGTAGAAACTTTACTCGTTCATGACCCTCGCTCCAATCCCTTATTATTAACAAGTACTCTCTAAACTACAACGTTACACAGCCATCCAATGAAGCAGTAAACTCCACTTCATTTTGGTGTGGCGCTCCCTGTTTATGGACATATTCGCATTTTTTCATTTCATATTAATGTAGTGGCTAATGGGGGCGTAGAGAATAAATCTCTACTTTCTTTAATATCTTATGTTTATTAATGAAGAACAGTAAGCTACTATTTCCAATAGAATGGCCTAATATTTCTATCTTAGTAGCGGTGCTACCACTACGTGATTTTACTCATTCACATTCCGCCAAGCACGTTGAAAGGCCGGTCTAGTTAACGACAAATCTAACTGTAGCAAAGGTGTACTTGTGAACTGCTTACTGTGGGCAATGAATAAATGCACATGCAAAGAATCTGAGCTCAATGAAACACAGTAACTCTACAAATAAATCATTTACAATCATTTATATCATTGCAACACAGTCTCTCTCTCAACCTCCTCTGGCTATCTTCCTAGCTCCCATTGCCTGTCCATTCCCAAATTTGGTCATCATTTCTACCAGTGACGGACTTCCTAATTAAGTGCAGAATAAAGTATCGAGTTTTATAGATTCCTCTTAACGGCCTTATCATTGTCGCTCCCCAGATGGCGTGTGTCACACGGTCCATAACGTCCTCGCTGTCAGCTTGCTCTTAGAAGTTGTCCTACCAGCACTCGTCGACTAAGTTCAATGTAACCCAAAAGAGCGGCGCTATTCTGACATTCGCCGCCCTAAGGTATGGACGAAGTCGAAACATCTGAATGCGCTCTACATAGCAGAAACCCTCTTCCACGGGAAACACATGACGAAAGTGATAAAGACGCTGATCCAATTGTCCTGCTTTCATAAGGTTCCACGCTAAAGTCTGGGTTTTGCCTGCGTACAAAAGGATGTCGCATAGACGCGTATTTGTCTCATTGCCTAATACCACCTAAAATATTTACAGGCTGTTTCTGTACTAGCTGCCAATTTTCTGAATATAAACAAATGTACCCCAGAAATATTTGTTAAATAGGAGGCGGTGATTCGCAATGTTTGAGGAAAGTTCGTGGTTTGACATCCTTCTGACATGAACCACTGGGAAAACCCATGAAACTACAACCGTCGCATTTTATGGATCAGTTATACGCTTCTACAAACTGATTTTATTGATCCCTGCATACATTTTATGTACACATTTTAATGTATTTAATAATTCATGTGTGTTTTTATATAGGTTGTATTGATTTTCAGTAACTCCCTGAAGATGATCGAGATAGAACGCAACGTGTCGGAGTTATGACAAATTTGTGTAAAAGAATTTCAACTTTAGTGCACTTGTTGGTTTTATTGTGTAAGTTCTTTATTAAGGCAGGGACACGAATAACTTTAAAACCCACGGATATTACTGCGTAATTCTTTATGGCAGTAAAATGTCTGTCTCTGAAATACACGAGTTATCTCTAGGTGGTGTGGCGAACGACACCATACGTTAACAATACAATTAACCTCATTCTGGCTCCATACCTACCTATTTAGCTGCGTTTGTTGTATTTCCCAACCCCACACACCGACATCTAAGCTACAGAGGACCGTGACAATGCTGACCAACCCTACTTCAATAAGCTATCAAAGGAAGGCATGCAATGACTAGTCTTTTGTAATGGTTTCAGCTATTACATATAACAATAATAGCAACGCAAAAAGCTATTTAACTATTTACAGTAACTAGAAACACAAACAGATTCAGTTTTATGTCTGCGATTCCAGCGTGATTTGTTTACAAAGAATGCTTTGAAGCCGATAAAGCACTCTACTGAATCAAACTGTATTAAATCCAAGGAATTATCTCAGATATGTACGGCATGTTCCAGCGATCAGACGTGTGTGTATGTGTGTATGCGCGGATAATGTTTGCTTGCATTTACTATGATTTACTTCCCAATTTCACGTATGAATTGATTGTAACTATAGTTGTTTCAATCAGTCTACACTCCGTGCATATAGTTATGCAAACCGATCAGCTATTCCATTCCCTAGAAACAATACACTTGTTGTCCAACCTAATTACATTGAGCTGTTCATGTCAATTGGAGTAATTAATCGCGTGTCAAATAATCTAAATGCTTTGTGAGTGTACATGTGTACATTTGTGCTATGCGACTCGAGTTTTGATCATTTTACAGCTTCATTTTATGTAAATTTATGTATAGGCTGGATTGGCAGCGGGGTAGCGGTATGATATCAGTAATTCCATACCACATTAATTAAGTTCAGAACGTCCAGCATGTGGTGGCTGTATCCTGTTTTGGTGTATCGGTTTTTAATCTGTAGTAAGGGCTTGTGTGTGCGCTGCGCTATTGACTGCTCTGTGCATCCCATTCGGTTTTTATAGAAAAGGAAGAATGAAACTTCCGTATAACATAATGAAAACTAATGGAGAGTTAATTACATTTTGTAAGTCACCTATCAACATGTAGTTTGTCACAGTACGTAGGGCACACTTCGTGATGAACAATGGTACTTAGATCGAGATATCGGAACGAGAATATTTGGATATAAGGAGGAAGTAACGGGAGGCTGAATAAAACTGCGTCGACTCTTCCATTTATTTTTCATATCGTGATACCCTGGCTGAAAAAGAGTGAGGACCAAAACAAGTACTTTTTAAAAGAGCGTAAAAGCGACCTATGTCCGCCACCGTTATGACAAATAAGTCAAAGAAGCAACGATTGCAGTGACAAGTACCTCTGCTGCGGGCCAAGTTGCAGTCTCGAACTTTGCTTAAAAAATCTGACCCTACTAATCAGCACTGGCTATCTAGCAAGTTTTTTTTTTCGAAATATTCAGTGAACTGTATTTTCGTGACGCGTACTGTCTATGATAACCACTAGAAAAGACGCGCCACCGAAAAGGGAGAAGAACGATGGATAAACGCGCCTTGCGAGTGGCATAAAAAGGGGGCGTTTCATTACTCCGAAAGCCTTATGTAAGGGCAGATTGCTTCTATGCAGAATTCGATGTAAGACGACTGGGTAAGAGGTACGTCGCTGGGTGATAAAGAACACTGGATGTTGTTGCTGTTTTACACTGAATAGGTCAGTAAATTAATAGCGACTGTCTGAACGGCTAACCAGAGGTCACTCACTCCTGCGTTGGCTGTGTTTAAATGCTCGTACCAACGGCCACGTTCACATCACGTGGCGCCAAAGCAAGCGAGCGCAGTTATTCTTAACAAAAATAACAACCGAAGAAAATAGGATTTCTGACAAATCTTCATTTATTAAATGTATGAACATACAGGAAGCAAAATTACTGCGTCTGAGTGACGCGAGAGCGTAAGGTGTGAATGAGGTACCCAATTCCCCCGACCGTGAGCTTACCTTGAACCTAGTGTCATGATATTCACACAGTGGAGAAGAGCTCAGTTTTCTCGTTTAAATATTGCGTAAGGCGACACAAATGCAGTTTATGAATTCCAACACATTTATTACCATTTCATATTATTGGATAATCAATAAATCAATTGCCATTTATCACACACTATAAAATTGTAAATTTTAATATTTATATAACGTAAACTTTAACATGATCTGTAATTCACACACATGGCATCGTAAGGACTCGCTGCTGTGAGTTTAAGCTATTTGGTTGTAAGCTCCCTGATTATGGCTACCAGCCGAAACATGTAGGAGTCAGGTAAGGTGAAAAAGTATATATATATTAGTAAAATATGTAAATTTGTTGGCAATAAGAGGTTGAAATTTTCCAGAAGAGTTTATTCTAAATGAACACTTGGCTGTATATTGTACACGTATACTTGAACTCTGAATCAATGCGAACCTGAGAACGAATGAACGTAAATTTAACACCAAGATTATGACAGGTGTAGGGCACATCATATTTTTCAAGATCTGTCGATGGGACAAAAAACGAGTTTATTTACGCTTCAAGTAAAGTGACTTTGAAACTGTGCTGGAGTGAATGAAACGTACGTCTGGTAGTACTCTATACTGGCTTTCGTCACAAAATATTCAGAATTTCAGAACGAGCGTAAAATATTAAATAAGTCCCCAGGTGAACTGATCCTTATTTTTAGTGAGTGAGTGAAACCAACACGTGTCAGTGCAAGTATAATTGATACGGCGTATTTCGTGAAGAATAAAAAACTTACGGGACGTCCAGAACAAGAATGGAATTCGTTACTGTAAAGGTATTGTCAGATTAGCAAATAAGCGATAGATCGATCGATCGCTTCAGGGTAAATGCATAGTGATGCTTTTTCAGGCTTCCTGTTCAACTACAGACTTCTTTCGCCACGGCTTCCTTGTAATTTTTGTATTTCGTAAACTCCTAATACTATAAAAGCTTCATAAGCGGAGAGACTCAAAGGGCGTAGAAACGTTCATTTATGACCTTAAGAAAGTAATTAATTAAAATGAATAAAATAAAGCAATAATGTAACTGGTTCAACAAATGTTAGATTTGGTCCATAGGACCATTTTCGAACGATACTTTCCTTTAGTTTGGATGTGTTTAAACAGCAGGTGACTTCCAAATTTTAAATGCAAGTAAAACGTTTTCAAACACGTGAAGTTCAAGGAATTTTATGAAAAACTGCAATCTACTGACTCCAACATCCATACCTATGAACATTCCGGCAATTAACGCCTACAGAATTCAGTTTAAAATTGGCATGTTTTAATATACCTTTGTATTCATGATTCCGGACAGGCTCTACTTCAAATCTTAATGTTGAAACACACACAGAACGCAGGTTATAGAATATGGGAGTAGCGCTGATAGAGCATGCACAATGTTCACAGTGAATATGTGGCCTTCCCTGACAGTAGGCCACACATGAAACATGGCACCTTCTGTGATATTGCCGCTAAACGAAGTTGTCCTTAATTCTTCGACGCTATACCAAGAACTCACTTATATTAAGCGATTAATATAGTATATCAGGAGAGTGTGTTATGATATGAGAGAAGAATAGTGCATCATTTGGGAAAAACCAGGAGTAGATTGAGGGTGGAATTAAATTGACTTAAAAATAAAGGTTTGAGGGTCCTGACTGTATTAACTTGGTTCGGGATAACCCTGGTGTAGGATTTACTTGACGGGGAAATATACATTCGGTTTCCGTAAAAGGGAATTATTAACTTCACTATACGAATAAGAACCAGGTACTGAAAAATGGCTTTTGTTCGTAAGGTTAGGAGGCAGGGCCTTCATACGTAATACAGTGACATTTTTACTGGTCGCATTACCAAAGCAGGTTCGTGACGTAAATATTTTATCGAAACCTCTAATTCTGGCTGAAATACCAGCCATCGCTGTGGCGGCAAGATCTAAGGTCTACAAAGTTTTGAACATTCGAACATTGCAATCTAGGTAAGGAATCACGCGCAGGCAGTGCTTTATGTTCGCGCTTTGCTGTGCCAAATATGCAGGGACATCACAGTTGCGGGACTATCCCCTTTCCAAGTAGCCTTATTGCATCCTAAAGCATACACATTCTTCCAAATTAATTAATAAATTGATTTTATTATTTGAAAGCTGAAGAAGACGGTTTATATAAGTGTGTATAAAGATAAATTTCAACCTATAACAGGCCACGAAAGCCCAGAGGGAGATTAGACGAATAGCTCTACTCATTCTTTGACTTCTGAGATAGATGGAGGTGAGTGGTCCACGCCAAACACGCTTCACCTAGGGAAAGACCCGGTACCCTTTGTTTAAGAGATTGAGTGTGCCCAGGGTTGGTCTGGACGGGTACGGACAAACCGCCCCACTCTGGGATTCGATCCTCGGGTCAAGCCCGTAGCGAGTCGCTATACTACTATTCTATCCCGGCCCATATATATATATATGTATATATATACTCTCATAAATACGGATACAAAACTCTTGTGATGCGTTGTTATTACAAACATATGACATATATCGTTTCGGAATATCCATATTCGTCACCAAATTTGATATATCGTAGGAATTTATTTTTCAAAAGTGCGGAATTACAAACACATTATGACTCTTTCATTACCAAGTGAACGAACGGGAATAAAATAAATTCCAGTAACCTGAGTACGTAATTCAGTGTCGGAGAAAATATAAATTTCGAGCGGTCAACATATATATGTATGTGTAATGTAGAATTAGCTGGTTTAATCGTAATGATCCGAATATAAATTACGAATGTGGAGTAAAGCAGATTATAAAATAAATGATAAATTAAACAAAAATTTTGCGCACTGGACAAATCGTATAATTAGATAAGTCACGGTCGGCCTGTGTGCATTGAACTGCAGCTTGCGGCATACAGAACAGCGACTGATCGCTGTATTGTCACTAACAGTAAGAACAGTACCGACATTTCAGGCCAGTGTTATCAGCTCTAACAACAGCGAATTTGAGTTTGTGCCTAAATCCACTTCATCCGTGCATATAACCGTAACGGGCGAGGCGGCTATTACTTGGGTGTAAAATCGACAAGGATAGGACGAACCTGCCTTACATTCATCTAAAGCAGATGGAACAAGACCGAGTAGCAATGACTCTACATATAGATCTGCAATCGGTTCGAATCTTGATAGCAGAACTGGGAATCCTGCATTACATTTCTCGTAATTTTCAGCAGTCCTTCCCGTCGAATGCTTAAAGCAGTCCAAAGTCGTATCCTTCTTATCTCTTTTAGTCTTCATGATTATCTTCGCATTTTATTCAACTCCATTCAACGTAAGTAGCTGCAAAAGTACTGTTAAATAAAACAGAAAAATATCAATACTTCTACACCCAAATCTATATAAAATTTTATGACACTGATAAGGGAAAATTATTTTTAAAATTTGTGTCTCATTGTTCGACAGCCCTAGCGGGCCTAGGATTCCTGTATGAATTTCTACGATCATACTGAAGAAAAACCACAATCGGTAGGACTAATCTGGACGAGTGATCGGCCCGTTGCAGAGACCTCTAAATGACAACACACGGCATTCACAAGAGGCAGACACCCATACCCCCGGTGGGATTCGAATCCGAAATTCCATCAAGCGGGCGGCCGCAGACCCACACCTTAGACAGTGCGGCCACTGGGACCGGTTCTTTTAAGTTCTGCACGAAAACATTTTTACCAGAGTTAATTTTCCATCTCCCTAATTCAGGTACTCCTACTGGCACAAACTTGCAGATTTTCGTGAAAGAAAATAAGGAATTACTGGAATAGAAGGCTTCACAACAAGAAAATTATTTAATTCTCTGTCTTCAACTCTAAAACGATAGCGCATATTGCTGTTATGAGAGCAAACTCTCGTCACTATCATCTTCAGAGTTACATATAAAGGGCGATGTGAAGAAATATCAGTCATTATTTTTTTTTTATTTTAGTGTATGTATCGTGCATCTTGTAGCGTTTATTATCCAGACCAACAATGCACAACATACATATTTATAATATTTTATATATCGGAAGTGTTTACGTTATATAAAATATTATTAATATATATGTCTTTGAAGAATAAAGGACCAACTTGATGTCACTTGCTATTTTATTTCACTTCTTATATGCTTAACATGTTTCGAACATTAATATATCCATCATCAGGAGCTTGCGACTATTCTGTTGAATTACCACATCGGTCGTATTGTTCTTGGTTCGATGTGTGATGGAGATTTGGTGCGGCTGGGTTTGAGTGATATCACTCAAATCCAGCCGCACCAAATCTCCATCACACATCGAACCAAGAACAATGTGGTAATTCAACAGAATAGTCGCAAGCTCCTGATGATGGATATATTAATGTCCGAAACATGTTAAGCACATAAGAAGTGAAATAAAATAGCAAGTGACATCAAGTTGGTCCTTTACTCTTCAACTATCACAATGATGCACGGTCCAATAAACATTAAGATTCATATATGTTGTTCTTTGTTGGTCTGGATAATAATCAGTCATGTTGTAAATTTGTTTTGGTTCTTATAATGTTTGTTACTAGCCACTTATCAGTTCCAAAATTGACGGACAGACTTTCCAGAACAGATTTTAACAATGAGTGGGTATTATACTTGGTAATATTGCAATATATGTACCGTAAACTAAACGCCGTCGTCCTCATAAACTCTATGGGGCCCGTGAAGCTAGAAGTCTGTCAGCCAGTCAAATTCCTCGCCTCGTACGGAATCCAAGTGTTCATTATCACATTTACGAGAGCACCTCTATCCCACACAGAATCAGACGAATCAAGCCTACACCTCCTCTCTTACTAAGATATATTTTAATATTACCAACAAATCTGTGCTCAAATCTCCCTACTGATGTCTTTTCTGTAATTTTTCAGAGTATATTCTATATGCAATTTGTATCTGTCCCACGCTAACTGCATAGCCTGTCCATCATTTGAGTTACAATGCGTACGCTTAATATGTAACGACAATATATTAAAATATTTGCGAATTATGTAGTAAAGAAATCAGTACTAATTACTGATATATAGTACGTACAGTAACGTAAGCTGCGAAGCTGTACATGGTAGATTGGGTGATTGATTAAAGTGTTTAGAAAAAGCAAAAGAATGCATCCGAACTTTGTGGTTTATGAATCAATGTCAGAATTGATGGAGATTGCGTCTAAAGGATCAAGTTTTTCAATTATGAAGTTTGATTGATTCTGTATACTTAGGTTCGAAACATTTGCTGAGGAAGTTGGGGAGGCAATGATGGATTATATCGATTAGTTGATTATTTATCAATGTTGTTTGAGGTGCGAAGTTTATGGCGTGTCAAATCATATTTGATGGAGGTTCCAAAGGCTGAATTCGTAAAGTGACAGAAGTGAAAAGGACTATATAATAGTACATTCTTTTCCAGTCAACATAAAATAAAGAAGAAGATAAAAGATCACCTTTTACAATATCCCCAAATATTCCTACTGCGCCTTTGCTAAATACATGTTAAAAACTGGTAAAAATAGAGTAATGTTGCAGTGATGGAATCCTAAGGAATGCAACTTGTATATCTTAAAGTCCGCTGTTTACACGAAAAACCTTGTTGAGAGTTTTCTGGTGATTGTGAATATTTCCCAAGAGACAATAACGTCCTAAGTCACTAAATCCCAAACACATGTTACCCTACGCACAGCTGCTTCACACTTCACAGAGCTATTTTACCAGACGTACGCATCGAGATCTGATCCTACTACCGTAGGCCACTTATTTTGTCAGCCACTATTATAAATTAAAAAAGCCACGACTCCTTCCAAAACTTGAATAGTTAGTCCAATAAGCAAATAAATCCATTACGCCCCAAACAACGTGTGCAGCTTGGAAAAAAAGCTACTCCACTGTAGAGATATAACTGACTTGTTGAATGGTACAGGTTTTTAAACTCAAATACATATTCTGGCTAAAGTTACTGAGAATATGTATTACATAAAAACCACAAACAATTTTCTACTGAAATTACAAAGGTTCGTACATTAAAAAAATATTGGAACCTTTAATTTAGGGCGAATCTGGTTATACGAAATATTGGTTTCTAAGTTCATAATAAATTCATTCGTAACTTTCGAAAATAAACATTTCTGGGATATCACGTCAGCCAAACCAATATGAATCTACATAGTTGAATAAAGAGAGACCAACTTGATGTCACTTGTTTTAATATTTCATTATTTAACGCTCAACATGTTTCGGATGTTAATACATCCATCCTCAGGAGCTTGCGACTTATTTGTTGAGTTATTTCATGGGCTGTATTGCTCTGGTTCGATGTGTGTTGGTGTTACGTTGTG
>Ga0123355_10012753_pt1 | contig 13033 bp, 7 predicted proteins | sample TergutEmb28metaG_3_FD_89872 | JGI IMG/M metagenome (GOLD analysis project Ga0123355, IMG submission 89872) | Embiratermes neotenicus P1 segment gut microbial communities from Petit-Saut dam, French Guiana - Emb289 P1 | ecosystem: Host-associated > Arthropoda: Insects > Digestive system > Gut ... | reverse complement strand
GTAGTAGTAGTAGTAGTTGTAGTAGTAGTTGTAGTAGTAGTTGTAGTAGTAGTAGTAGTAGTAGTAGTTGTAGTTGTAGTAGTTGTAGTAGTAGTTGTAGTTGTAGTAGTAGTTGTAGTAGTAGTAGTAGTAGTTGTAGTAGTAGTAGTAGTTGTTGTTGTTGTTGTTGTATAAAGAGGCTCCGCATTTATGCCACAGTGCATTAACATTTGTCAAGTTGTTCTAACAGTAAACACCGATTTTTCCGTACGCAACATTAACGGACCTTTCTATCACAAACTCTGCTCCCTGTACGTAATTTCAGGCTTCCGCCTCGAAGTAGCAGAGAACTGCGCTCTTCTGGGTAATTACGCAGCGAGTAGTGGTAATTGCTTAGCGCTGCTCGCTGCGAAATAACCCAGAGAGTGCAATTCTGTGCTGTCTGTGATGTTGGAACAGACGTTTTGTATATAATTATGACGATCTTAGTCTTCAGAGTGTCAAAGAAGGTTTTAATATTACCCGAAAATAAGTTCGGATGCTATGCAAACATGGGGAATTGAACAGGTATTTTACTGAGTGCCGTATCCAGTGGTAGACGGGTGTATAGCTCGGTCATTAACGTGACATGCTATGGGCGGTAAGACAGCGGTTAGTATCCCGACACGGGCAGCAATTTTTCCCAACACCATTATTTCCAGATCATCTGTGGGACACACTCAGCATTTTAGCAAAATGGTATGGCGGTTATACCATAAACATTTAGCTTCCGTTTATTGTGCGTTTTAGGAGTGTGTGCGTCTTTATCCGTTTGTAACAACAGAGCTTAACCAACGTATAGCCACGGTCCTTTTTTTTTAACAGCCTGTGAATGAGAAATGAATAAGAACCACCGAATCATGATCATTACGGCGGTTTGAACGTCTGGCTTTAGAAGACGTTTTGACTCTGACTTTTACAAGCGCGTGTATAAATGGAGTTGCTGAATCATACATGACGATGAATATTATGTCAGAGGTAAAATATGTGCCGGGCCAGAGACTGCGGGAGGAAGGCGCACTGATCTTGCACGGGAACGAGCTTCTGAACAAATGTACAGGCCAGGCCGGCTGTACCCACTAGGCGAACTAGGCGGTCGCCTACAGCAGCAGAATTTCGGGGAAATGCCAGCAAGGTGGAATAGCGTGCTTGGGTGTTTGCACTTCACAGAAGTGTGGAGATTTGTTATGTTGTAATGGTGACTGTTTTATATTGTAAGTGTGAAGGCATATGAGATGAGGTTGATCTTAAGGGGGCAGGGTGGCTGGGTAGAAAGCCTAAGCTTTTCTAGGGTGGTAACAGACCTTGAGGGGTCATGGGTCATTGCACATAATAACTGGGTTGCATCAATGCTGTACTATCCTCTCACCCACTTACATACTTCGCTAAGTAGCTGTTGAACTGGCCGTGAACAGCTTGTCGCCCACCACGGTAAGGCGCGTAGTGAGTTGGGAGAGATTGGATGCAGGGTTCGTGGGTTCTTATCCCGCTCAGGGCAGGATGTAGAAGTTTGTGTATGTGTGTGTGTGTGGGGGGGGGGGAGAGGTTCTGTCTAGGTAGAGGACTTAGGACAATTCGATCCCATTTTCCAGGAAAAGGAAAGATAGGCAGAAATGTTTTATTTAAGAGCGCTGTCAGTTGCTAAGATTATATAATGTCGCTGGCACATGAATAAAATACGAGATGAAGCACATCCGGTTTGATATTGATGGGGAACGACCGAAGTACTGCTAAAAAAAACCTAAGTGCTCCTTCGAAGCAATCAGAACAAAAACCTATAAACAATTTAGAAATTCGGCAAACAGAGTGCTGTGGGACGTTACTGCCATTGAACAGAATGGAGTGGAATATATCTAACCTATCAAGTGCACGCTGTGTTTTGTCACTGAGCATTGACACCGCAGTTTCGAATCAGAATGTTCCTCTTACCTCCTGCTTTTCTGTATAACCTGGGGACCCCTTTAAAAAAAGGTAAAGGAACGTGTTCCACCATAATTTGTAAGTTACTCTTGGCGTATTATGTAGATCTCGTTGTCTAACACTAATGGCTATGATAAACCAACAGAACACTTGTTGGTGAAGGTATCAGCGGCGGTAGTTCACCTCTGCTGGCTCCGTGCCGTGACGGAACACGAAATATAACGTGGCGGTTGGCAAAGGGCTTCCCTGGGGCTGGGTATTTATGTCTGAGTGTGGTGATTCATCGGACATTTTTTGCGAAACACTAAGAATGCCTTCGGATGTAAAGCGAAGTTGTGCGTTTCTTATGAATGTTCAAGCTTTCGCGGAATGCGACGGTGTAAAAATTACACCAGTCGTTGTTCACAAATGAATCTATATAATTAAATTCTCAATTTGTGCTACGTGTGTCGGCCCTATTTCCACCAATCATCAGGTAAAGGTAAAGGTAAGCAGTCCCGTTACAGGCCTGGAGTGGCCTAGAGGGTTCCAGGAAGTTAAGGTTCCCAGATTTCACGACAACGGCAGGGGATGGTGGTAAGGTTGTCAGCGTTACGCACCGGCCGCCTTTACCCCCAGGAAAGGCTCCTGGTACTCATTTCTGTTAGAGGCTGAGTCAACCCCTGGACCATAGTGCGATCGGAAGGATTTTATGTCAATGAAAAATTCCAATAACTCCACTTGGGATCGAACCAGCGACCTTCCGATTTGTAGCACAGCACATATACATGCGTTGTATCGTGATATACAGTGTGTTTTAAGAGGAATAGTAACTATTTTAGGAGGTGGTAGTATGGATTATTCCGAGTAAATAAGTTCATATAAACATGTGTCCAATTTTCAATGGGTATGAAGATATAACTGTTTGAAGTTGGCGGGTACAAATCAGATTTTTGTCTGTGTGGGTGGATGAAAAGCGAAGTCTACAAAGAAAAAGTAAACACAAGAGACGAATTGGTCGCTCGCACCTATGAATAGTGCTCCCTCGTAAAGTAAGAACGCCAAGACGACCTCAGGAAAGCTACACGTACTGTTGCCAAGAGGGTTGAAGAGTGCATTGAAGTCGATGGTGGGATTTTTGAACACTTACTTTGAACTGTTGCAATTTATTGAGATTATTTACATAACCAATAAATGCAATCAATACGTCATTTTTCTTTCCTTCATACCTTTTGTAAGGTCTTTTATGCGTAACATTCAAACAGCGGTATCTCCACACCCATTGAAAATTGGACACATATTTATATGAACTTATTTACTCGGAATAGTCCATACTACCATCTCCTAAAATATTTACTGTTCCTCCTGAAACACCCTGTATATTTCCAGCCATCACACACTCGTTTACTGAGACTCTTGGCTGAGTTGACTTGCCGTAGAAACTGTCGCAAGTCCCTTATTTTCCCCCTTTGTCACCTGGTTCTCGCCGCTTTTCTGTGCCAAAATTATTTGCATCGCCAGTGACTCACGCTGAGTGCTGAACTACGCGTTTTCGACACCGCGATTATTTGTCTATCGTGGCAGTGGCACACGCAGCCACACGCAGTCGTCGTAAGCCTCGTCCTTCAGGGATGCTGGGACTTCTTCCTTTAAAAACGAAACTGAGAATGTGTTTATATTGAGTTTAATGTGCAGGACAAATATGTAATTTTGCTCGGAGCTTTTCCTGTACTATAGCTAGACGATTTCATTTGGGTATGTCGCTGGAAACACACTAGATTAAGATCAATGTTTTTAACTGCATGGTGCAGAGTCTTTCTTGAAGACCTCGCTGTTGTTCACTTGGTCAATACATGCCCTGCTTTTTTGAACCCCTAAATCCTGCCGTTAGGAGATCCAGCTGAATCCGGTTTATACAGTCGCAGCTGTTATTCGTGAGCCTCCTCTTGTTGTCCACAAGACAGTGCCTGGGGCTGTCCTTGTGGCCTCTTCCCAAGAGGTTTTACAACAGAAATTTTGTATTTATGTCGAATGTCGCGCTGCTCGTGCTGTTAAGCGAATCACTTCTTGTGCCAAGTAACCAACATCAAGGGGTGATAACGGATGGTGAGCGCGTAATCTCTTGACGGGAAGAAAATGCACTCAGACTGTGTGGGATGTGTGGCAAGGTAATCCTCGTCCTACTGGAGACCTCGAGAGTGCAGGCACACTGGGACCTGCGTAGCTGCGGAAATGCGACTTTGGTTTTCTTGAGCTTGTATCAACAGCTTAATAATAATAATAATAATAATAATAATAATAATAATAATAATTGAAGAACCGGCAGGCCCTGGAAAATCCAGATAGTGGCGTTGCTGATGTGCAAGAGAAACCCATAGCTCTGGGAAAATCAGATTGGGCCAGTTGTTTGTAAATGAGGAAACCCACTTGGGAAAAATTCCAGTTACAGCTGTTTTGGGCATCAAGGGAACTCCAACCGTAAAAAAAAATTATCTCTTGGCGGAAACTGTAACTAGGTCCGATGCCAGGGTATGAGGAACGTTATCCCTCAGGAAAAACTTCAGTAGTATTGTTGTACGATACCGGGAAATCGTCATTCGCGGAAGATTCAGCGCTGGATTGTAGTTAGCGTCTTTCGGTGGTAACTGGGAACACAAACTGTTTTTGCAAATTACTCTGGATGGTACAGCTGGTAATAATTATGTAGACGAGAGTATGATGATAATGATAATACATTACAAAAAGAGATGTGGGCCGGGTAGCGTAGTCGGTATAGCGACTGGCTACGGGCTGGATGGTCCGGGGATCGAATCCCGGTGGGAGGCGAGATTTTCCGCACCTGTCCAGACGCGCCCTGGGGCCCATCCAGCCTCCTGTACAATGGCTACCGGGTCTTTCCCGGGGGTAAAGAGCGGCCGGGGCGTGACGCTGACCCCTCACCCCCTTCTAGTGCCGTGGTCAAGAAAGAATAGAGCTATACCTTTACTCCCCCTACGGGCCGTACAGCCTGTACAGAGCCTCAGTGCCTGTACAAGGGTGCACTTTACTTTTAGCTTTACATAAACAGATATGATAGAGTGTGTGCTCAACTACATTTTGACTTGTGGCACGAAATAAGGGTAAAATTAGAACTGTGGTCGTTGTGTGTTTGAAAATGTTGTCGGAGTCTTCTCGAAAGAGAGACCAGACAGAATCACACGATCCATGGACGGTCTTTATCCCGACCGAGGTTCTCACCAGGACTGTACCGTCACTGCTACACCATGCAGATCGCCGAACTTCACAGATACTTTTCATTCTAAAACGCTTTATCGTACAGTGTTCCTAGACCTTCCTCTCCCTTCTTCCTCTGAAAACTTGTTTGCTGCAGTTTAGCAAAAAAGCATCCCATCTGCACTGATGGTTGAGATCCATGTTTTCTGGGTTGTGATGCTGTGTGGATCGGTATTTGCGGCGTCGTGTCCCAGAAGACTTGAATTTTCATAAATACCGCTCTGAGAACCTCATATCTCGCATCTGCAAAGTAGTTGCAGAATTGTTATTTCGTCAGTAGTGTTGCTACCTTTAGGACCCTTTTCTCGTAATATCCTCAATGTATAGTTTGTCCTTATCGTGAGAGAAAATTTTTCGGGACCATTCTAAAATTGGTAAAATTATGGGTCTTTGTTTTAATCTCAAATTTTGCAGATAGAAAACGGGAAGTCCAAAGAATTAGGAGTGAACGGTACTAAGTGTTCCTTGGATTTAAAGCTCCTAATTTTGTCGTGGATGAAATTTGAAGTTATATTATACACTGGAAGAAATGTTTGCTGCCTAATCTTCGTCATCTGAAGGAATTTAGAGGAAACTGGAGGACATTCAGTTGTACGCTAAATGACACTGTAATCGTTTGATATTAATATCCTGATGGCTGTCACTTTAGCCTTACTGTCGTTAGCCGAGAAAGTAAAATAGCTTGATTTGTGGCAATTCAGTTGTGTGCCCGCGTGTCCTATTAGTGCGCGTAGGGGGCTTGGCTGTTCGGATTGTCAATTTAATTTCTTTTCTTTCATCATTCAGTGAGGTCACAAAATTGCAGCTGACCTACCTTGCACTAGTTTTTATTATTTGCTCTTAACCCTTAACCTGCTAACGTGGAAAATATGGTGAGCTCCTAATAATGCCAGCAGATGGCAGATGGAATTTAACTCGGCGTTTAAAGGATTAAAGAAACATAAGTGACCCATGCTTAATAAGCAGGGCTTTACGGCAGCTGCTCCTATCAACTGCTGGGCTTAAAAGACTCACCTTGTTTGGTAACATTTTTCAGTTTGTCTCAATCTGTACTTATTTATTTGAAGTAATAAAGCCAGTCATTTAGAGTAATGAAATTCTCAAGTGACCTGTGTAATTAACGCAGTTTTTAAGTAATATGTAGACTCAATTTCTCGTAGCAAGAAAATACAAATATCAATCACGTAATAGGCAATAAAGAATTTTGAAACACCCGCTGTGATTTAGCGTCATTCTGTTTTAGTCTGTAGTGCATACTTCGATCCCGATTTCATCAGAAACGGCTCGTTTTAGTAGGAAATGGGGCACGTATTGTCATCACGATCGTATTGTATTCGGATGTTTGACTTCTTCCAGCGCAGATATAATTCTTAATATATCCCATTAAGAAATTTTAAAGTCCAATCAGGAACTAGTACTGATTTTCAAATCTGTAACGTCGAGTTACTGAAGTGTTTTCCTCGTTACCTTCATAGAATATAGGGCCTATTTTGGTTTGGATCGATTTTCATAATATATTCGTCCGATACTGAAATGTTTATTCTTTCTAGTATCGATACTGTGTTGTCCTATCAGCACCTGCTGTGTGCAGTGTACTTGAGCAGTCAGTATGCAGCCAATGCGCAGGCGCAGGTAAAGGTTTGGATGGGTGGGTTGTTCTGTGAGCTGTAAAACAAGCATTACCTCAGCTGTACTCAGATCCGTGTATTAAAACTGGAGGTTATGTGACAGTGAAGTTTTTGAGCTGCAGAACAGAAACGTGAAGTTTATGATCATTCATAATTTATCCTCAGAATCAGCTTCGTAAATATGTCGAATATCGTTATGAGGTAGTGTGCACTTCATCGCAAGTGGCCTAGTGTTAACTGGACACAGAAATGATTTACTGAACGTCGCGATCACCTCCTGCCGCTTGTTCGTGAGGTCTTGGCTTTCTATTTCGGCCGGAGACAGGCTGTACTGACAGACAGTTCTATTAGTTTTTGTCAGCCTGTTTCAATACAACTTCAAAATTGGTTACGACCTTTTTTTTCCCCCACATACCTTCCAATTCGTACTTCGCTGATCGTCCAACCATTCGACGCTTTGTAGTGCGAGCTGTTGGAAGCGTTTGTAAACGACGAAACGTTTCGATGTTTCCTCGGTCTCAGCAAATGCAGCTATTTCACGGCTACTAACTGTCGTTCTTCACTGAACAGCTTGAGCAGTTTTATGAAGTACCTTCAAAGGAAACAAATTATAGTGTGTTGCGTAGAGAAGAAAACAAACTAGATGCTACTGAATGGCTGTGCGTCCGGGATGAGGGAATTTGCTCGACTAGTCGAGCAGCTTCCTCATCCCGGACGCATAGCCTGCTGCCCTGCACCTGACCGCCGACGACCAACAACCAAGGCATTACACACCATATGCGGTAATAACACAAATATAGTCTCAAGCTCCTGATGATGGGCATATAAGTGCCCGAAACATGTTGAGCAGATTACAAGTGCAGTAAACCATTCAGTAGCATCTAGTTGGTTTTCTTCTGGACGCATATACAACGATGCGCTGACAAACCTACATCAGATTTGTAGTGTGTTGAGTTTTTCTTTTATCCACTTGACTTCACCTGGTGAGGGTCTAGGCAGTCTATCAAAACAGAGTTTGTCAAGTTTCATCTTTGTTTCAACATTTGAGTTACTGAGTTTTCTTTCTTCTTGTATTATCCTAGCTTACTTCATGAGTAATGCCAAATATTTGTATGAGGTTAAATCAAGTTACATTCTAGTCTTGGTGTATGCTTTTGTATTTAGTTCTTCTTCCTTTCTTTGTTCTTGTCTGAATTTCTTTCTTTCCTTCTGTTGTTATTCTCGTTAATTATAATCAGCTGTAATAATGCCTTTAATTACTATTTATGTCTGTATCTTGTCCACATATCGGTGCTGGTGCTCTAGTTTTTTTAATGAACGTTGTAGTATTGACTGCGTAAACTTCCAGTGTCGTCGTGGACATGATCTAATTCGTCTGGTATCTGAAAGGAATGACAGTGATACGTAAAGAAAGATAAACTTTGAACTGGAGTTCTTGTAGAGTGTTCTGCTCTAGGATAGTGTAAGTGTATTGTGTTATTATGTGCACGCGTGAAACACTTAAAGAGACTGCTGTTACACTGTGTTCTGCGGCAAGACGCCATGTTGCAGGCCAGAAACGTTTATGAACCTTTAATACGTAGACATCATATTTATCGCTGTATGACAGTTTTTATGCTCAGGTGTGGTGTGATCGTGTCTAGTAGCCCGCGAATGCAATTGTCAGAACAAGCCTTCTCGGAAACCGCCTAGGTATCGGGCTCCTTCCGCGTGGTCGTCCAGCTGGAGTGAGGTTCCTGCTGCGGCCCGTAATATTCTTACACTTCAGCCATGAAATTTTATTTCCCACTTGCGATTTCTGTCTATACATTGACTTCATCCGGACTAGCCATTCGTACACACAGTGAGAGAGCGCTGTCGGTATAGTGCCTAGGTTACGGGCTGAACGACCGAAGGCCTGAGGTCGATTATCGGCAGAAGCAAGGGAATTTTCTGTGTTCCAAAGCGTCCCTACCGGTGCTGGGGCCCACCTTGCCTTCTACTAAATGGGTACTACTCCGTAATTTTCTTTACATGGCTAAGAAAACGCAAGAAACCCTCAGCTCAACTACGCTGTGCCCGACCGACGTCCAAACAAGGACCTGCCGATAAAAAATTCGGAATCTTTACCTACTGAGACCGCGTGCTCGAGAGGATAAAATAGGAATCCAGCCGGAGACTTAATTGAAGAAAACCATTATTTTTGACAGAGTTCCATAGGTTTCGAAAAAGCGTGAGCTCTTGCAGATGTCTGTATTGACGAGTTACGAGCTGTCGGTTTCTTTCATGTTTTGTATTATGCACCCCATGAGGGTACCAGTCCACAAAACTCCGTTTTGCTTCGCAGTCTATGTTTTAGGTACTGTAAACTGCCATTGTCTTATGTGGATGGAATTATTACACGTCTTGAGCGTATTTTCTTACTTTGTAGAATTGAATGTTTTTCAGAAACTTTTTACGTATCAGTAAATTGGTGCTGTATTCAGAACAGGAGCGTTAGGAAACTTTAGTCCGAATTTATACAACACTTCTTGCAACAAATGCACGCAGCGTAGTAGGAAATCCTCGTAACAATTATACACGACTCGTAGACTCTCCGTTAAACATGAGAGCAACACGGCAGTGAGGTGGTGAGTGGACTGGTTTGTTGCTGTCGGCAGTTCTCTGTGTGTGCAACATGCATAGAAATAGACGCGACGTACCATATCTAAAAATAAATACATGGATATAACGCGGAATAGAATTCAGCAATAAATCTTAAATGTGTGAAATAGATCATTTAAGACTGGTTTAGAATGTACCTCTGAGCAAAACTAACACTCAGAGATAAAACTGAACATTTAAGCCTTCTGGGACTTTACACCAAATTGGAACTCTTGACTGTGAAGATCCTTCGAAATGTTGGTAAGCCTTAACAGTCGACGTAGGATGACATCTCGGAGACTTGAATCTTCAGCGGCACCGCAGTGAGGAACATCTCGAAGAAAAAGCGAGGTTCGTGCTTAAATAATGATGATGATGATGATGATGATGATGATAATATCTCGGTATTATTACTGCTATTATTATTTAATTTGAGAAATATCTTGTCATGTACTTCAGAAATACCTGGATGTACACGACAGTTGCTTGTTTTGTGCATATGTAAAAGGTGCTCTTACTGTGAGAGAACATAATTGCGTTCACAAGCTTACGTGAAAAATTTCGGACATTGTGATAGGGAAGAACTTGGTGGATTGTGCAGGTCACCTAGGTTTATTGAGGTACCGAAATGCATAAGATTGTCATAGGCGGGACATATAGCCAGCGTGGGGGAGGATGAGGAATACGGGCATTGGTGATGGGTAACTGCACTGAAAAGCGTCCATGTGAGAGACGGGAAGAGGCTGCGAGGATGAAATTGCGATGAATTTTTTGAGATAGGCTGTAGGATGGGCATGGATAGAACTGGGATAGGAAAACGTCTGGTGGCGGGTTTTGGTGTTAGCGGTGGTGAAACTTCGCTTTCTGCTACCAGAATATTAATACCTATATATTTATCTATCCCACATTCTGGGTTATAACTCTGCGAAGGTTCTCTCCAGACTTAGACCACTGCTGTGACCACAGAATAAGTCCGGGGATATAAGTTGTACAACAAAGTGTATCGTACGTTGGTTTAACCGAGCTCTTTTGATCCTAATCACCAGCCGCCGCTGATCTGTAGTAAACTCGGCTACTGAATCTGTAATGGTAAGGTGAGAGGTAGGACGTGACAGCACTGGGAGAGCCGTGTTGTTATACACGAGTATCCTATTAACCAAGGTTGAACTACGCACTTAGAAACATTCTAAAGAAAACCTCCACAAATATACTGACCGGTTTATCCCTGTTTATTCATATGGAACATGACATGTAAATTACGGAACCGTCGTCAACTGTACACGGGGCCTTTTCATTATCTACAGCATCCTTCACCTCAACTGCAGCGGTTTTCTTGTACAATTTGTTGCACATTTTGAATTATCGTAGGCCTAAGAAATGTATATTCTCTTTCGTTAATTAATTACAAGCTTGATAAACAATGTTGTCTTAATTTGATAGACTTATTGACGTTCGGTGAAGATGGTTGTGAATAAAATGCGCTGATAATAATTTGGAACGGGACAGCCGAGATCTGTTTGTATATAGTGTTCGGCAGACACCTTGAAATGCTGAGATAATGAGTGTAGTAAGGCACCGCGAGAAGACAGCGGACTCAATTTACGACCGTAACGGAAATGCAAGTGGCGTTTAACGGTAGGAAGTGACTGCGACTTGTTTTAATGTATTATTTCAGAATTTATCTGGAAGTTATAAGGAGAGCCACCGAAAACCGGTTCTAAGAATAGACGACCATTATTCCGAAAATCGAAACCGGCGCCCCACATATGAGGCAGAACGTGGCATTTTTAAAATGTTATGTTACTTCTCTTTCGGTGCCGGGTTTTCTTCCTCTCTTTCTGAAGTATGAATGTACAAGTCTTCTGGGGTGTTACGTTGTATTGACTGATAAATTGTTATCTTCCTCCCGAAGAATCGTAATATCTCCCTGGTCTTAAACTGTTTAACCTTGAAGATGAAGGCAGTACGATCCTTTGAAACGCCTGTGACTGTCTACCTGTCGACACGGCGTAAAAACCCAGAAGACTTGTTTGTGTCTTTAATAACAACGTTGTGAGAAGTTCCATTCTTCCCCGATTTTTTTTTTCTCCCCCCGTGTACAGTACGTGTACAGCATCTCGCAGCTAAGTTCAGCCGTAACGCAATCTAATTGCATTTGTAAAATTACTGGATCAGCAAGAAGTGTTTCAGACTTGTGTGGCCTCTAACTAAAACTGTTCGATTCTGTGTCTTCCGTCTTTGCTTTCCCGCTTCACCGATTAAGGATTTGGCTGTCGCAGTTAAGGGTTTTAGTAAAAATGTTAAACAAAACGGATACTGGGGAATTAGCCAAAGTATCCACATTTTTTAAATGTCTAAGTTTGCTGTTTTATATGTCTCTTTGACATTGATATTTATTTATTTATGGTGGATTTAATTTTGGCGTTGCAAAAGTAATTTCGGTACAGATATCACAATGAAAAGGACAAGCTTTTGTTTTTCTTCGTGTTTCTTTAAATATTGGACGTAACTAAACATGTTTCAAATACGATCCGCGGAGCTTAACTATATTTTTGTTTAATGCCATGTGTGACGTATAACTCATTACGTTGCATTGAGGTGGCTGGCCGGATTAATGTAGTAACTCAGGATCTTAGAAAATGAGTGTGCCTTGATTATGAGTTCCTGTGTCAGTCACGGTATCTGTGTGTTGAGGTCGGCTTAGATTGGTCCAGAAATTAAGTTTACTTCCACCAGGCTGGAGATGGAGACCTCGAGCACCAGGAAGATGCGACCTACTTGGCTCCTTTGCTGAGGAAGATAGAAAGTTGGCCAACAGCTACAAGACTGTCCACGGGAAAGGGACGTGCGCGTGATGACTGATGACGAAGCGTTGCACATGATTCGTGTCATGAAATGATTTATGACATTTTCTGTTTTATAAACAGAATATCTTAACGAAACGTATATGCGCGAGTCTCAGTTTTTTGTCCTTTTGTTTATAAATCAGGCACCTTAATGCCTTTACCCAGTTCAGAATTCGCGTTTGAGCGTTTCTTTGGTCTTCTTATTCTCCAAGCCGCATAATTCCCTTCTGTCGCCGGCCACCCCTCACAAGATTTATTTATACAGAAAGTTCAACTGAAATCCGAACCCAGACGCACGGCCAGGTTCACGGCCTTACATCTCAGCATTATTTATGTATATACAATGTGCGGTATATAACTAGGGAAGCCAAGGCCAAACTTAAAGAGCTGTAATGCTGAAGAAAAGAGAGAGGGAGAAGAGAGATGTAACTTACCGCATGCTAAAGTGTTGGCTTTAGTGTTTACATCGAAGTACAGAGTTAAAGTGTTTCGCAGGTCTGTAGAGTGTTATGATGAATCCAGTGATGATGTCGGAGTTGTCAAAATTATTTCTTTCAAGTGGATACCTGTCAGAGTCTCTGTTTTGATTAGCTCGGCTCTGCTAGTTGAATAAAGAGAGACCACCTTGATGTCACTTGCTTTATTATTTCATTATTTAATGCTCAACATGTTTCGGATGTTAATACATCCATCTTCAGGAGCTTGCGACTTATTTGTTGAGTTATTTCATGGGTTGTATTGCTCTGG
>Ga0123355_10012752_pt1 | contig 13034 bp, 5 predicted proteins | sample TergutEmb28metaG_3_FD_89872 | JGI IMG/M metagenome (GOLD analysis project Ga0123355, IMG submission 89872) | Embiratermes neotenicus P1 segment gut microbial communities from Petit-Saut dam, French Guiana - Emb289 P1 | ecosystem: Host-associated > Arthropoda: Insects > Digestive system > Gut ... | reverse complement strand
GCCATCCTAGTTTACCTGAACCTTCCGAATGGCATACTCTAAAGCAAAGTTGAAAAGTAATGGTGATATAGCTTCTCCTTGTTTCAAACCATTCCTAATAGGAAACATGGCGGACAAATTCTTGCCTACCCAGACTCTGCTATACGTTTCAGTAAGACACATTTTTATTAGCCTTACCCGTTTCATAGGGATACCAAACTCAATGGGAATATTATACAAGACCTCCCTCCTTACTGAATCATAAGCTTTCTTGAAGTCTATAAAGAGCTGATGCACTGCTTCGTTTTATTCTCATTTTTTTTCAAGTACTTGACGAATGCAGAATATATGGTCAGTAGTCGACCTGTTGCGTCGAAATCCACATTGATGATACCTAACAATTTCCTCTGCATATGCAGTTAACCTTGGATAAAATTTTGTAGGTAGTTGGGAAAAGTGATATTCTACTATAATTACTACAGTCTTTTTATCGCCCTTCTTATAGATAGGTACAATGATTGACTCCTTTAACTCCTCAGGCAGTTCCTCCTTATTCAAAATAGAAATAATAAGTTTGTGGATCTCATAGCGAATTGTTATACCCTCTGCTTTAATCAATACTGCTGGGATTTGATCAATACCTGGTGATTTGTGACTTTTAAATTTTCAATAGCCAACTCAACCTCAGAGACACTCGGCTCAGATACTAATGGTTCTCCTGTGTGTATTTCTGTCTGCCTAATATCATTAACCCCATGCACATTGAATAGCTGAGAGAAATGGTTCCTCCACCTACTTTGGGAGTATGTAACAAAATCACCTTTTTCATCATTTACTATATTAATTCCAGGCTGGTAACTCTTCTGAAAGTAAATGATGCCCCTATACAAGTCCATAATATTTTTGATCTTACTGTTAGTTTCAAGTTCCTCAATTTTGGCTCTCAGATATTCCTTCTTTTTGTTCCTGAAATGTCTGCTAACTTCACGTCTTGAATTGTTGAGATTATCTACATTGCTTTGGCTTGCATCCTGTACCCACTGCACTTTAGCCTGCTTCCCTGCATAAATTCATGCAGACCTAGACTCTCTTTAGCCGAGAATTTTATGTTTTCTTTAATGTTCCCCCAAGCCCTATTTATGTCTTCGCTATCACTTAAGTTCTCCAAAGCTGCAAGCCTGTTTGAAATCTCAATCTAATTCTGTTTCCTAACCTCCAGCTCGTTTTGCTTCCTGAGATTAAATTTTTCCTTATCGGACTTCTGTGCTACTTTTTTACTTACTGCCAGTCTTTCCCTAACTTTTGCAACAACTAGATAGTGATCAGTATCAAAGTCAGCTCCCCTGAAATATCATACATCGAGCATACTTGAATGCCGTCTCCTATTTATCAATATGTGATCAATCTGGTTTTGAGTCTTCCCATCAGGAGATGTTCACGGTTAGTTAAGAGGTTTTCGGTGCGGGAACATCGTGCTCTTAACAACTAGATTTTTTTTGATGTGACAAAGTTTACTATTCCATCACCATTATCGTTACTATCCTGATATAGACTCTCATTCCCAATTGTCAGTTTGCAAATATTCTCTCTTCCCACTTTTGCATTAAAATCTCCGAACAGAATTTTCATATGGTAATTAGGAATGTAATAAAAAAAAACCTGTTCTAATTCCTTGTAAAAACTGTCTTTTGAATTATCACTTTTCTCCTCACTTGGTGCATGCACGTTCAGAACAATGACATTACACCAGCGACCTCTCAGAACTATATATGACATCCTATCGCTAACAAACTCTACTCTCTTAACTGCTGATGCTATTCTGTGGTGTACAAAAATTCCTGTTCCCAATTGATGATTTTCGTTTCCTTTTCCTTAAGAAAAATTATAATCCCCTGCTCTTACTGTGCCCCTTCTGTCCCACCTAACGCCCTGCACACCAACTAAATCTAATTTATATCTTGCTAATTCCCTGACTGCTGCTATAAGTGAACCTGCCCTATAGATGCTCCTAACATTCCAAGCACCAAATCTCATGTCTCTTTTTCGTTACATAGTTCGTACCAAAGTAACAGTCCAGGTCCGAGATCTTTTGTCTGAACATTTCATAACAAGATAAACGTACATTTTTGCGGTGAAGAGTTGTTAGCAACTCGCCCAACCCCCAAAGCTGGAGGACCACCCCTTCTCGGCTGTCCGCGACTGCTTACTCAATATATTCGCAACTGCCCTCCATATTGGAGGCCGTTCCTCCATCCGCAACCTGAGAACGCTCCATGCCGTGGTGACAGGGACTCACTTATCACAGGTTAGTCCCATGCGTGATCTGAAATAAGTTAAAGCCGACAATCAGTAAGAAATCCGTGTTTGGCATCGATGATGGTCGCATCAATTTTAAACCGTTTCATAGGTTTAGGGTTGTCCTAATTTTTATAGAATATAATATACGTCAGTCGTCAACATCTTATCCTGCCACTGCGCTGCCGACTGTCATGGATTATATCACATTTCCAATAGCAATTCAATCGTTCTGCTTAGATATCAGGAATAAGATCTCGTGATGTTTTACAATCGGCGGCCTACGTTTTTCTTCTCCGTTGTTGATCAAAAATATGACGTACCCAGTTTATTAAATGTTTATTCTAGATTTTTCTGTGTATGTAATACAATTTATGTAATGAATGCATAATAACACCAAGGGATTAAGCATACATCGATACGATAAATTATATGGATACCACGTATCTATATTCTATGATATAACATCGTATCATGTATGTTGATCGATTATTAAATACGAGTAAATAAATAAATAAATGGAATTTAAGGGTTGGGCCAGATTTATGATGGCTGGTTTCCGTGGATGGTTTCTGGTTACACTGCAGTTATCCTCATCTTCGAGTTCCAGCTATAGGAATATCAGCCGATTAGCACAGGGGAATGCAGATTATAGATTCCAGTCAGATACACCTGCCTCTGCAGGTTTAGGTGGAATAGTTTGTGCTTGTTGAGACGAATTAATATCTGGTAGCTAGAGAGAACTGGGCTGGAATTAATAATTACCTACTTCCAAGTCACTGATTCTGAATTACTGTGGAAAGGCTTGAGAATAGCAGAAATTGTGCTGGTTAACCGGTGGTCTTGCACGGAATGAAGCCGGGTATCTCCCGCACGCAAGTAAGAAACTTGACTTAAAATCGACCAATGTAAATTTGTAGTTGAAGGTACTAAGGGAGTGACCAGAAGGCAAATCGTTTCTCGGGATGCGACGCCGTGTAATGTAGAATTTTAACGATATTTTAGACGAACCTACTGCCTCCATCTTCATTGTAGGCTGTGGAGAGATTATATTACTTTGACGCTACGTACATATGCTGAAATCAGTTTCTATTAATGTAAACGACTTCACTGCCCCTCAAGATTTTATATCTCGTATTTTGTATTATCAAGAAAGCCGGCCATGCATATTAATTACGTCATAATTCTCTTCATGAATTCTACCCACCTATTAAGAATTGCTGTGCCAACAATCGGATGAACTCTTCTTGGGAGTCGCTATAAACGTAGGCCAGTCCATGTCCAAGCTTGCAGAACACAGCAGTTTGTTCCTGTGTACTTCACCATTTTATCCTCGGGGATATTCTATGGAGTGCTGATGGACCTAGCCTTTCACTCGAGAACTGACATCTTGTCTATAAAGTATTTCTGTCTATCTAAGAGCATTTCGTTTCCCATCTATCTTTCCATCTGTTGGTCCATCCACCTGTTAGAAGACCCAGCATCGTAATGTATAAAGCGATGCAACATAACTGACGTTTCGGTATTCACTTAGACACATCACTTCTATGTATGATGGACGGTCCTGATGTCTGCGTGCGAGCACAGTACGACCTCTAATGGACTGTCTGTTGGTGAAGGAACAGCCAATACTCCCATTTTAGAGTTCATCCCGTTAGTTAGGCCAGAGACAGAGATAGATGGATAGATAGAGACAGACAAACAGAACGTGAATTAACCCGCTTGGGTAAGTACTAGAGCAATGCAAGCATAAGTATCTTGTCACTTTTTATTTTCTGTTTCTCCCTTCCTTCCTTCCTTCCTTCCTTCCTCCTGCCTGTCGTTATTTATTTTCTTCATTCCTTCGTTTCTTCGTATACTTTATGATGTTAGGAAGTAGGTCTACATATCTCCGGTTTTACTTTCTTTATTTCTTCCTTTACTTCCTAAGTTTCTTTCTTTTCTCTGTCTGTATTTATTTTTATTTTTTCGAAGTTCATGGAATTATTCTGCACGTATTGGATGATCGATCGCGCTAAAGCTTTCCCACTTTTGACAGTGGTATTTTTTTGGTCCCAGTAGAACAGTAGGCTAACTAACTCTGACACTACACAGATGTATGGTACATACAAGCCTATATACACACAGGAAAAATTAGATTATCTATCGTGCAAGCTTTATTTCCACTATCGTTTCAGCAATGGAAGTTGCTATGTACAAAATGTGCTTCTTGAGATTTTAGATTGCAAAGAGTCTTATACACTGAAAGTGCTGGTAACAGGTTTGACCGAAACGTTGGTATTTGCGGAATCAATTAAACTGAATGGCGTCACATCCCGAAAGAAAAGATATAAATTTAATTTTGGCTGAAAGCTAAATTTGGAGTTTAATCTGGGTGTCATTTTAGACAGGTTTCGGAAATGTTCTGCACTGTATGAAGTTTAGTGAAGCACATATTTTTACTTTTTAAAGTTCAGTATTCATATGCATCTACACACTTGTTTAATGTAAATATTCTGCATATTGCCCACACATTCCATTTGTGTGTTTCATATGATTGTAGGCTTTCTTTACGATGTCATAAAGAATGAGTTATCATTAGACTACGACCGTCTTTCTGTCCGTCCTTTCATCCGTCTCTGATCCAGTATCAGCGATTAAACCTTTGCTAGATTTTCATAAACTTCAGTGTCAAGATTCTTGCAAAGTTTTCCAGCAAGCGTCATTTTGTGGAAATAATCTCAGTCACATTTGCCATCACATGAAGCGGTAAATGTCTGTAATTCCTTACTTTCCACATTTATTTGGCAGATTTAGTTGAAATACAGTCTAAAATATCTGCCCTTAATGCCGTTGAGCAGTTGTGAGTTTTGTGAAAGTCGGTGCAAGGGCGTAAATGAAATTATCTGTATTTTGTACATTTCTGTCCCTTTTCCAGTTTTCACAAGCATTTATTGACTACGCGCTTTATGCAAATCGGAGCAGTGACAGCCCCGATTTTCTTAGGGACGCCATTGCATTTCGGCCCGTAATTTAGACTTTTGTTTTCCAATTTGATTTATGCTTCGTGTAAGTGGTGCCTTTTTGTATTAACTACCAACTATTTCATTAAGGGCCGAAACCGGATTTTCTATGTAACAGAGTGGGACTGTGTCTTCTGTGAGGTGGGAAGTGAGCTGTTTTATGTAAAGTCAGACTTCACCTGCAGCTGGCGAAATCGACCAACGTTTTCTGTAGTGCTTATATCGGTCCCAGAGCCAGCGCTTGGCTGGCATTCAAAATCCACATAACACTACATACTTCATGTGCAGCCATCCAAACTTTACCTTCAGAAATTCAGACTATATTCCCTGCTTCCTTCCTTTGCTGCATACTGGAACGCTTCACTTCTCGTCACCAGTTTTTCACTGCCGAGGCCTGGGTTCAATCCCGGACCTGTCCGTATTGGGTTTTATGGTGGATAATATGGCACTGAGTGCGATTTCTCGCCTAGTACTTCAGTTTGCTCCTGTCATTATTATTCTACCATTGCTCCACACACATTTTCGTCGCCGACGTTACGTAATATTATCAAGTGATAGCGTAGTTTTGCAGTGAATAAATATCTGCATACTGTTGCATCTGTTGGATTTTTATTCACATTGAAGTGATAGCGTCTTTAAATAACACACCCATCGCCATGCCTTTTTCACTTCCCAAAACCCTACCCTGCTAAGGGAAGGACGAGCGGGCAATACCTGGGAAAGTTCAGATAATTATATTTCCTGTATCCCAGCCAATAAATTCAGTGCCTCTCAATATACCCCTCTGATTTCTTCTTCTTCTTCTTCTTCTTCTTCTTCTTCTTCTTCTTCTTCGTCTTCTTCTTCTTCTTCTTCTTCTTCTTCTTCTCCTCCTCCTCCTCCTCCTCCTCCTCCTCCTCGTCCCCCTCCCCCTCCTTCTCCTTATTCTTTCGCTTCTTATCCTTCTTCTCCTCCTCCATCATCATCATCATCATCATCATCATCATTATCTTCTTCTTCTTCTTCTTCTTCTTCTTCTTCTTCTTCTTCTTCTTCTTCTGGCAGGGTTAAAATCAATAATAATGTGTTGCATGTCGTTCACTTATAAACGCGTATCCATGCTTTGTAATGCGCCACAACACAAAAAGGTAAAGTGTTTCTATATCCGTAACGTAAAGCTCTGGACCCCGCGTTTTACTACAACCGACCGAGTCGAAATATCAGTAGGAGTAACATGTTACACAGTCGTAAATGCCATAAAGCATAGCATGTGTTTTAAGCGTACAATCTGGAGAAAAATATTATTTAAGGAGACACAGGCTTATTCTCTGTACTCTAATTTGATAAGCCTGTTAAGAGGTTTTATGTGACTTTTACTGCAGCAAGATCTTTGGAGTTAAAGAGATTCCCATGGAGTGTTATATTCAATGTACACACTTCATGACAAAGTAGGGGAGAAATTTCTTCGCTTTCGAATGCATCGTAAAAAATCGTACCTGATTTTTAAAACATATTTTTTTTTCTCATCTAACCACTCGGAACACAAATTCTGTTTTTATGTTTCCTGACTACAGAGGCCTGTGTATTATAGTTAGTAATGCTTTAGTTTTGGAAGGTGGAGGTTTTATGTATTGGTGACTCGATAGCTGAGGTCTTTATGAAGTTTCTTAAAAATTGCAATTTATTGTATTAAATAATCTGTACTTCTCTTAGCTCACAGTTTCTATCGGCAAGCACTTTCTGTAACGGTTGATACGTTTAACCCTTGTCCTGCTAACGTGGAGAACACGGTGAGCTCCCAATAATGCCAGCAAATGGCAGGTGGGATTTATTTCGGCGTATAAAGGGTTGGTCTTCCGAAAGTGCTGGTCACCTGCGTTATAAATGTACAACAAAGCCTGGACAGGCCCTGTGGGCTCAATAAAGTTGAGGCTCCCAGATTTCGAGACAGTCGATACATGGGGTGGTAAGGTTGTCAGACCTACGCACCGGCCGCCTTTACCCACCAGGAAATTTTCATGGTCCTCGTTTCTGTCAGAGGCGGAATCAACCCCAGGGCCATAGTGCGGCCGGAAGGATTATGACTTTATCGGGAATCGGACCCGCGACCATCCAACTTGTAGCGCAGTACCCGAACCAACTGCGCCACCGCTTACACCACCCTGTGTAATAAATCACACTGAAATAATGAAGTAACCGGCAATAAAACAAACTCCCCTCACTGAAGTAGACAATACAATAGTTGGGGTTCGTGTCTGAAAGACGTTGAAGAATGGCGGTGACGACGGTAGCTAACTGTTGCTGTTTTTGCAATCAAATAAAGGCCAAGACATCATATGGCACAGCTGTTTGACGTTACGGGAATGAAGATTTATACTGTTGGGTGAAGTCATTTAACGACGCTCTTTTGACAATAGCCTTTGGTTTTGAAAGAGATGGTTATGCGATTGTGACTGGTGAGCATCTAGAGAGCTTTGTGTGAGAGCTATGATCAGGATATTACCTCAGGTATTTCCTGGGAATTAAGTCATAAAATATTTTAGAATGCTCAATCCTCATGCCAAGCTCGTTTTCGGAACTACCATAAATGTGAACAGGAATGTGAAATTTACTCTTGTGTTGAGGTTTTATTGTGTAAAATATTATGAATGTGTGATTATGAATTATTAATAATAGACCTAAGTGATGTGGCAGGAATATGATCATTAGTTACAGGAACATAAGTTTGATTCTCATTAATCTTCTCGATAAATGGTATTTGAATCAAATGATGTACACAGTGGAATCAAAGAATGCCGCAGAGTGAAAAGCACGCTTTAAAAGAAAAGTTACACAGAGCCGGCGAATTGATGGATTGAGTGAGAAGCTGGACCTTCTTACGGTAGCGTTGGTTAAGATGCATCTATTCTGGGATTTGACGCTATGTTGATTGGTAGTAAGTGTCGTTTCGGAAAGACTGGCTAATTCAATATTCAGGGTAACATGCCAGAAGAAACGAGTTTTCAAAACACGCTACAGCTTTCGTTATTTATTCAAACACTTACGAGATATATGGGGCCGATTTCTTTGAATTTCCTTTTTCTTATCCTTGGTCATTTTACTTTTAGTTTTTAAGCGAAATAGACCTTCTACGCATTTAATTTTGTCTTCGTGATCTTATTTCTCTCGATCGCAATGAAAGTCCCTCTTATCATTTAGAAGAGATCAACATCCACCATTAAAGAGCATCCTTTTTAAAGACACCAGTCAGAAGGACTTCAATGAAGCCGCTTCTACTGTACTTATTTTGTGTACTTTCTTAAACTGGAGCCCAGAAACCCCCTCTCTAAAAGTTCAACGGTAAAGTTCGTCCTAGTACAGGCCAGGAAGGCCCAGAAAGGGGAATAGAGGTGTGGATTTACTCTTTCTTTATCCTCGGCGCTAGATGAGGTAGGTGTTAACTCCACGCCCCGGTCGCTTTACCGCGGAGAAGAGACCCGGTACCCGTTGTATAGGTGGCTGGGTGGGTCTCAGGGCCGGTCCGGACGGGTTCGGAAAATCTCGATTCCACCGGTTTTCGAACCCGGACCGTCCAGCCCGTAGCGAGTGGCTATATCAACTATACCTTGTAAGTTTATAAAGTCAAGGTATGGGTAAATTTACCACTGTAATTAATTCAGGGCCACACCCTATTTGGAAGTGTAGGTACAGCTCCATACATTCTTAACATAGGCACTAGGTGGATATGAGCGGTCTGCTTCACGTCGCAATGATCTCGAGGGAAAGCCTTTTGTAATCTATGAATAGGAGTGTGGGTGGGTTCCAGAGCCAGTCTGGATGGTTTGGAGAAGAGAAATCACTTACCTGCGCCGTGAATCAAGACCAATATTCCACAGTCTTCCAGGATCTCATTTTGTGTAAGTTGGCAAAAGCATAAAGTGAATCCCCCATAACTCATCAACTTAATAGTTAATGTCCCAGGTACTCTATTCGAAATTCGAAATTCGTCCTTCTGACGCGCTCCGATAATGTGCAATATTTATTTCATTTTTTCGCTAAATGAAGCAACTTTCAGACACACGCACATTCGCGAGGTTTATAGGCCGTACTTGCAAGAAGGTCGAACCTTATAGGAGTGCGTAGTTTTATCGGAACACTTCCAGTATTGTTCTGCTGGTTTTCTAGGCACGTCAGCAAAATTGCGAAAATCGACTATCAGCTTCGTCATGTCTGCCTGCTCCCACTTGACGGATTTTCATGAAATTTTGTATCGCAAAATATTTCGAAAATCTGTCAAGACATTTCAAGGTCAACTTAAATCTCACAAGAATAACGGGTACTTTACATGAAGAATAATGCACATTTGTGGTAGTATATTTCGGAATTATTCTTAGAATGAGAAATGTTTCAGACAAAAGTTGTAGAGAAAATCAAAACACGTTTTATATTTGGGAAACTTTTTTCTGAAAATCGTGCCGTTTATGAGATACTGTGGAAATATATGGTAGAGCCCCACTGGTCACGGATGAGAATATGATACGGCGCACGTGCTTTGCTCGCTGGATAACTAAAGTTACAGGCGCGTACTCAGAAGACGTAATACTTACTGCTTTTCCATGAAAATTGGTTACGCGAACGCGGCTAAAAATTAAGTTATGCGTACATTGCCTCTCGTATTAATAATGTAAGTTTACAAAACGACGACATGGATAAAATGTGTTAATATTAACCGTTTCAAGCCCAGTGTTAGCTATATGTACCACTTGCTGTATATTAGAAACCTGCAATTTACCACATTGCATATTTCTGCTTCACGTTACTCTCACAAGAATTGCCTATCCTTTTCCTGCACATTATTAACTGACTGGACGAGGACTGTATTCTCTGCGAGGTCGGTACTATACTCTTATCACAACATTGACATAACATCAAGTCTCTGCTGCCTTCCTGGCACAATATTCAGTCCAGGTTAACTTCTTTCCTGTGTTGTGTACTGAAACAGCCCACTGCCCATCACTTTATATTCTTCGTTCCCGAATGGTACGAAGTTGCAAAGGGCGACGGTTTGTACTATGGTCTTCTAGCCTTTGACACCGTCTAATCTGGCCGCTGCTGATAGCGGTGCCCTTGCGGACTATGGCGTAGGTCTGAGAGCGCGTGGTTGCTGGGATCAGAGACTCGAATCTTTCTTTGGGCATGGATGTTCGTCTCTTGTGTTCGTTGTTTGTTGTGTAGGTAGCGGCCCTTGCGACGAGCTGATCACTTGTTTAGAGAGTTCTGTCGGGCGTGTCTGTCTAATTGTGCGTGGTCTAGAATGCTTAATAATCAGGCAGCCCAGGCCCGATTTGGGCTGGTGCACCAAAAAAAAAAAAAAATGAAAAGATTTGGCAGGTGGTCATCAAAGTTTGAAGGAACTTCCTGCCTCTCAACGAAGGTCGCGGTAGAATTACCTGCTTCTTATGTGGAGGGTTCTATTTTCAAACTTTCTCCGGAGACTGGCTATTCGAACTGGACTTTCTGGCGGTTTATCCCCCCCAAAAAATCCGGGACGTAAAATTATAGCTCAGATTATATGGCGTATCTCCACCCTAAGTTTCGAAGCCGGTGTCTGCCGACTCAGGAGGGCTAACCACTTGACCACGGCCTTCGGTAAATTTGTTAATTACAACTCCGTAACAATGCAAACAATTTAGTTTGTGGCGAAGAAAATGGGGTAAGCACTCGACTCTGTAGGGAAGTGGAAGATGCCTGCAGGTTCTGTGGCATCTAATGTTCATGAAGAAGCAAATGAATGGGATATAGGGTAATAGGGTAACCCTGCCTGTAATTAATGACATAGAAACAAGAGAGCAACGGTCTCTGTAAGAAATACAGATTGGACCAAGTATCATTTAAACGAAAGCTAGTCGTAATAAATATTGATGCCAGTGCAGTATTATGAGCGTCAGTATATAAAAAGCGATTGCGACACTTTGGTATTGATCTTGGAAGATTTTATTGAAACATTTTTGTAAATTCGTTAAGTTAACGAAGAAATTTTAAATATATTTTACTGTACAATTTACTAAAGGGTGAACGGACTTGTGGCCGCCCTGTGAAAGGCGGGCATCTTGCGTGTTTTAATGTATCACAAGATTTCTCACTGGTGCCATATTGCTTTGCAGAAACGTCCATATACTATCGTAAAAGTTATTTTAAATGTAAAATCCCCCCCCCGAAACCATTCTGTTATTCAAACTAAAGTCGTGCATGCAGATTTTTGTTGTTGTTTCTCTGTGCGTGCTAGGTACTTCAGCCATCTTCTTCTCCTTGATTAATTACACTAATTATACCTACTAAAGAATTCAGACTACTGATTTCCTCACACTGCACTCTTCTCGGGACTTATCATCCTTCTCATTTTTTGGATTCAAATACTAATCCCAGCACCCTTTTTAATAATACCTCAAATCTCTTCATTTTCTGTATGATGTAACTTTGATACAGTATTATTACTGAGTCATTTTACAGTAAAAATAATTAAATAACTAGGTGAGTGATACTAGATAGGGTTTAGGGAAATACGTATATTGAAAAATTTCACTTAGCCCATCTGCTTTTTTCATCGTATTAATGGCGGTCTTTGGTTTCGTGTTGATGAAACTTCGGGTTCTGCTGCCATAGCATAAGCAGACCTACCCTCTCTTCCTCAAGTTTTATGGAGAGCCTATGAAAAAGAAGTATTAGCTCATCCTGCGTCCAATATGCATTAAAGTCCCCGCGTTTTATCGCTGGGGTTGTATGTTATAACTTTGCGTTTTATAAAGAAGCAAATGCAAGGCTACAACAGATGCAGTAAGTTTCCTATCTATACAGCAGGCCTATAGCACATAAATGACGTCATCATAGATATTCCCTCACGATGGTAAAGTGGTGTACGATATAAGAGCTTACACTGAGGAGGGCTGTGTTTTTGATTACCGCTATACATCATTTTTTTAATAAATCGTTTTATTGCAGTGAACTTATATGGAGAATTTGATTGTCATTGGAATGAATCACTACAGTATTTGAATTCGATCTCATTACTTCCTTTTCAATAGCACAGACTGAGTCACATACAGATATATGCTGAAGTAGATTATATATTTCTAGAACATAGAAAAGATTTACTTAGAATATAGAAGACTCTAATCCAACCACTACTAAGCTATGCCTGCCCAGCACGGACAGCGACTGTGTCATCAGAAGAACGGCTAGCGGTATCTGCAAGAGTAATACTAAGAAGAATCTTCGGATCAGTCTATGAAAATTGTCTAGGATGAAGACTAAGACATGATGAAGATCTCTATGGACCTTATATAGTGAAATATATGAAGTCCAAAAAATTACAATATGGCGGTCATGTGGTCCGAATGGATAATTCTAGAATACTGGGAAATTACTTGATGAAAGATTCTATGGCAGAAACCTCTGGGAAGACCACGTCTGAGAGGGGGAGACAACATTAAGAGGGGGTTCTCGTTGCTGCTGAATACAAGACGATGGAGGAGACTAACAGGGAATAGGGATATCTGGAGACGAACTGTTGGAGAGGCCAGGGTCCCTTGCGGTCTGCCGCGCCCATGAAGAAGACGAACATATATATTTATACGGCCGTACTGCAGTTATGGCTGTTAAGCGCAGTTTTTTTTTTTTTTTTTTTTTTTTTTTTTTTTTTTTTCTTTTTTTTTGTTTTTTTTTTTTTTTCCTTCCTTTCTCTTTCTCTTTTTTTTACCATGAAATTCTCCTCGTCAACTTTTTTTTTTTTTTTTTTTTTGT
>Ga0123355_10012751_pt1 | contig 13034 bp, 10 predicted proteins | sample TergutEmb28metaG_3_FD_89872 | JGI IMG/M metagenome (GOLD analysis project Ga0123355, IMG submission 89872) | Embiratermes neotenicus P1 segment gut microbial communities from Petit-Saut dam, French Guiana - Emb289 P1 | ecosystem: Host-associated > Arthropoda: Insects > Digestive system > Gut ... | reverse complement strand
ATTTGGTGAAAGCCGCTTGCGGTACTACTCCGTTCCTCATAAGATTCCGTATGCCTTGCCGAAAAATGCTTGGTGCGTTGCATATTTTCGGCAAGGCTACTGCATCTAATTGCGGTACGGAGTTTTGGTGAAAGCCGCTTACGGTACGGAGTTTTAGCGTGCGGCGGCATCCATTGCCTTAAATGAGTCTTTCAAAGCAGTATAAAGCCCTGTATATACGGGATAATGCTTATCATACCTGGCAGCAGCGGCTGCATCCGGCGTGAAAACATCCGTAGCCTGGATAAGGCTTGCACAGGCCTCTTCCACAGTGGCATAAGCACCTGCGCCAACCATCGCCAAAATGGCTGCGCCAAAAGCAGGGCCTTCGGTTGCATTGATTTTTTCTACCTTTAGGCCAAGGACATCGGCCACAATCTGGCACCAGACCGGGCTATTCGCGCCGCCGCCTATAATACGGGCGGTTGTAACGGTGTGGCCAAGTTCTTTTACACGGGTCAGTATATCACGCAGGCTAAAGGCTACGCCTTCCATTACGGCCTGGGTCATGTCGCTTCGGGTTGTGGTCATATTCATGCCGATAAATGTGCCACGGGCAAGAGGATTGTTATGGGGAGTGCGCTCTCCGGAGAGGTAGGGTAGGTAGTAGACAGAGTTTTTGCCCAGGTTTGCGGCCATTTCGCTTTGTTCTTTATCGTAGTCTCGAGTCCCAAGGATATCCTCAAACCACCATTTGCCGGAACCGGCCGCAGCCAGCGTAACGCCCATAAGATGATACTTTCCGGTAGCATGGCAAAATGAATGTATAGCAGAAGGCCCTTTATCCACGGCAAAATCATCGGCTGCAACAAACAGCACGCCGGAGGTGCCAAGGGAAACAGAACATGTCCCGCTTTTTACCGTACCGGTACCGATTGCGCCAACAGCCTGGTCGCCGCCGCCAATTACAACTTTCGCGGAGGTCGGAAGGCCGGTTTCGTGAGAGGCCTCTTGGGTAACGGTGCCTACAGATTCATAGGAATGATACAATGCCGGCACTTGGTTACGGGTTAGTCCCATTATCTCCAATAAGCTGTCAGACCAGTCTTTTTTCGCCACATCCAGAAGAAGCATACCCGATGCATCCGAATAATCGGTGGCAAATACGCCTGTCAGCTTGTATGCGATATAGTCCTTTGGCAGCATTACTTTACTGATTTTAGCAAATAACTCGGGTTCATTATCGCGCATCCATAGGATTTTTGGGGCGGTAAAGCCGGTTAGTGCTATGTTTGCTGCATTATCCAGCAGTTTTTCCCTGCCGATTTCATTATTTAGATAGTCGCACTGTGCCTGGGTGCGTTGGTCGTTCCAAAGGATTGCGCGGCGTAGTACATTATCGTCTTTATCCAAGGCAACAAGGCCGTGCATCTGGCCGCTAAAGCTTACTGCCGCAACTTCACCTAGGTTTTGGGTATGTTCTACAATTTCCTTTAGGCCTTTTGCTGTCTCGGCCCACCAGTCTTCGGGGGCTTGCTCGCTTCGGCCGTCGTTATACATATATAGGGGGTATTCTCTTGAAAGGGTCTTTAGCACCTTGCCGCTTTTGTCCATTGCCAGCAATTTTACTGCCGATGTACCTATGTCAATTCCTATTGTTATCATGTTGTGCCTCCCTAGTTATTTTACTTAGTTATTTTACAATGTATAGCAGTATAAAGGTGGATGACAAAAAATGCAATTCGTTGGCCTTTCATATCCATGAATCAAGCTCATTTGTAAGCCATTTGTAAATCAACTCAAAATAGGATATCGTTATACAAATATCGTTTATAGCTAAACAGAAAGAGTGATTACATGAAATACCGCGAGTTAGGGAAAACCGGCAAGCAAGTAAGCATTATTGGCCTAGGCTGCGAATTTTTAGACCGTAAGCCTTACGAGACTGTAAAGCAAACCATAGACATAGCCCTAGAAAGCCAGGTAAACATCTTCGACATATTCATGCCCGGCACAGAGGTACGCGAGTTTGTTGGCAAGGCAATAGGCAACAGACGCAAAGATGTAATGATTCAAGGCCATATAGGCGCGACAGACATAAACCGCCAATACGACATAAGCCGCGACCTACCCACGGTGAAGCGATATTTTGAAGAGCTGCTAAGAATCTTCGGATATATAGACTTCGGCATGATGTTCTTTATAGACTCAGAAAAAGACTACAAAGACATATTCGAAACCCCATTTGCAACATATGTAGAGCAATTAAAGAAAAACGGCGATATACACCATATCGGTTTTAGTTCTCATAACCCGGAAACGGCAATGAAAGCAATCCAAACCGGCCTGCCAGAGATGATGATGTTTAGCATAAACCCCGCATTTGATATGTTGCCCCATGAGACATATGTATTCGACCACTATGAAAAAGGCTTTGGTGCGGAACTTTTTCGCGGGCTAGACCCAAAGCGCGCAGAGTTATATAGACTATGTACCCAAAAGCAAATCGGCATAACCGTTATGAAGGCCTTTGGCGGCGGGAAGCTGCTTTCTGCTGAGCATTCGCCATACGCAACGCCTCTTACAATCCCCCAGTGCATACAGTACGCACTGGATAGGCCGGCAGTTGGAAGCGTGCTTCCGGGTTGTCAGTCTACTACTGAGATGCAATGCGTAATGGAATATTTCAATGCAACCGATGCAGAAAAAAATTACATGGATGTCCTTAGCGGTATCCGTAACGATTTTAAAGGCAACTGTGTATATTGCGGACATTGCCAGCCTTGCCCGGCCAATATTGACATAGCCGTCGTGATGAAATACCTGGACATAGCGCAACTGGATAAGGAAAACGTACCGCCGTCGATACGCTCTCATTACCAAAGCATGGACAAGGTAGGCAAAGACTGTATCGCCTGCGGGCATTGCGAAGGCCGCTGTCCTTTTGGTGTCCCAATTATTGAGAATATGAGTATAGCTACAGAGCTTCTATGGCGTGATTAGGGTGTGTTCGATAATTCGATTTCGGCAGATTTTCGCGCAGATTTTTCGCCAATCAAGGAGGTGTTGACGCGGCTTGCCCGAAGGCAAGCAAGGAAATGCCGACGAAGAGTGGCGGAAATCTGCCGAAAAGATGCTGGAAGCGAATTATCGAACACACCCTAAAAACCTAATCCTCATCACGTACCCGCTGCCGCTGCCAAATATACGCCCTGTTTGGCCCGGCAATAAGCACAGTATTTGTGTCATTTAAGAAAATCATATCCTCAACATCATGTGTAGCAATATGATGCCAAAGTATCTCTCCGCGGGAGTTTGCCGCATGAAAATACCTGCCTGCGCCTACAATTACGGCACCATGCCCCATGCTTAGGTGCGTTGCCCTGCGCCCAAAGTTAAAGCTGCCTGTAAGCCCAGATAAATCGAATATATTTACCGTTCCAACAGGGTCTGCATAACGGGCGTCTGGGCTTGATGCCGCCCCGGAAGCGATTGCAAAACGGTTACTTCCATAAAACGCAAGCTGGTCTATTCGGTTATTAATCTCCATTGTCCAGACTTCATTTAAGATATTGTCGGTTACTTGCAGCACCGTAACACGGCTGTCGGTAATAATCAGCACATGGTTATTCGCCATAAAGCGCATACCAATAAGGGTCTCGCCAGGAAACTCTACTTGGGCAAACAAGCCGTCTGTACCCCAAACATCTGCCGGGCTAACAAACCAAAACTGTATTGCCGTTGTAAGATGCACGGTTAAATCCAGGTATGCGATGGCAATATATCTGCCGTCTATAGAGACATCCGTGGCAACAGGCACTTCCATTGGCCTATCTGCCTGGAAAACTTGCTTACGAAAAAGATTATCAAACCGGCGCAGATGGTTATAAACCAAAATTTCAAAGCCTCCATCCAGCTGCATAATAACCGAAAGATACGCCGACGAATTAATAAAAAAACCAAGCACAGGATGGTCAAAGGTTTCGAAGTACAATATTCCGCTGGAGTCATGTACATAGATGGCACGCCCACGGTCAGCTTCACCAACGGCAACAATATCGCCCCTTGTTGCAATATGGGGGCGGGTAAGATTAAAATTTTCATGCCAGCGGTTTTCGCCCCGGTCGTTTACATAACGTATGCCTGTACGGGTGACAAAGTAAAACAGCCGGGTTCCGTTACTAAAAAACGACGGATTGGAATCCGCAGCATAAGAAACCCCGTGTCCAGTGTTAACCAGGCGCATATCATCCGCGCCAAAGCTGGTGAGGTCGAAGAAAAATTGCACAACAATGGCAAGGCCAAAAATAAACAGGCCAATTACAAATATCCCTTTTTTAGACATTATCATCACCATAGAGAACAGGAGGCTTCCGCTTATGATGGCTTACACTGTGCAAGCGGTTAATGATTGCATCGTCTTGTGCAGACACTTGGCCTGTCATTAGAAAATTATCAAGGCTTGCATATGTTACACCCATTTCAGCTTCGTCTGTCTGTCCTTCAACCAGCCCGGCAGACGGGGCTTTTTCTATTATGCTTATAGGGGCATCAAGATAGCGCAAAAACTCTAATACCTCTGTACAGGTAAGGTCCGCGATTGGGTTAAAATCACATGCGGCGTCGCCCCACTTTGTAAAATAGCCGGTATATCGCTCGCTGCGATTAGAGGTGCCTGCTACAAGGCGGTTTTCGCTATTGGCAATGGCATATATCGCAATCATGCGCAGGCGGGGTGCTATATTGGAAATGGCGAAATCGCTAAGCTCTCCGGATGCGCCAATGGCTTGGGTAAGCTGGTCACGTGTAGAGGAGAGGCTGATTGTATGATGGGCGATGTTATATTGGTTTGAAAAAAGGATAGCGTCATCGATGTCTGATTTATAGTTGCGGCTAATATGGCATGGCAAAGACACCCCAAGGGTATTGTCACATGCCATCTTGCATAATATCCCAACCAAGGCCGCGTCCTTACCGCCGCTATTGGCAAAGATTATGCCGCTGGATTTTGCGGTTGATACAAGGTCTTTAATGAATGCTACACGGGTTTTTACTTCGTTCTCGTAGTTTCGCATGTTTCCTCCGTTTATCTGGTGAGTGCAATCGCTTTTGTCAAAATCATCCAAACTCCGTACCGCAGTTAGATGCAGTAGCGTTGCCGAAAATATGCAACGCTTCAAGCATTTTTTTGCAATGCGTACGGAATCTTACGAGGAACGGAGTAGTACCAAAAGCGGCTTTATCAGAATCATCCACACCAACAAGGCTATAACGCCCTCTCACTGCAAAAGCGGCTGGTACCAAATCATCCACTTGAATGCTACGCGCACTCTACTCCGCCGCCTTAAAATTATAAACCGGCTTGACGGTCTTCACAATCTCTACTGTATCCCCAACATTGGCGATAATCTCATCCATTGGCTTATACGCAAAGGGTGCCTCATCAAGGGTGCTGTCGTTTATCGTAGACGAATACACACCTGTCATAGCTGTTTTAAATTGGTTAAGGGTAAAACTTTGCTTGGCAACAGTACGACTCATTATACGTCCGGCTCCATGGGGTGCTGAGAAATTCCAAGCTTCGTTGCCTTTGCCGATGCAAATAAGGCTGCCGTCGCGCATGTTCATTGGGATTAACATGCGCTCGCCCTTCTTGGCCGATATCGCGCCTTTTCGTAGTATCATTGACTCAAGGTCTACATAGTTATGTGTGGTGGTAAACTGGTCTGTAATTTTTAACTTAAGCCGCTTTTTAAGCTCTTTTATCATTGCAAGGCGGTTAAGCACAGCGTATTCCTGGACAATGGCCATGTCGTGGAGATAATCATCAAAAAGCGAACCCTCAAGATGGGCAAGCACCCTATCCACCTTCTTTGAAGACTTGCTTTCCTTTGCCTTTGTGGTTGCAATTTTAGCCGCCGCGTTTTGATAGTGCTCCGCAACCTGCTTGCCCAAATTGCGGCTGCCGGAGTGGACAACAAGATGCAAAACACCTTCGTCGTCCTTTCCAAGTTCAATAAAATGATTGCCGCCGCCAAGTGTACCAACAGAGTGATATGCACGGCGCAAATCAACATGCTTTGCACAGCGTAAAGCACTCAAATTAATTTCATCGGCCATGTGATGAGGGTCACTTCGGATGCTAAACCCGGCAGGGATATACTGGTGTATCGCCTTGTCAAGCTGGGAAAGTTCTATATGCTTATCCTTAAGCACTGCTGTTTCCATACCGCAGCCTATATCAACCCCAACCAGGTTTGGGACGATTTTATCACGTATTGTCATGGTTGTGCCAATGGGGCAGCCCATCCCCGCATGAACATCCGGCATGATGCGGATTTTGCTGCCAGCGGTAAACTCTTGATCCAAGAGATGAGTAATTTGCGCCTCGGCACTTGGCTCGATTTTATTGGTATAAACAAGTGCTGTATTAAACTTGCCTTTAAGTTCTGTCATGTTTTCCTCCAAGTGCGTGGGTAATAATTCGAAATCAGCCGGGACTGTTTCTCATTGATTCCGCATCCGTAACGGTCAACGCCTCAATAATCCGCTGGTACAGTCCGCTTGCGTTAGCGCGCCAGTTAGATTGTATAAGCTTAGCCTGCTCTCTTGTATCAACCGAAACAAATAGCTCAAGCAGAGCCCGTTTGTCTTCATAAACGCCGCATTTTACGAGAAACTCGTCATTCTCTACATTGGGGAAGTATGTTGCGGTGTTCTCGTAGTCTTTTTTTATCTTGCCTCGGTTTTCTGTAGTGTAGCTGTCAATTGCTTGCCGCTTCGACCATGGTATATGCTTTTCGAAGTATTCTAGGGTTATTTGGCCTTCTCCGGTTACGGCGTAGCGGGTGGTGTTTTTATCAAGGGCATTTTCCTCTGTTGCGTCCAGATGTCCACCGTCCACAAGCACAGCCAATGTCTGTTGAAGGGTGTAATAATCCATAAAATCCGCTTCCCGTACAAAGTCCGTTACCTGCGCACGGGACATTGGAAACTCCATACTATTGATTAAATATAGCAGTAGCAGCTTGTTTTCGGCATTTTTATACTCAATTGCATCAGACATTTGTACCTCCGGTTTTATATCTCTGGTTCACTGACTATAATTATAACTCAAGGATTTTTAAAATAAAAGCTGTCTTCCCGTCGATATACCCATCAATGTCGGTTACATATTTCTTTGCTAAAGCCATCTTCAAAGAACCATACTCCGCCATAGCCACTGGACTTGCGCGCAAATAATCCCGAAGTTTAATATGTCGCACTAACTCGGGGCTATCTGATGGGCAAACATATAGATGATACTCCATAAACTCGTCCGGTGTTTCCCGCTTAAAGGCTTCGCGCCCTTCGATACCAAAGTTGCCCATATGCCGATACCCAAGCACCGCAAGCTGGTTTTTTATTGCAGGGAAGCTATCCATAGACGCAATTTCAACATCAAAGTCGATTATAGGCTTTGCCGAAAGCCCCGGCACGCTTGTACTTCCAACATGATGGATATCAATAATCAAATGACCTATATGTGGCAGTAGATAAGACTTGATTTTTTCAAATTGAACAGGCCAATCTGGGTTATAAGCAGCAACTGTGATTGGTTTTAGCTTTTTTCCCCGCTTATAAATTGTGGTGTATGTCAGCACACCATCAACCCGCTTAGATTCCATCAGATGTATGGAATGCGCTTTTTCTCCAAAAGATGTGACTTGCCACGGGTTTGCATGTGTTTTAACCCTACGGCCAAGGGTTATATGTGGGACGAAATTACGCTTTTCTAGGTCGAAGCCTGCAGCTATTAAGTCAGTAGCTAAGCTGTTTTGCAGTTTTATTAATGCCGGACATTCATCAACACCAGCCCACCATACATCGCCTCCTTCACGTTTGAAGCGACCCACACAGTTTACATCAATATCAAAGGGTTCGAATTGTATTTTATCCATGACAGCCTTTGCGGCGTTTATTTGCGCCTGTGTACATTCGCCTAAGAACGCTAGTGTGATGTGTAAATTGTCTGCCAAAGTGAAATTACCGCCCTTTGATTTGGCTCGAAGCTGGTCTTGCAGTTTGACTAGTCTATCTCTTGTTTCCTTCTCAAGATTTATTGCAATAAAAAGGCGCATAAACTCTACTCCCATCATGAAAATTGTGTTTGCCGGTTCCATAGGTGACTTCGCCATTGTAAGTGTTTTGAGCATTTATATAAACCCCACATAAAACAGCAGCAATTCTTTTCATCATAGCTATTTTTGTGCTATAAATAACAAAAACTGTAAAGGAGACTGAATGTCAATGAAGCTAGGCAAAGGGAGACAAAACTATTTTCTAACCAGCGTATTGCGGCAGCCCTTGCGTAGCTTGGTACTATTCATGCTTATAGGCGTAGCGGCTTTTGGCTTTGTTATGCGTACAACAGAATTTCTTTTTATAAGAAATAGATTAAATGAAGTTGCAGGCTTTTACAGGTCTATCGGCTTTTTACGAGTAGACGGAGAAATGTATGCCAATGTGCTGGAAGGTGCCGAGCTTATAACAAATAGCCCATTTGTAGGATTTGAAGATAGACGGCGCGGCGTGGAAGCTATGCTCGTTGGAATGTATAACGCGGACTTTTCCGGCAACAACAACGACATGTTCCCCCGTCCGGGGACTGAAAACAGATGGCATTATTCATATTTTTACGGCACAGTAAAAAACATTACCCGCAGCGATTTCCTTGCAAACCACCACGGTTTCGATTTGCCTCGCGCCAACATACCAAATATCAGCCTGGAAATACTTGTGGACGATGTGATGGTTGGCTTCCCCGAACATGTAGTAATTGGGCAGACCGTGGTTGTAGAGCATATCATTGTTGATGGTATAGACCCGCTTTTGGATATGGAAGTAGGGCAACGTTACTTTGTCCGTGCCGGTTTTTATTTTTCTTTATCACTGGATGGAAGGGAACTCTACGATAGGTATGACCTTCCATATTTCCGTTTAAGCGAGGCCGCAATTGTAGGTTTTCCAAATATTTTGGATATGCGCCCACTAAGCGAACAAGGGATTTGGTATGTACACGTGCCCTATGGTGATATTTGCTTCGAGCTACCGGGCCTAGAGGACCTTGCAGATGAAATAGAGCAGATGCGGTATAACCACAGCGCGGTATGGCTACGGACAACCGCCGACATGTCGGCAATCCCGATTATGCAAGAACAGTTTAATATGGTGGCGTTGCAAGAAGGCCGCCTACTTAATCACATAGATTACATAGAATCGCGCCCGGTTGCAGTTGTTGACCACTGGTTCGCCCGGCTAAGAGGGCTTTCGATTGGCGATACAATCACTGTTAATATCCCTGCAACCCAGCAGATTGTAGGGACACATCACGTAGCTGTTATATCTCTTATTGGCGAGGCTGCAAGGCTCATTTTCCATGACGCGACAATGGACTTTATGGTGCAAGGAGACCCTCACGAGTTTCTCATTGAAGGGTTGGAACTGGAGATTGTCGGCACGATTTCAACAATGCCAGGCCGCCCATGGCTTACGCCATCTTTGCCCCATGTGAACTATATCTTTATACCCGATTCTTTATTGGTGCCGGGCTTTATGCCTCTTGACGAGCTTCATATGTACCCCGCATATGTATGGGATATATGGTACAGCTTTATGCTTGCCGACACCAGAAGCGAGCAGGCGTTTATGCTGGAGTACCGTGATAGGTTGACACAGATGGGGTTTGACTTGATATTGCTGGATTCCGGGGCAGAAAATTTTTGGAAATCCGCGGATCCTATTTTACAATCCATAACCCTAAACGCCATCATGTTTTGGATTGTACTACTGTTGGTATTTGGTCTTGTTGCATTTTTATATTTGAACCAAAGAAAAAAAGAGTTTGCCATCGTGCGGGCGTTAGGGGCTCCCGCAGCCCAGGCAGTAAAAGATTTGTGTGTGCCCGTGATACTTTTTGGGCTGCTTGCAATTGTAGCCGGAGGCGTACTTGGATGGTTTATAGCACTAAGGGAAGCTGCAAACGTCATGAACATGGTAGCCGATATTATTGAAGGATATGAAGCAGCTATACAAGCACCTTTGCTGTGGCTTGTTATGCAAATAGTTGTGATAGCAATAATAATGCTGGCTATGATTTACGAAGGTGTCCGCCGGATGTCAAAACTTCCGGTGTTTGTACTGCTGCAAGGCAAAAGCGTGAAAATGCAGAAAAAGCCAAATATGGTCATAAGCGATAAAGCCACTAATACCTCCAATGCAACAAACGAAACGAACGAAAAAAATGAAAAAAACGATACAAACAAAACAAGTGTAAAATCAAGTTTACCTGTGATGTCGAAACAACAAGTCAATGTATCAGTAAAAGGTAAAACAAGTAATTTAAACATATGTATAGTCACGATACAGCTTATATATCGTCATATCGTCCGGTCACCGTTAAAAAGCGCGTTGACTGCCGTTGTTGCATTGTTTTTTATTTCAGCAATAGGGCTGATTTATAATGCAATACAAAATTATCAGCAGGAGATAGACCGGCTATACGACACCACAATTGTGACGGGGGAAATAAGGCAAACAGACCCCCTTAATCCAATGGCACTTCGTAGTCCCATGGGCAACTTACTTTTACGACATACAGTAGAGCAACTCTTATCAAGGGATATAATCCAAGGATTTTATGCCGAGGCAGGATATCCGTGGTTTATGCTGCTTTTAGCAGGAGAGGATGGAAACGTCCAGCCTAGGGTACATGGCGATATGTGGGACGATTACAGCCGAAGGCTTGCAGCGGACTTTGGCGGCGGCGTTGCTTACTCCTTGCTTCCATTTATGAACCCTCTTTTTGCGGTGAACGATTTAGACGCGCTGCTTGCGGAGTTTGACGGGCAAAGGGTAGTGGACAACATACCCGGCGTAGCTACAATAGAAGGATTTGGGCAAATTGAGGAACTGGAGCCCTTAGAAATTCATTTTGCACCTGGATATAGCGAAGCAGACTTTATGTATTATGACATTACTTTTGAATCCCCAATCCCTGTAATTATATCTGAACACAGCAAAAATACGCTGGGATTATTGGCCGGGGATATTGCCTTTATAGGAAACCCCTTTGATGATGAAGCAAATGCACGCGCCGTTAAAATTATTGGATACCACACAGGCGGCATACAGCACCCCGGCGGGGCAAACGCCGTGCTTATGCCCCTTTCCGCATTGGAACTTATGTTTGGGAATGAATTAGGTTTCATTACATTCCGCTTTGAGGTTGACACTGCGCATAACCGAGAAATTGCAGCTGTGCGGGATGAAGTCTTGCGTGTAGTGCGTAGCCCCAGGCAAAATGATCATATAGAAATGACTGTTTTCCTGTGGGATGAAGAGTTGCGTGTAGTAGTGGGACAGATGGAGCAAGGGCTTTCGCTACTGTGGCTTTTATACCCTGTAACCATAGCTGTTTCGGTTGTAATTGGGGCTGTTTTTGGCTTGCTAATAATGCTGCAAAATGCGAAAGTTGCCGCAATTATGCGGGTGCTTGGATATGCAAAAAGCCGTGTTTGGGTGATTTTGTGTGTGGAACATTGTTTGGTTGCGGCTTTTGGGGTAATAGTCGGATTTATTGTTCTTCTTATGGGAATAGGCTTTGTTGCTCAGTTGCCACTTCTTGCCTTGCTTTATATGCTTGGCGCAACAACCGGTTCCGTAGTAGGGGTGGTTATAATCACACATCGTGCACCACTGGATTTGCTCCAGGTGCGAGAATAAGAAGCTGTCGGCATCGTTACTGCGTAAGCCTAAATACAGCTTTAAAATGTACAAGAAAAATATACGAGGTGAAACAGGATGTTAAACATAGAAAACGTAACTTACCGCTATATAAACAGCGAAAGTGACGCACTAAAAAATGTATCGGCAAACTTTGAAGAGGGGAAAATATACTCTATAGTTGGGCCTTCGGGTAGCGGAAAAACCACATTGCTGTCAATCATGGCAGGCATGGATGTTCCAACAACAGGGACAGTTTCCCTTGCCGGCGATGATTTGTCCAATATGGATTTAGACCAATATCGCCGAGAAAGTATTGCAATGATATTTCAAGCATTCCAATTGCTTCCGCTGCTTACTGCTATCGAAAATGTATGTATCCCCATGCAAATGAGTGGCATATGCCGTAGAGATGCCCAGTTAAAGGCAAAAAGACTACTTGAGGCAGTAGGGATAAATGACGCTAAGCATAGACGTTTTCCTGCCAACCTTTCCGGCGGCGAACAACAACGTGTGGCGATAGCGCGTGCCCTTGCCTCGGGTGCGAGGGTAATACTTGCGGACGAGCCAACAGGTAACTTGGATGCCGACAATGGCGATAAAATTATCTCCATCCTTAAAAAGCTGGCTCATGAAGATGGCTACTGCGTTATTGTAGTCACTCACAATCTTGAAATTGCAGAGGAATCGGATATTGTATATCGGATGTCTGATGGGGTATTGCATTCATAGAATAAGCTGTTTCGCTGAGAAACATCGGATTTAACCAATGCCCGCACTGGGTGTTAGTTCCTTCACCATAATATAGTCTTCATGCCCGACATGATCTAATTTTTCCCCGGTTATTACATATCCAAGTCGCTGATAAAACCGTGCCGCCGGATTATCTTTTTGCACTGATAGAGATGTGCGCTTATATCCGCGCTTGTAAAGCAGTTCAAATAATTTTATCATCAGCCTAGACCCGACATTTTGCCCGCGATACTCTGGCAAAACAGAAATCGCAAGCTCTGGGGTATTATCATCAAGATGCCCATATGCTGGAATAATCCGTGTCCATGCAATGCCAATTATTTTGCCTTCCTGATTGGCGACAACGCCGCAATCCCCTGGCTTGCTGCCAAAGCCGTCAACATATATATAAATCTCCGGGTCGAAGATTACATTTCGTTGCGGTGGCTCTTCGCCTGGGGGGATGTATATTGCGGTGTAAATAAAATTCTCTAGTTGTGGGTACTCGGTTTCTGTGATTTCTTTGATTATAATATTCATGGTTTATGTCCTTTCTTTAT
>Ga0123355_10012750_pt1 | contig 13034 bp, 6 predicted proteins | sample TergutEmb28metaG_3_FD_89872 | JGI IMG/M metagenome (GOLD analysis project Ga0123355, IMG submission 89872) | Embiratermes neotenicus P1 segment gut microbial communities from Petit-Saut dam, French Guiana - Emb289 P1 | ecosystem: Host-associated > Arthropoda: Insects > Digestive system > Gut ... | reverse complement strand
TTCTGAGTAGTAGTGGGTCTGGAACGGGGTACACTCAGCCTCGTGAGGTCAAACTGAGGAGCTACTTGAATAAAAATGTAGCGGCTCCAGGTTCAGAAAACAGAGATTAACGGCCGTGGGGACTCGTTGCGCTAACCACCTCTATCCACAAAAGTTGGCACTAACTTGGCCTACCGGCGGCGGCCGCTCTGTCGGTATGGTTCGCTCGCGGACTAAAGCCACGGAGTTTAGTTTAGTTTATATAAAGGAGAAATAAATATAATACTAAGTGGCATCTAGTTGGTCTCTTAATCCACATTGAACTACGATGCACGGTCAACCACATATCAAAAGGAGGAAATAGTTTACAACAAAAGTAGGGATACGATACGCCAGCCAGAACGCCGCGATATCGAGTCGCCATTACGCATCGCTTCAACACGACGTTCCTCCACAAGTAAGTTCAGATGCTGTGCTGTCACGAACAGGCTTGACACACCGGGCCAGCAGTGTGTTCATACACGAAGCAATACAATTCCTCCTTCCACATGTTAGCATTGATGGTTTTTCCGAAAATAGTCAAGAATGACAAAATCGCATGCTTATGCCAGTAGGCCGACGGATCAAATGTAAAGAATTGGCAGGACCAAAAATCATACCATCGAAGGCACATTATCGTTATGCACACATTTCTGTGTGTGTAATCCAAAAAAGAAATTATGACGTTGCAACGTTTTGCCGAAACTGAACTCAGTTTGTTGCCCTCTTTCGGTCGGTGCGCTGTGCGACCGTCCAAATACCCGAAGCACAAAACAGGCTCCAGTAAGACTGGCGTTTGTAACCTTTAAAATTGGCCGACTCGATTCCCACCGCCGCCACTAACATGGCGACACAGAAAATAATGATATGTGACGAGTTACATAAAATGGAAGTACTGCTGAAAAATCATGAATTGAAATGACCTGAACACAGATGGCAGTATCTGACATAGCATAAAGAAACAGCTGTAATAACAGCATTTTGGAACAGGAATTATCAAAACGAGGGTCACAAGGCACGCAAGAACCTCCTGACAGGCGGAAATTAGGGCCTTATAAAATTAAAACAGGAAGACGTGTTGGGTATATGGGAAAAATGGCACAATTTTCAAGACTAGGTATAGCTGACAACCTTCAATCCGAAAAGTAACACTTCTTTAATTATAAACTTGGCGAAATCCAAAATCAGAAATTAATTCAGATAGTGGGTATTTTATCACAAAGATACAAGACGGTAGGTGTTTTTTTGGAATGGGGTACAGTTTAGTTTGAAATATGTTGCACAAAAGGCACATGATAGCATATGGTGCAAAAATGCATAGGTCTGGAGAAAGTCCCCTGGAGAAAGTTGGAGAAATTTCACACAAACCACTTAAACACCTGCAGTAAAAAGAAACAAAAAATTGCCTACATCAGATTTTGACAGAATCAGAGAAGCAATTCCACACTGATACCAACAATAATCGAATATGTAAAAGTTAAAGAAACAACAAAACCACACAACAAAATCCCACCCCACATAATCACGAAACAACATGACAAATTTTCATAACAAGAAAATAATAATAATATTTTAATCGAGCACATAGAAAATAAACGCTAGTAAAAACACGAAAAAGTGCTGATTGGCAAACAGGCAGAAATGTCAAGAAAGGAATGTTCAGAACAATTCATTGTACGTTTTGATATTCACATAAAGGAAGAGAAATCTTAAGGCGGTAGCGGTATGTTGAGTTGTTAAGAAAGTGGCAAGACGATGGAATGAACCAAACTTAGTCGACAAACTGGGAACTGCGGAACGGGATTATTTAAGTTGAAATGAATGCAAATATAAGCGACTCAGTTTCATCAATTTGAAACAATAAATATGTTACAATCATTTATGAATATTTAGTACTTTATATTGAATAGGGTAAAATAAAATCTATAAGAAGTGAAACAAAAAAATAAAAATCAAAAGCGAAACTGGGAAGTAACTGCCCACCATCACAGTAACTGCTCGCCATCACAGTAACTGCCCACCATCACAGTAACTGCCCGCCATCATAGTAACTGACCGCCATCACAATAAATGCACGCCATCACAGTAACTGCCCGCCTTCACAGTAGCTGCCCTCCATCACCGTAACTGCTCGCCATCACATTTACTGCCCACCATCACAGTAAATGTCCGCCCTCACAGTAATTGCCAAACCTCAGAGTAAATGCCCGCCATCACATTAACAGCCTGCCATCATAGTAACAGCCCGCCATCACTGTAACTGCCAGCCATCACAATAACTGACGGCCATCAGTGTAACTGTCCGCCATCACAGTAACTGCCCGTCATCATATTAACTGCCCACCACCAAAACAACCCGCCATCAAAGTAACTGCCCGTTATCACGTTAACAGTCCGTCATCACAGTAAATTCACGCCTACGCATTAACTGCCCGCCATCACAGTAACAGCCCATCATCACAGTAACTTCCCGCCATTAGAGTAACAGCACATCATCACCGTAACTGTCGGCCATCACAATAAATGCCCGCAATAACAGTAACTGCCCGCCATTACAGTAACTGCCCGCCATCGCAGTAACTGTCCGCCATCACAGTAACTGCCCGCCATCTCAGTAACTGCCCGCCATCACAGTAACAGCCCGCCATTAGAGTAACTACCCGCTATCACAGTAACTGCCCGCTATCACAGTAAATTTCCGCCACCACAGTAACTGCCCACCATCACAGTAACTTACCGCCATTACAGTAACTGCCAGTCATCACTTTTACTGTCCGCCATCAAAGTAACGTCCCGCCTTCACAGTAACTGCTTGCTATCACAGTAACTGCCCGTCATCACAGTAACTGTCCGCCTTCACAGTAACTGCCTGTCATCACAGTAACTTCCCTCCATCACAGTTACTGCCCGACATCACAATAACTGCCCGTCATCACGTTAACTACCTGTCATCACAGTAACTGCCCGTCATCACATTAACTGCCAGCCATAATATTAACTGCTCGCCATCACAGTAAATTCCCGCCATCAACATAACTGCCCGCCATCACAGTAACTGCCCACCACCACAGTAACAGTACACCTTCACCTTAACTGTCAGTCATCACAATAACTGCCCGCCATCGAAGTAACTCCCCGCCATCGCAGTAACTTCCCGCCATCAGAGTAACTTCCCGCCTTCACAGTAACTGTCCGCCATCACAGCAACTTCCCGTCATCACAGTAACTGTCCGCCTTCGCAGTAACTGCCCGCCATCACAGTAACTTACTGTCATCACAGTAACTCTCCGCCTTCACAGTAACTGTCCGCCATCACAGTAAATTCCCGTCATCACAGTAACTGTCCGCCTTCGCAGTAACTGTCCGCCATCACAATAACTTCCCGTCATCACAGTAACTATCCGCCTTCACAGTAACTGTCCGCCATCACAGTAACTTCCCTTCATCACAGTAACTGTCCGCCTTCACAGTAACTGCCCCACATCACAGTAAATGTCCGCCATCACAGTAACTGCCCGCCATCACAGTAACTGTCCGCCATCACAGTAACTGCCCGCCATCACAGTAAAATTCCATTGAACATCTTAACTCGCTTGTTGCAGATATATTTAATTCTTTTCGCAAGTACTTAAGTATGTCCGTACCCTGAGCAGTAGCAGAAGATTCCTAGCTTGAAAGATGACAATTTCAGTATTTCCCACCGCTCCGCTAACTCAGAATGTTTGGAAGCCACTACTGCGCTGAATATTTGAGTTCCTTATAACACATGTTTTCCGTGATATTGTGCATAGGTCCAAATGAATGTCCAGCATCATGTAAGTGTTTTACAATTTTGAATGTGAATTTCGATATTCGAAAGACGGAAGACTTTCATTATGTCCTCCCGCAGTATGTACAATTGACCTGCTAAAAACCACACCTGTTAAATTTACCGATCTTGATGATGCTTTGTATGCCAAGATTTACGTTATTATATTAGCAGTTCTGTGTGTTATTTCGACATTAGTGCGTTAAGAAGTTTGTCGATACATTTCATTTCTTTGCTACAAAATGTCAAAACACTTACAGCTCCAGAATTTAATCATTTTCCATTGTTCTCACTTCAAGAAATATTTAAAATACAACACACAGGGAAATATTATTATTTCCACAAGAGAACATTTGAATGAGATACAAAACACTCTTTTAAACTGATGTGTGTTTTGTACAAATATATACTGTTTTACCTTAGGTTGTCAGAAACCGGGGGATAAATGCTGATAAATTATTACTCGCATGGCATCGGCGGGAGTCCAGTTCCGCATTTTGACATAGATGAAGCGGAACTTTCACAAACGTTTCGTACATTTGAGTGACCCTCCCTACACAACTATGACACAGCCTTTATTCAGTCAACAGAAGACAATTTCAAGAAATAATACAAATATATCACATTTGATTACCAATATTGACTACATTTTTCAGCACCAATGAAGTGTAAGGTTCAGGCCATAGCTACCTCGCATGTTCCCAGACTGTTAACTTAAAAACATTGTTTTTGGAGTTCTGAAAAATTTACTTATTTATTTTGTTACGTATTGAAATTCCAAAATTCAAACCGAGCCAGTAAATAGTAACATCTTGTGAATTGAATTAAGTATTATCACAAAAACATATATAAATTTCTTTTGATAACTCAAATGTTCCGTTACCTCATGTAAAGATATGGTAAATAAATTTGTTGCTTGTTCATTTCATCCTCGTATTTTATTTTTATTTCATGTATTTTCAGTATCAGGTCGTTCTTTATTCACTACATATCTTGGTCTTAGTTCCCTGGTTTTATCATTATTCTCATTGTATTTTATTTGCTTTTGTAGGGAAGAGAAAAACGGCTGTTAATTTCGTCAAGTCAGTCAATCCGTTCGTCCGCGTGAAACAAGTCAACTCTTACAGGGAGAATTATAGTAACTTTGCTTACTGAGAATGTTTACCAGAACTGTGTCGAAGAGGTAAAAGTTTGTTTAAAAGAGCACAAATTTACATGCGCTATGCAAAAAGGCGGGTGTATTTGACTATAATCATTTGCTGTGTTCTTCTGGTATTCAGAATCATTTCGTAAAAATTGAAGGGAAAATAAACATTATTTATTTCTTACGAATTATTTTATCAAATTATTTTTGTTTGCGAGACAATCACAAGAAATACGACAAACTACATAAAATCAATTTAAATTACACTGTACATTTAGATCTATTGTGTTATGACGTACTAATCTAACGACGAAGTGTTCCTTTCGCCATAATGTTTCTGCGCATTGAGCTATATCTTCCTTTATGACAAATACACTGTACTTGGTTGTGGAAAATAAAGACAAGTAACCCTAAATAGCAATCCGATTCACAAACGGATTTTATTGTTAAATTAGTATATTCATAATATTGAATAATTATTGTTAAATTCTAGGAAAATGAAATATCGTAATTTGATAGGTTATAGAGATGCTTTCGAATTGTGTACAAAATATAGTTTTTAAATCAGTATTTACGGAGCTTTCCGACGTGGATAAAATTTGAGATTTTGTAAGAAAGATACATTTAACACGTACAAAACAATTACACGTGTATATATTAAATTTTGAAACAAATATAGCCTAATGTCAGTTTTTAATAACGTCAATGACATTCTGTTTTACATGTAAAGTTGTAGCCAGAAACAAAGTTTTTGACCCAATCGGATTGCGTGGTACTAACTTCGGAGAATAATAACGAATGTAAAAAGCGGAACGTTGCTCAGTATTACGTTATAAATATATCGGCTTCCTGGCTGAAAAAACAAGTCTTTCTTGGCAGAAGAACTTTGTGCCTATGAATGATGAATAGGCGAAAACACAAAGGGAAACACTTTTCTGAAATCTAGAATTCTACAACAAAAAAAAGAGAGTTCGCAATTCTCTATGTTTATATCGATTTTTAAATTTATCCAATTACGAAATTCCTAAACGATATACAGCAACTTCCAGATAATTAATAAAGAGGAACGATTCAGAAAATTTCGCAATGGGGCAAATTAAAACTTTTGTTTGTATTCAGTAAGAGTTCGCTACTAGAGCGGTCCCATAAAGACATCATTTACGGTAATTTAATAATTTTAGTTTTCAGTCAGATTTCGTTGTTAGAGCGGTCCCATAAGGAAATCATACATTTGGCAATTTAATACATTTAGTCTTCACTCAGTTAGGTTTCGCTATTACAGCGGTCCAATAAGGATATCATACAATTAGCAATTTAATAGTTTTAGTCTTCCCTTAGTTAGAGTTCGCTAGTAAAGTGGTCCTATAAGGACATCAAACACTTGGCAATTTAAAACGTTTAGTCTTCACTCAGTTACAGTTCGCAATTACAGCAGTCCCATAAGGAAATCATACATTTTGCAATTTAAAAGTTTTAGTCTACACTCAGGTACAGTTCGCTATTACAGGGGTCCAATATGGATATCATACATTTGGCAATTTAATGCTTTTAGTTTACACTCAGTTACAGTTCGCTATCACAGCGGTCCCATAAGGACATCATACATTTGTCAATTTAATTCTTTATTCTACATTAAGTTACATTTCGCTATTACAGTAGTCCCATATGGACATCATACATTCGACAATTTAGTACTTTTAGTCTTCACTAAATTACAGTTCGCTATTACAGCGGTCCCATAAGGATATCGTATATTTAGCAATTTAATACTTTTAGTCTTCACTCAGTTACACTTCGCTAATACAGCAGGCCCATAAAGATATTTTACATTAAGCAATTAAAACTTTTAGTATTCACTCAGAGTTCGCTATTACAACGGTCCCATATGGACATCATACATTTGGCAATTTAATACTTTAAGTATTCACTCAGATACAGTTCGCTATTACAGCGGTCCAATTTGGAAAGAATACATTTGGCAACTTAACACATTTAATCTTCACTCAGGATCAGTTCGATATTACAGAGATCCCATAACGATATCACAAATTTGGCAATTTAAAAATTTTATTCTTCACTCAGTTACATTTCGCTATTACAGCGGTCTCATAAGGACATCATACACTTGGCAATTTAATACTTTTGGACTTCACTCAGTTACGGTTCGCTATTACAGGGGTCTCATAAGGACATCATACGTTTATCAATTTAATACTTTTATTTTTCTCTCAGTTATATTTCGCTAATTCAACGTTCCAATTTTGACATCATAAATTTGGCATTTTAATACTATTTGGCTTCACTCATTTAGAGTTCGCTATTACATCGGTCCAATAAGGAAATCATACACTTAGCAATTTAACACTCTTAGTCTTCACTCAGTTACAGTTCGCTAATAAAACGGTCCAATAAGAAAATCACACATTTACCAATTTAATACTTTTAGTCTCCACTCAGTTAAATTTCGCTAATTCAGCGGTCCAATATGGACATCATAAATTTGGCATTTAATAATTTTAGTCATCACTAAGTTACAGTCCGTTATTACAACGTTTCCTTAAGGACATCATGGACTTGGCAATTTAATTCGTTTTGTCTTCATTCAGTTACATTTCGCTAGTTCAGCGGTCCAATATGGACATCATAAATTAGGCATTTTAATAATTTTAATCTTCACTCAGTTACAGTTCGCTATTAAAAAGGTCCCGTAAGGAAATCATAAATTTTGCACTTTAATACTTTTATTCTTCACTCAGTTACGGATCGCTAATGCAGTGGTTAAATATGGATATTATGCATTTGGCATTTCAATAATTTAATCTATTCTCAGAGTTCGCTCTTACAGCGGCCATATGAGCACATCGTATATTTGGCAATTTACTACTTTAAGTCTTCACTCATTTACATTTCGCTAATTCTGCGGTCCAATATGGCTATCATAAATTTGGCATTTTAATATCTTTAGTCTTCACTCGGTTCAATTTCGCTATTACAGCGGTCCCAAAAGGACATCATTAATTTGGCAATTTAATCATTTTATTCTCCACTCAGGTACAGTTCGCTAATACAGTGTTTCCATAACGACAACATATATCTGACAATTTCATATTTTATTCTTCTCTCAGATACAGTTCGCTATTACAGGTTTCCCATAATGATATCATACATTTAGCAATTTAATCCTTTTAGTTTTCACTCAGTTACAGTTCGCCTTTAAAGCTGTCCCATAAGGAAATCATATATTTTGCAATTTAATATTTTAGTCTTCACTCATTTACAATTCTTTAATTCAGCTGTCCCATAAAGACGTCTTATATTTGGCTATTTAATACTTTTGATTTTCACCCAGTTAGGGTTAGCTAATTGAGCGGTCCCATATAGATATCATACATTTGGCATTTTAATAATTTTATTCTTCACTCAGTTACAATTCACTATTACAGCGTTTACAAAAGTAAATCGTATGTTTGGCATTTTAAAAAGTTTAGTCTTCACTCAGTTACAGTTCTCTAATAGAGCGGTCGCATAAAGAAATCATAAATTTGGCAATTATATACTTTTAGTCTTCACTCAGTTACAGTTCACTATTACAGCGTTCACATTAGGAAATCGTGCATTTTGCAATTTAATAATATTAGGTTTCTCTCAGTTAGAGTTCGTAATTACAGCGGTCCCATTAATATGCTATAATATTTGCAATTTAATAACTTTAGTCTTCCCTCAGTTACAGTTCACTAATTCAGCAATCCAATATGGACATAATAATTTGGCATTTTAATACCTTTAGTCTTCTCTCATTGTTCGCTATTACAGCCGTCTCTTAAGGACAACATTCAATTGGCAATTTAGTATTTTAGTCTTCACTCAGTTACAGTTCACTACTACAGCGTTCCCATAAATACTTCATACTTTTGCAATTTATTACTTTAGTTTTCACTCAGTTACATTTCGCTATTACAACGGTCCCATAAAGAAATCATACATTTGGCAATTTAATACTTTTATTCTTCTATCAGTTACAGTTCGCTATTACAGCGGTCCCTTAAAGACATCAAACATTTAGCAATTTAATACTTTAATCTTCACTCAGTTACAATTCGATATTACAGCGGTCCCATATGGACATCATACATTTAGCAATTTAATACTTTAATCTTCACTCAGTTACAATTCGATATTACAGCGGTCCCATATGGACATCATACATTTAGCAATTTAATACATTTAGTCTTCACTCAGTTACAGTTCGCTATTACAGCGGTCCCATATGGACATCATACATTTAGCAATTTAATACATTTAGTCTTCACTCAGTTACAGTTCGCTATTACAGCGGTCCCATAAGGACATCATCAAATTTGCATTTTATTACATTTAGTCTTCACTCGGTTATAGTTCGCTTTTACAGCGGTCCCATAAAGTCATCATACATTTGGCAATTTAATCCTTTAACCTTCACTCATTTACATTTCGCTAATACAGCGGTCGCATATGGACATCATACATTGGCAATTTAACACTTCTATTCTTCGCTCAGTTGCAGTTCCATATATCAGCGGTCCCATAAAGACATCACACATTTGGTCCAACGACTTTTCCGCTGCCGGAAACAACTCCGAAACTTTACTTTTTCGTGACGCTAATTGCATCGAATGCGTTTCCTTTTAAATCTCCACAATAGTGTTTTATCTTTGTTTCAAGCTGAAAGCCATTACAAATGAATATTCTGTTTTTCTAAATTCTCTTCATAGTTTCGCTTCAAAAAAATTGTCATATTTCTGCGTGTGAATGAACACTCACCTTGCAAATTCCACTGCCGTGATTCTCGCGTATATATACTGGGCTAAATGCCTCAATATGTATTGTTCGTTATGCCTCAGGTTTTACAAATATCGATGTTCTTAAGGTAAATGTGCTCTTGAAATATCTAACCCAATTTTCCGATACTTACTTCAGTCGTACTCGACGGGAAGAGATCGGGAATTTCAAAATTCTCAACAGAAATATGGAACTTTTGAAATTTTGCTGTACGTTCTTTACTCACAGAGACATATAGAGTGGTTTTCTAGGTATTTCACAACTTTTCAGTTTGATTTTAAAAGTTGAAACGAATCATAAAACAAATTAACTTTTCTTTTAATGTCTGCCGTTTCACAGGCCACTGATTACAGAACACAATAAACACTTAAATGCCAGTTACTCAAAATCACAATGTTTTGTTGCAACGATCCTCCCCACTAATTCACAGCAAAGGAATTTATGTCCGCCTACCGTATCACACATTTAATATTTAAATTTAGCGCTCCACCCACCTAGTACAGAAAGATTTTTCTCGCTTTTCTGGGTATTTATATTGGCCACACAGTGTGGCAACAGGCGACTGTGACCGTCTGTTTATAATCACCTACTTTAACCCTTAGACGCCTAACGACGACTATAGTAGTCGCACCGCACCGCTAACCTCTAAACGTTGCTTTTTATATATTTATTCAACAAATATAGGTACTGAATATTTTAAAAATGGTATATATTCTCCGTTTCTTCCTCTTTAAAATGCAGTTTGTTTCATAAATCTAACATATTTGGTTCCTGTATTATTCACATTTTATAGATAAGGGTGTGCTAAATTTAAAAAAAATAATTCCGGCGCCAAAAGGTTAACCGCGGTCTGACGGGAAATTCACTAATTCCTTTCTGGAAAGTTTTGTAAACTTAGATTTTTTATCCATTTCAACCAATTCATAACATATATATTAATTTGAACAATATTTTATGTATAATAAATTCTGCTAAACGTTTCCATGCACCCACATAGTCTGGAGGATGTTTTATCCTTCGAAATTTTTAAAGTTATAAATAAAATCTAATGATATTTTAAATACAGCAAAACTGAAGAATAAGACTGCCTTAATATTGTGAGGGTGCATTGAAACGTGTATCAGTGCATAGGGCATAACAACATTGTTAATATATGCATATATATATAGTGTTTTGGTTGGTCTGGAAAATAAACTGTACAAGATGCACGGTACATATATGAAATACATAAATCTCACCGTTGGTGGAATTTTGCTTACTTTTACGTTCACTCTGTTGAACTGAATCTATATCGTTCTTTGTGGTAGTAAACAGTGGTTAAATTGGAGAGAAAATGTGATTTTGCAAAATATATAATTCAAAATTTGCCCAATACTAAAATGTGAATCCCTCTGCTAACTGCACAAAGTTTTCTTAACACTGAGCTGCAAATTGCCCTTCCTTTATGATGTTAATTATTACAACATTAAGTGTATAGCACTAAAAAAAATTAACAGCACGTTTTAAAGCCTTCGGAAATTGATTCGTTGTTTCTAAAGTGATTATCTACACACACTGTTATTAAATATATTGGATAACTATTCGGGACCAAGTTTTATGCTCCCGCAATGCAAATATACTCATAGAATTGAATCTGTAACGAAATCTACTTGACACTTCTATACATACATTTGTAATATTACGAAAGGTATAATGATTATCTGTACGCAAAAGAACATGATATAAATTTATCGTATCGATATTTACTGATAATTATTTTTCACAAATCAATCGTGTTTTTATATTTTATTTATTTGTAGATAGATTAATCTATTTATTACAGTTAAAACATTTATCGTAATTTTTACTGCAATTTAGGGCTAAATTGTTTCCTTCTGTCAATTAATCACTCTACCACTGTAACGTACCGGAGGGTGAGAGCGGTTGTACGGTTGAGCGGCACCTTAACATACCGGACAGCGAAAGCGTTTGTACAGTTCAGCGGCACCTTAACGTACCGGAAATTGAGAACGGTTGTACAGTTGAGCGGCACCTTAACATACCGGACAGCGAGAGCGTTTGTACAGTTGAGCGGCACCTTAACATACCGGAAATTGAGAACGGTTGTACAGTTGAGCGGCACCTTAACTTACCGGACAGCGAGAGCGTTTGTACAGTTCAGCGGCACCTTAACATACCGGAAATTGAGAACGGTTGTACAGTTGAGCGGCACCTTAACATACCGGACAGCGAGAGCGTTTGTACAGTTGAGCGGCACCTTAACATACCAGAAATTGAGAACGGTTGTACAGTTGAGCGGCACCTTAACTTACCGGACAGCGAGAGCGTTTGTACAGTTGAGCAGCACCTTAACATACCGGAAATTGAGAGCGTTTTTACAGTAGAGCGGCACCTTAACATCCCGGACAGTGAGAGCGGTTGTACAGTTGAGCGGTACCTTAAAATACCGGACACTGAAAGCGGTTCTTCCGTTGAGCGGCACTTAACCCCGAATATAGTTATTTTTGTGACATAAAATTAACCTATATTTAGAGGCAGTACGTGAATTGCTAATGGGCTTCAAATTTTTGTTAATTATTAAAGGCTGTTACTGCTTTGTCAGCTAAGTGCATTATATTTGTAGGTTTGACTGCACACAAAGCACAATGGAAACAGACCGAACAGAGCTTCCGGCATCAGAACATAATAGGCCGTTTTTCACACTACAGAGGTCTGAACTACTTAGACGTCCCGTTTTACCTCAGGTAAGTTTCGATTTTCCCCCTACAGTCTTCTTTAACTCTGTCGATTGACAAAGTGCATCCTGCCGGTTTGTTATATTATTAGAAATTCCACAACATATTTATTTCCCTGCAGCATAATGTGAAAATTTAGGATAGCAGAATTAAAAAAAAATCTGCTCGCTCGTCCCAGTTTGTTGCGAAATTGAATTGTTGTACAGTTGTGTGAATTGTTGTACAGTCGTGTGAATTGTTGTACAGTTGTGTGAATTGTTGTACAGTCGTGTGAATTGTTGTACAGTCGTGTGAATTGTTGTACAGTCGTGTGAATTGTTGTACAGTCGTGTGAATTGTTGTACAGTTGTGTGAATTGTTGTACAGTTGGGTGAATTGTTGTACAGTTGTGTGAATTGTTGTACAGTTGTGTGAATTGTTGTACAGTTGTGTGAATTGTTGTACAGTCGTGTGAATTGTTGTACAGTTGTGTGGATTGTTGTACAGTTGTGTGAATTGTTGTACAGTTGTG
>Ga0123355_10012749_pt1 | contig 13034 bp, 6 predicted proteins | sample TergutEmb28metaG_3_FD_89872 | JGI IMG/M metagenome (GOLD analysis project Ga0123355, IMG submission 89872) | Embiratermes neotenicus P1 segment gut microbial communities from Petit-Saut dam, French Guiana - Emb289 P1 | ecosystem: Host-associated > Arthropoda: Insects > Digestive system > Gut ... | reverse complement strand
TATGAAGATGGAACCGATAGTGAGTTCCGAAACGTCGGCAATTAGAACTCAGACGCCGGGGAATTACCCAAAAAGGAATAAATTACATTTAGAACACGGCGAAAGCTTAAAAACAAGAAGGATCTCTCCTGTTACACTCATCGCCTTTCATTTAACAGGGTGTATGTAATCTAGATATAACTAACAAATCACATAAACACACCCAGTTTTGAAGAATAAAAGACCATCTTGATTTTACTTGCTATTTTATTTCACTTCTTATGTGCTCAACATGTTTTGGACATTAATATACCCATCATCAGTAGCTTGCGACTATTCTGTTGAACTATCACATTGGTCGTATTGTTCTTGGTTCGATGTATGTTGGAGTTTCGGTGTGGTTAGGTTGGAGTGGTATCTGTGTTGCAGACTGAAGCTTCAGCCTGCAACATGGATACCACTCCAACCCAGCCACACCGAAACTCCAACATACATCGAACCAAGAACAATACGACCAATGTGATAATTCAACGGAATAGTCGCAAGCTACTGATGATGGATATATTAATGTCCAAAACATGTTGAGCACATAAGAAGTGAAATAAAATAGCAAGTGACATCATGTTGGTCTTTTATTCTTCAACTATCACAGTGATGCATGGTCCAATAAACATAAAAAAGACACCCAGTTTTATTTGTTATTAACAAAAATGTAAATTTTAAATGTTTTTAACAAATGTGACATTTTACGGCGGTAGGGAGCGGTTGAGCTGCAACATCAAGTGGTATGTGCTTTTGCAATTTGGCAATTTGTTTATATTTTATCAGCATTCTTGTAATAGCATCCTGGTGATGGTCGCAGATGTGACTGTAACATGTAGGTGATTAATAATAGATATCAAAGCATATATTACCAGTGCACCTTTGTTGGTTAACTCCGTAAGTGTAAATATTCCTTTAATCCGCAGATATGAAGCATGTTACATTTCAGGAAATGATTTTTATCGAACTGGTAGTATACTGAATGTGTGTGATTCAGCAGTATTTTTGCGTGCAATTCAAGCAACCATATACCCAAATATGCTGACTGGTATTTGATGTGTGTTGGACCGTGCATCATTGTGATAACTGAAGAATAAGAACCAAATAGATGCTACTAATTATTTTATTGTACTTCTTATAGGCTCAGCATGTTTCGGGCACTACTATGCCCATCATCAGGAGCTCATGACTGTAGTGTTGATTACCACATTGGTCGTTTCGTTCTTGGTTTGTTGTAGGTTGGAAGTTAGATGCGGGTAGGCTGGACTAGTGCCTGGGCTGCAGGCTACGGCCTACAGCCCAGACACTAGTCCAGCCTACCTGCATCTAACTTCCAACCTACAACAAACAAAGAACGAAACGACCAATGTGGTAATCAACACTACAGTCATGAGCTCCTGATGATGGGCATAGTAGTGTCCGAAACATGTTGAGCCTATAAGAAGTACAATAAAATGATAAGTAGCATCTATTTGGTTCTTACTCTTCAATTATGCTGACTGGTATATTTCCTAGTTTTCTGGTTACAACGTATATTATGGAATTAATTTGCTTTGGTGAATCTTTATTAAATATCTCATTGGTACCACTTATTAAATTTGAAAAAAATGTAATGTAATTTTGTTTTGTATTGGTCAGTCTTAACTGCTGTATTTTATGATACCTCAGATCTCGGTAGAAGAGTGAGATGTTTAGCACAAAGAAGTACATGTTAAGTGACGTCCCATTTGTGTACTACTCATAATTATGGTGTTATTTTAACCGACAAACAGTGAGTTTGTTATCTTCTTTCAAAGGCTTTGGTTAAATTTAACCTTTAAACAACCTGCATTCGCATGCTTGAACATACACAAAAAACACCCCTAGAAATCTCTTTTATGTATTCGGGCAACATGGAAGTCTGCTGCATTTTTAAGACTTGAATCGTAATCTCTGTTGTATTTTCCACAAAATACCATGTATTTGGCAATTTTGTCTTTTCCTGTTCAAATAATTTGTTTCTTATAAACCATGCACCAAAATTTAAGTACTAACCTAGTGTTATATAGGTTAATTACAGTGTTGGATACACCCTTTATGCTGCCAGTACTGTGCGAGAGGCAGTCAGTTGTTAATATCTTATCTTTGTCATTGTTTTTTGTTTAGGTGGAGTTGAAACTGTGTGGTCCATATCCAAAGACTGTTCTTCAGAATGAATTTATTATTACAATAGCTGATTCATTTTCTCACTGGATTGTCGCTCGTCCTGTGTCTGGCAGCAATCACGCTCATCATGTAGCTGATTTTGTGTACAAGACTTTTTGTACTTTTGGATTTGCCAAATGCAGCGTTATTGGTGTGCCACAAGATGTTTTAGAGACAGCACAGTCTAAATACAAAGAATGTGTGTCACGGTTGCGAGATACTTTACTGACATGTGGCTTAATGGTGCCAGAGCTTGCACCGACGTGTGGTACCGCAATACACAGTTTGCATGTGTTGCTTCATGAGAATGTAAGCCATTGTACTTGGGTTGAAAACCTCTTGAATGAATTTGTACAAACAAATCCTCAGGCATGGGATGTGGAATTGGAGAGATTTCTGTTTGAGTATTGTACCACAGCTGGTGGAGAGACGTCATCTCCCTTTACCGTCATGTTCGGTCGCAGCCCAATCAGTTACTTGGAGGATGACAAAGAGAATATGAATGTGAGAGATGGAGAGAAACCTACTGAAACAATATCAAAAAGGAGGAGATTACAGAGTACTATATTGCAGGTGAGTTTTAGCAGTACTTCCTATTACTGGTTCGGTATTTGGTATGAAAAATGTTAAAATTATGTCTTGGATTGCTGAAAATAATTCGTAACTTTGATGATGTGATGCTGTACGTTCATAAATAGCAAACATTACCACTGTCTCCTGATTTAGCAGGCACCATTAACCAAATGAAGCAGCACAATAACGCAGAAGAGTGGAGAAAATAGATCACATCTGTTTTTGTATGTGGAGGATTTTGTGTTTCTAATCCTTTAGTAAGTTGTGTTTAGTGTATTGCTGTACCTAGGAAACATTTCCTTCTTATCTTTATTGTTGCACCATGCATTCTCTAAGTACATATATCCATTTAATGATCTAAAATACACATTAAAACACTTACAATGCTCCTACATGTTTTGATCATACAGTTATCCTCAGGGAGCATATATTGTTCCTTGCTAAAGTTATAGTTTAAAAACACTCAGTGATTTACATCATTACATTGAGTTTGTGCTGTGGCAGCATGTCTTGTGTACTGTGTGAGTCATGTACTGTTCAGAATGAGCCTGGCTATAGATGTGCGTTGTGCGACGTATAGCATAAGACTCACGCTATACGTCGCACATCGCACATCCATAGCCAGGCTCATTCTGAACAGTACACAACTCACACAGTACACAAGACATGCTGCCACAGCACAAACTCAACGTAACGATGTAAATCACTGAGTGTTTTTAAACTATAACTTTAGTAAGGAACAATGTATGCTCCCTGAGGATGATTGTTGTGATCAAAACATATAGGAGCATTTTAAGTGTTTTAACATGAATTTTAGATCATTAAATGAATATATGTGCATTTGCTGGTGTGTTAATTAAATAAATTTCCTTCTTATTTTGTTTTTATACAATGAATGAAGTTCTTCAAAAATAGATGCACTCTTTTTTTGAAGTCATATCCATAAACTCATATTTCAAAAGGAATTTGGGTCTATGTGAATTTTTTTTTTTTTTTGGAAGGTTCTGACATTCATTTTGCTACTTCAGTCTCTGTTAGTGTATATTCTCTGATGAACCATGCACAGTGAAAACTGGTTTTTCCAGCACCTGCGGGGTAAAAGGAATCCCACATATTGCAGTTTTCGAGATATTACAATGTTACACATAAAGTGTGTCTTAGTGTACCAAGCAACGTCATGTACAACGCAGAATTACTTGCACAATTTGCTATCACTGTTTTACCTGTTTGCTAATGTAAGGTTGTCCTGGAAATATTTATTAACGATGATGGAAATAATGTAATACAAACCTAAACTTTACTGGATATCAGAAAAAAATTGATATCAATTCTTTGTTTTTACATGCACAATTTGCTATCACTATTTTACCTGTTTGCTGATGTAAAGTTGTCCTGGAAATATTTATTAACGATGATTGAAATAATGTAATACAAACCTAAACTTTACCTGTTATCAGAAAAAAATTGATTTCAATTCTTTGTTTCTCTTTTACACCTCACATGTCTCCATGTAATACCACTACTTCCAAAATGATGGATGCCATCAGATCCCCCCTCCCCCCAGTTTTCTCACTTCAGTTTTGGTTATTATCAGGGAATCTGTATGTGACGTACAAGCTTTCTTAACCTTCTGGAAAATACCTGATTGCTGTCATCTTCTGCACCCATTCAGAACTGGGACATGCAGGACTGGATGCTCCCAATTTATGGAATAGTGAAATGTAATGGTCCTCTCTAAATTTCTGGTTAATAGAGCTTTCCACATAATCCAGTTCATGAAAAGCCAGCTTGTACTGTATGTATCACATGCACATCACATACAAAGTGATGTCTTAAGACAACTTATTAGGAAGGTCACATTGAATGTGCTAGTAATTTAAGTTGCATTCATGTCTTTAGTGCCGTCACTGCGAGGAGGTTTTTACGTCCAAGATATCATTCCGTATTCATCAGCGCAAACATACGGAGGAGGCTTGTCGCCGGGGTACTCTTGAAGGGCAAGTACCTATTGGACCGGTTGCTGAAAGAGAGAAAAGACTTTTGAGAAGAACAGTTTTGAAGCAAAGACAGAAGTTACTGAAACATGGTGAGTAAACTGAAATCTCCTAGTCATATGTGGTCGGACAATTAAGTTCGCGAACTCGCCACCGTGTGCTTGCTGTGGCAGCACTGGACAAAAGCCTTAGTATGGTCTGATGACGTTGACATATCAGCGTTTCACAGCTATGTTATTGTTGATCTATGGCAGTCTCTTTCTGAGTGGCATCTATTACTGTCTGCGTGTGTTTTGGTGTGCCGCCGTGAGAATGTTGCAGCTTGAATTAGGGCAGTGAACAAACATTAAATTTCTTGTTAAACTTGGAAAGAGTGGAAATGAAATCAGAGAGATGTTAGTGAAGTTTATGGGGATAGTACTTGAAGAAAACAGCAGTTTACAAGTGGGTGAAAAATTTTTCTGAGGGAAGAGAAAGTGTCACTGATGAAGAGAGATCAGGACAGCCAGCAACAAGCAGAACTGAAGAAAACATTGCAAAAATTCGTCACATTGTGTGTGTGAAAATCGTTGGGTGACTGTCAGGAGCATAGCAGAGCAAGTGAACATCAACAGAGAAACAGTTTGGAATATCTTAACTGAAGATCTTGACATGAAGAAGGTGTGTGCAAAAATGGTCCCAAAGCACCTGCTCACACGGCACTGTCTATGAGGGAGTTTAACTACTAAACAAACAACTGTGTTGGAACACCCTGTTTGTTCACTGGATCTAGTCCCCAGTGACTTTTTTCTGTTCCCGAAGATAAAGGAAATATTGAAAGGAAGGCATTTTGATGACACTGATTACATCAGGGTAATACAATGACAGCTGTGAAGGCCATTCTGCAAAACCAGTTCCAAAATTGTTTTGAAGGGTGGATTAGGTGCGGGCATCAGTGCGTAGCTTCCCAAGGGGAGTACTTTGAAGGCGACCACGGTGGTATTCAGCAATGAGGTATGTAGCACTTCTACCGCAATGAGTTCGCGAACTTTATTGTCCGATCATGTATGTGTGGTGTCTTCATGTGTTGCATGCCAGACAGTTTAGATACTGTAAACAGGGATATTGAAGGGAATGAGATCTATGGAGATACTGCCAAGGAAGAGCAAGGTGGGTAGGTTTGTGTTTAAATTGTGTAGTAAGTTGCTTTCTTGGCAGATGGTACTGTCTCCATGGTTTCTTTCCCTTCTTTGTGTAGGACACTTGGATCGTAGAGAGAGATTGATGACAACTGCCAGTCAGAAGTTGCGGTTCAGTCAAGATTGTTTGCCTAAAGACAATAGACGAGCTGAACTGCAGGCCAACACAGTTGCTGCTGTAAGAAAACTGATGGCCACGACGAAAGAGGAACGCAGGCGGCGCGGGAAGTACCACAAGTATCCGGCAGAACTTCAAGAAGAAATGGCACTGCATGCTTTGGAACATGGTAACCTAGCAACTGTTCGTTTCTTCTCTCAGCAGATGGGTGCAGTAGTGAGTGAAAGTACGGTGCGCAATATCGTTAAATTGTATCGTGCTTTCACGCCAGGGTTGAAAGAAGAAATCGGTCGTTTTGCTGTAGATTGTGGTGTGGACATGGCTTGCAGTCATTTTACGCAACAGTTAGGGCAAGAGGTGCGACGTGGATTGGTTTGTAAGTTCAAGAAGCTCTTTTTAAGCAACCATCCCGATATTGAAGTTAAGCATGATAACAGTAACAAAAACAAAGGGACAAGCAGTGGAGTTGTTAGTGCAAAACAGAAGAACATTTACACCAGTGAGTTGAAAGATGAGATTGGTTCTTATGCATGTCATTTCGGGGTTTCTGTTGCTGTAGAACACTTTGCCCAAAAGTTACCCTATCCCCTTAAGGAGAGTACGGTACGCAAATTCAGGAAGTTGTACCGGGACAAACACTGTGCTAAGCAGCATGTGGCCGTGTTACAGCAGCAGCTACAACTTGCCAATCCCGTTGGTGTTCAGGAAACTGTTGGTCCCTCGTCAACTCAGACCATAGACATCCTCCAGTCCTCCTTGAATATCTTGAACAATGCTCAGGTCAGTGGTCCAGCTACTGTTGTGTATAATACACATATCCAACCTGCCAACCAACTTATTCCTATATCTAATACCACAAGCCCACTACCCTTTACATTTCATCCAGTAAATAGTGGGGGTACAACTGCCACGTATCAACAACAGACGCCTGTTATTATGAATCAGAGCGCTGTTGCCTTCGACCATCACCCAGCTCCGCTGCAGGACTACGGACAGTCGCAGCAGGTTTATTCTAACTACGACAACCACGGGCACTCCAACGGCACTGCTATGGTACCAGTATCCCATAAATCTGTAGTTGCATCAGTTCCGGTCACGCTCACTCAGACACATTCTCAGCCTCCAGAATCCACTGCCCCATCTCTTCCTCAATCATCCATACCCACTATTACTGTTGCCATAGCAACTCATTCTCAGCAACAATTTCAGGCCATTTCCAGTCATTCCACAGTAATTGTGCCTGACCAGATACATGCCAATGAACCGTCAAGTTTGGATTCACAACAATCAATTTTAGTGTCCCACGAGCAAAGTGGCACAACGGTAGTTCAGCGGCTAGTGACATCGTCACTTCCACGTCCACATCTGAAGCACGAACAGCAGCAGTCGGAGCTTCAGCATTCATCTCTTTCTCATGACCTTATTACCGGTACCCTCACTAATCCTGCTTCACAGCGTCACTCCCAGGTAATAGTGCAGCAGCCTGCAATGATAACTGATTCCCTTCTTGTTGAGCAACGTACTGTAGCAGATCATTCTCAGGTAACAGAACATCGCAGTTTGGAGTCTGGCACATTTGTTCGTGGTCTTCATGATGGAACTGAATCCCTCCCATTCGTTTCTTGTGGTTCAACGTTAGTAGCAGACCGTGATGGCACATATTCCATTGAAACAACAGTTAACAATGATATTGCCGTAACGGTTGAGAAGGAATCGGTTCTTCAAACGTGTGATGAGGAAGATATACCTGTTACAATTCAGACACAAGAAACACAGACTCAGCATGATACAGGAGATATGGTTGTAAATGTTGTGCCACAGGGTGTTTCAGAGAGACTGAAAATTGGAAAGTTACCACAATTATCAGAAAGAGTAGCATCCCATAGCAAAAGGACAAGATTCAAAGGGCAGGAAACAAAGGTAATCCATGTGGTGAAGGTAAACTGTGGTGTGGAAGAGGATGTTGACCCTGAAATTGTTGTAGAAAAGCCAAAAAGGAAGAGAAGTGTGAGAAGTTTTCGTTCAAAAAAGAAAGCATGTTCTGGTGTTGGACAGAAGCGGGGAAACTATACTACATACAGTCCGGAAGTACGTGCCGAGATGGGAAGATACGCAGCGGAACACGGAAGTCAGAAGGCTTGTCAGCATTTCAGGGCCATTCTTGGCCATGATGTTCCAGAGAGCACTATTCGTGGCTTGAGGGATAAATACCTACTAAAACGTGAACACTGTGGTTGTAGTTCAGATGGAGACAAAGAGGTAACTTGTCTTGGTTATGCTCCTCGTGGTCGTCCCATGAGACTCGGTAAGTATGACGAGGTGGTTCAGGAGTGCATTCGAGAGTTGATCAAGGCGGGGGAGCCGGTTTCATCTTTCCTCGCTATAGCAACTGCTAAACAGGTCCTTATGCAATATGAGCCAGGTCTTTTGGAAGAAAATGGAGGTAAAGTTAAACTAAATACCACTTGGGCAAAATCATTCCTGAAACGTATTGGAGTTCAAAACAATTCCTAAGAATTTACCTTGGGCCAACTGTCTGAGATCCTGTGGTATTGTTTAACCCTTTCCCCGTTCCATTTAAATCGCTAGTGCCTGGGCAGAAGAGCCGAGTTTTTTCACGGGACATTTAAATTTACGTACTATAGCAGAAACGCTTTAGAGCGTTTAGAGGGGGAGGGGACTTTTAAATCCCGAGCGCTTTGGAGCGTTAGGGAGGGGAAAGGGTTAATACATTAAACAGAAACAGTTTGTGTGTTTGTGTAGTACAGCAGACACGTATATGGGTCATAGTATTGAATTGTAAAATTAATTTTATAGGAAAGAGGCAATCTGAGTACACTTATTTCCTCTAGGCTTATGATTTTGTTGGAAATGAGTTCAGGTTGTGTGTTCTGGTTCCGATCTTTAGAACAGCACATTGGAAGGGACGAAGGTTATATTAGGTTTGTGGTACTTTATTAACGGTAGATACCAGGATACAATGTTGTTATTTACTCCCTTGCAAGTTTTAGCACCTGTGTTTATGTATGTATTTACTCTACATATGCACATATATTTTTCATTATCTTCATATATGTGTCTTCCATAGCTTCTGTAGGATATGGCAGGAAAGTTTCTGAATGTACTGTATTGTGTTTAGAATCCTTTACTCACATTATCTCCTTCAGCAGCCCTAACAGATGGAAATCACAGGGATTTAATTCAAGGGGAAGGTAATGGTGCTTCCCAGTCTTTCAAGAAGACAATTATGGAGTCTGAAAGTGTTCTAGAGGACTTTTACCGTGGCATTTCTGGGCAATGCCTTGGTTCGGCAGTCATTGCTGGTTTGTCATTACAGCGGCCTGGGTTCGATGTGGGTTTTGTGGTTGACGAAGTACCACTGAGTCAGGTTTCTCTCCTAGTATGTATTTCTGTTTTTCCCCTCTCAGTATCATCCCACCAGTATTCATATTTCATTTATCTGTCACCAGTATTATATGTGAGCGATTGTCTGCTTCATTAAATATGACCCCCCCCCCCCATCCTTCTGTCACCATGCTGATGCCATCAGAAATTTGCTTTTGAATTCCTTGTCAAACTGTAACTTGTATCTGTAGGTTTTGTTACACACACATCTTCTTTTAACAACTCACATCTGCTGTACACGGTGTGTATACTTCACAGAGTACTTTCTGGCACCCTTCTTTACCTGATACTGCATCTAGCAGACAGATCCTTCTGTAACTGTGTGTGCTGTCTTAATGATTGCTTGCAACTACGAGTATTCCATAATACCACTTATACACTTAGCACTGAGGTACAAAGTTCAAAAAGCAGTGACTACAAAGACTGTGGGATGCAATGCCACGTAATTTGGCAGACAGGTTCCCGTACTTTGCAAGAACCTACAGCACGCATCTTCATATTACAGGCTAGGATTCACTTTTCATTTTTACAGCTGTGTATTTTAATCTAAGATTCAATAAGTCTCAGGTGGTACTGTGTGTGTAGCACCAGGCTCCATTTCTGTTGCTATTCTGTGTTGTAAATCGAAATGTACGTTACAGAGGCTAAAGGTAAAGTTCTCCCTTTACATGCTGTGGAAGTGTACAGAGGGAGTGTAGGTATAGGTCTGCCTGTTTTCAACTTTGGTACTAGATGGAATTGAGTGGACAGCGTCACATACGAGCTGCTTTGTCCCTATGGAAGGGGGAAGGAGCAGTTTTGTTAGACTCCCAGTCTTGCGCAGAATGCAAATATCTCCTTTGATTATATTTTGCCGCCAGATATACTTGAATTTCGAAATAAATTAAAGATATTGATATTGTTAACTTTAGGTATGAGTTCAGGAAGAAATGAGATCTGTAGTTATATTGTGACATAAGCATGTATGCGCAATTTGGGCCTAGTTTTGTACGCTAGTTTTATTTTCATAAATAACGCCTTTCCAGTATGAAGGTTTGAAAATGCATTAACCTCAGTATTGTGTTTGTCTTCCATATTTCCTCTCTTTAGGGTTCCACACATTAATCGTGCTTCTACGAGTAAAAAATTGTTCTTTGTCCAGTTCTAATCAGCACAGTGGAACCAAATTAAAAGATTTCTTTTTGAGATGTTTCTTTATCTAAGTCATCCAAATTATTTTGTCCTTCAATGTCCTCATAAGAACATGTCTTCAGCGAATGAAATTTGTGTTTACTAGGTAAAAAGGTTTGCTGACATAAGATGTGCCAAGTGAATATTATGAAACGCACGTTTTACTGCGTATGTTGTTCAGTAATCCATGTTTCTGCAACTGACTTTGACTATTTATAAGGGAAGGTTATGGATGCTTTGGCATCTGCACTGACATGGATCTGAAACTGTAACATTTGATGCTAAAAGGAATGGTCATTCATCCTTTCCAGTTTAAAGTTTCCATTGTTTTTGGCATTTTTGTCAGTTTACATGTCTGCAGATCATGTAAGGGTGGAGTGTTACTGTATGTGCTAGAATGTATCAGTGAATTGAGAAAATCAGTGATTTTATTTATCATTTAGAGTAAATAGTGAGCAGCTTGGAAGCTGCACAGATAGACACGAAACATAAATAGTGAACAAAGAGATCTGAACATATGTACATATTTAAGGTGGATTTTCATGTTAAGTGAAACATAATAATTAGCAGTGACAGGTGACTGATTTTTTTCCACAAGAAATAACTGTGTGCATTCAACTTTAATTTTCTGTGTTCCTTTCAATCAGTAATTACTTGTGTTGATTGTATATTGTCAGAGCAGGCATCGAATCGTTTTTTTCCTGAACCTTCAAATGTACAGCTACATTAAGAAATAAATAATGTGAATCAAATTATTACTGTATTACTTAAATTTACAGTATAAGTTTCATGATATTATCTTATATACAATATTGATTGTTTTTCCATTTTCAGCCACATGCCCGTCACTATGACATTCTATCACAGAATTCGCACGCCACTTCAGGGTCTTTTTCATTGGTGGTTTCATTGTTCATAGAGCCAACCAGATGTAATAATAATAATAATAATAACAATAACAATAATAATAACAATAACAATAACAACAACAACAACAGTAATAACAACAACAACAATAACAATTTACTGAAATTGGGTTGTCACCTGGTGGCAGTGGTTATTTTACATGTAAACAAAACATGAAATTGGTTACTAATAAATTTAAGTCGGGAGGGCTATATGAGAAGCATGTAGTGGCAACTTGGAATTTTGGCAATCATCTCAGCATTTGCTTATAGACACAGGGAAACCAAGAAAAACCTGTGTCGAGATGGCCGGTCATAGGACCTTCCAAATACTGACTTCTAGCCAGCAGTCCAGCAACTAAAGTCAAGTAAAGTAAAGTTAAAAAAACAGAAACACATAAATCTTACTATAAGTTTAAATTTGTATCATAAAGACCTAACTCAAGTCTATGTTACTATTTTCTGTTATTAAAAACTTACACTTCAGTGCTTGTAATGTTTTCTTGTGTACAGTATCTTTTTTTTTTTTTTTCTTTTTTGAAGCTAAAATGAGCATTTTGTTTTTACCTCCTCTTTTTTCGAGCAACAAACACACAACTGTCTTGTGTAGAAAACGTGGAATTTTTGGATGATGTCTAACAAATTTCAGTGATGGCATTCTTATTGGAAGTTGAATTCTTGCAATAGTGAATGAATATTCTGGTGGTGTTTGTGGTGTTTGTGTAATGAATACATCCTTTCCTCCTACATAGCCAGTAATGACTGCAGCTTCTATGAAATATTGTACAGTTGCTTCACCACTGATCTTCAGCCCATTACAATGTGTCCTCATGAACACGTTATAGATGCACCAGTTGTAATTTTTAAAATCTGTTGAGGGAATCCTGACGTTTCCAAAGAACTTCAGAATTCTTTGGGAATTTTTTTTTTATGTTTTGCTGACCGTGCATCTCAGTATAATGTTAGTAATTAACCAACTTGATGCACCAAATTTCATGCCTCTACATGTTTCAAGCACCGTGTGCTCATCATCAGAAGGTCAAAATTGTATTATACAGCCTCTGGTATCAGCACACCTATAGGTGGCCGTCCGGTGCACAGGTTGAGAGAGGACTCTCTCAACCTGTGCACCGGACGGCCACCTACAGGTGTGATGATACCAGATGCTGTATAATACAATTTTGACCTGATGATAAGCACATGGTGCTCAAAACACGTAGAGGCATGAAATAAAACTTATTGTAAAACAATGTTTTCTGCATCAAGTTGGTTAATTACTAAGATTATTCTTTGGGATAATTTACTACTTTTCCAGCATTCCTCAGCATATCTACCAATTTGTATTCTCTTGCAGCTCCTGGTACGTGTTTTACAAGTTATCTATTTACATTTATCACCAGCACCATTTGTAGGTGCTAACAGCGTTTGTTCACTCTACCTAAACTAACAGCGTTTGTTCACTCTACCTAACCTAACCTAACCTAAC